>Ga0315906_10001826_pt1 | contig 30838 bp, 20 predicted proteins | sample LakEriMetagenome_4_FD_203526 | JGI IMG/M metagenome (GOLD analysis project Ga0315906, IMG submission 203526) | Freshwater fungal communities from buoy surface, Lake Erie, Ohio, United States - Buoy 2 MA122 | ecosystem: Environmental > Aquatic > Freshwater > Lake > Lake biofilm | place: USA...
GATTGGATGGTGCAAATCGTATTTTATTGAATTATAATAATGCGTACTTAGTAAGATGTACTGAAGCATTAGCATCAAATAAATGGCATCATATAGCTATAGTCAGAAAATATAATGATAGCTTCAAAATTTATGTGAATGGTATTGACAAGGCTATTTTAGAAGATGGTACATGGAACGGCAAATATACATTCAATAGTCCAATAACTGAAAATGTTTTGGGTGGAAGAAATCTCTCAATAGGAGTCGACAAGTCCGCGGGGTCTGATTTGTTTAATGGTGACATATCTAATCTTCGTATAGTAAATGGAAAAGCATTGTATAATGGTAATTTTACTCCACCTACTCAAAAATTATCTATCATACCCCAAGAAGGAGATGATGTTTATTCGGTAAATTTATCAAATGGATTTTTATCTGTTACTAATTTAACAAATAATGCTCTCAATTTTGGTACTAATAATTACACTGTAGAATTTTGGATATATTTTAATGAATTAGGAAGTGAGGTACCCATAATTGATGCTAGGCCTGCAATACCAGCATCAGCATCTTTATATTTTTCTAAAAACGCCTCTAATCAATGGCGGTTTTATTACAAAGGTACTGATGCTATTACAGCGGGATCTGTTGTAGCAGAACGCTGGTATCATGTTGCCTTAGTAAGGCGTTTTGGAATTGATCACAAACTTTATATTAACGGTGCATTAATAAATACATACACCGCCAATCCGAGTGAATCATATGCCACCACCCCCAACCTTTTTATAGGTGGTGCAATAAACGCTGCCGCATCAGGCAAATTTTATATATCTAATTTGAGGATAGTAAATGGCGATGCGTTATATACTACAACTTTTAGTGCCCCTACTGCTGATTTAGAATTAGTTGATTATACCAAATTATTAATGTTTCAAGGAAATCAGGCAAATCAATTAATTGATGCTTCGAATAATTTCGTGGGGCCTAATGCACTAGTTCAACGAAACATTGTATCAATTAGCCCATCAAAACCATATGGTGTATATCCCGCTGTAAAAACAACTATGTTGGCGTTGCAGGATAAAATGATTTTTAAAGATAATTCATCCATTAATAGCACATTAACTTCATACAATGCTGTATATGGATCAAATGATAATCCTTTTATTAATAATGGAGAAAAAACATTATTATTAACATTAAATAAAGCAACATCTGCCGATGAAAGCGGGCATTTAACATTGTCTGCTTTTGGAACGTTTGCAATGAGTGCAGTTGGGCCTCTTGGTACATCGGGATATTCTGGTGTATTTAATGGTACCACATATCTATCAGCAATAAATTATGCACCGAATTTTTTAGATGATGATGATTTTACTATTGAATTTTGGTTTTACAAAACTAAATCAGGTTTGGGATCACTATTTTCAACAAAAAACCCTGGAAGTGATGCAAGTGTAAATGATATAAGATTTGGTATCGCTGATGATAATACTTTATTTTTAGTTGGCCATGCCAACACTACCGCATTAAAACTTAAACCAATATCTTTGTATAAATGGTATCATATAGCTATAATTAGAACTAATCGTGCTATTACAATTAATCTCGATGGAGAGCCACTTTATCTAGATAGTAGTGCAGGGTATAGATACGATACTTATACTCTTTTGAATTCGAGAAATATACTAATAGGTGCTAAATTCAACGCAGCAAGTGTAGATGGATATTACACCGGATTAATTTCTAATCTTAGAATTGTCAAAGGAAAAAATATATATCAATTATTAGACAAAAAACATTTTAATTTGCCTACAGAACCTACAAATAATAAAATTATTGAAATATTGCCTTTTTCATATTCACACTATTTTGATAGTACAGGTACTGCAGGAGTAACAGCATCTAAAACAGCAGAACTTGAATTTGGTCTTAATAGTTTTACTATAGAATTTTGGGTTTTACCTGCAGCTATCACCACAAATCAGCGATATGTTCACTTATATAGTGGTGCAGATGAATTAACGATAACTAGAAATACAGATAATACACTTTCAGTTTTTATGAAGGGTGCTGAAAGGGTCGTGGGTGGTTCTTTGATTGTAGAAAGCCATAAATGGAACCATATTGCTTTAGTCAGAGAAAAAGGTATCGATACAAGGCTTTATGTAAATGGTCAATTGTCTAATACATTTAGTGGCACAACTAATCTATTATTGTCTGGAGGTAATTTATCTATTGGTTGCAGACAAGCTGCAGCTGGCAATAATACCAATGGGTTAATTTCGAATTTTCGAGTTACAAAAAACGCTGCTCTTTATTCAGGATCTTCCTTTAGTGTGCCAATTAGTCCACTAACTTATTATAGTTCTTTCGAATTAGACAAATATAGTACAGTTTTTAATTCAAGTGACAATAGTTTTGTATCCATACCAACATTAAGTTCATCTAATTTTACTTTTGGTACAAATAGTTTTTGTGTTGAATTTCTCATGCATGCATTTGATGAGAATAAGGCAGTTACTATATTTGACACTAGAGACCTCTCAAATTTAAATGGAAACTTTTTAATGATAGAGAGAAATGCAACAAATAAAATTGTATGTTCAGTTGCCGGTGTTGCAAAGATAACTAGTACTACTAATATATCGGCCGGATCTTGGTATCATATCGTATATGAGCGAAGGGCTGGTGTTGATTCTAGACTATATATTAATGGAATTAATAATGGTACAGCATATGCCGATTCAGCCATTTCTTATAGTAAAATAAATTACGTATATATTGGCGGTAGTCAATCATCTAACTTATATAGCGGATGCATTTCGAATTTGAGAATTTCAAATGCTGCTATATACAATGGTGTCGTAGCAGTACCAGCAACAGAATTAACACCTTTTGCTAATACACAATTACTAGCATTTAAAGGCAATTCGTTGGTTGATTATAGTAATAATCAATTATCATTATGTGCTTTCGGTGTGTCATCTTCTAATAAATTCAGCGCATTTTATCCTTCAAATAGTGCACGTACAATATTATTAACTTTGCAAAATAATACATTAATTGATAATGCAGGAATATTTTATCCGAATAATACATTAAAATCATCTAATGTGATAATAACAGAAACAAATCCATTTAACAAACCTCAGAAATCTGTGATGGAACTTTTTTATGATAAAGGAGATTATGAAAAATATAATTTAAGTGCTAAGCATGATTTCGGATATTCTATAAAAGATCCTTATAATAATGATAAAAAAGATTTTGTTACTTCTTTCTTAGCACTAAATGAAGGCAGATATAAAGATTATAGCATATATAATGCATCTCTATACAATACTAACGTGTTGCAACAGGCAATATTCACTAATTTTTCGCCATTCTTAAATTTAACGCCATATTCTTCGGCTAATGGTGGTAGTATTTATTTTGGAAATACGAGCTCAAAATTTTTATTAGTCAGTAGTGAAGGTTTGGTAACAAAATTCGGTAGATCTGATTTTACTATAGAATTTTGGTTATATAAAAATTCAACAGCTGCATCACAGATGATGATTTTTGATACCATGAGTTCAGTGAGCGCATCATCACCAGGTCATATGCAAATTTATTTAGACAGTGCAAATAAAGTTGTGTTTTATGCCGGAGGAGCTCCTAGGATCACTTCCAGTCTAGGTATACCTTCATATTCTTGGCAACATATAGCAGTGACTAGAAGAGGTCAAGTTACAAATCTTTATATAAACGGTGTAGCAGACAAAAACATACATGGCGAACTAAATCCTGATACTTTGAGTTCTGGATATACTGATCCGGGGTATTTTGCTTTGGGATCGCGTTTAAGTGCTATTAGTTCAACTAATATAAATACATTTGAAGGTTATATTACAGATTTTCATATAGTAAGTGGTTCTTGTTTATATATTTCGAACTTTTCGCCGCCTATCAAGCCGTTATCTTCTTTTGAAAATACAAAATTTTTAATTAATGCTGATAATGCAGGCGTGGTAGATTCGACGGGAAAATTTAATTTATTCACCGGTGGTGGTGTTTCAATTAGTAATGATGTACCAGCAATTAGTGCTAGTGTATCTACTGGAACCCTTTCAGCGGGTAGTATATATTTTGACGGATCAAATAATTCATATGTATTTACTGATTCCAATGATCAGCAGTTTAATATAAATGAATCATATACAGCTGAACTTTGGGTGAAACCAACAGTCACACCATCTACTAGTGCCGTTTTATTTGCGGTTAGAAATACTGACGCAGATAAAATAGTTTTGGCTATAGATAATCTAAGACGGGTTGTTTATAGAGTAAATGACAATGTTGCTGCAACCAATTCACTCACTGCCGCAAGCGCCGTAGAATTGAATCAATGGAGTCATATTGCATTAGTCAGAAATTTGTCATCAGGAACTAACTTCAAAACCACATTATATGTAAATGGGGTGAGTTCTGGTTTTGTCACTACTGCTATAACTAACACACCAAAAGTACTGCATATCGGATCTGATAATAATAGAAACAGATTTACCGGATTTATTGATGACTTCCGAATAATAAAAGAAGTTAAAGATGCATATAGTGCAACTGTAGATTTGCCTTTGCGTGAAGGTGAAATTCATAACTACCTAGCATACCCAGACGATCCATTCCTATCTAATACATCTTTACTCATAAAAGATGATCCGTCAATAAATTTAGATAATAATGTTTATATTGATGAAAGTAATAATAAATTAACCGCAAATAGCAGGGGTGCCATACAAGGAAGCGTAACGCCGTTTTCACCCGGCTTTGGTTATAATCCTAATGATCATGGCGGTAGTATATATCTTGATGGCTCATCAGATGTTTACATTAATGATTTCAATAAATTAGAGGCTAAACCATTTAATTTCACAGACAATTATACTATTGAAGCTTGGATAAAACCATTAAATGCGGATGCGACTCCACCTATTTTTGATACACGCAATAAAGCTGTATCGGCTGTGATTGGATCTACATTTAATAATTTAGGATCTAAATTTAAAGGATATATTACTGGAGTAAAGACATCAAAAGGCATATCAAGATATAGTTCTAATTTTAGTATCGATATGATACCGCCCGTATCAGATCAATATACTACATTGCTCTTAAATTTCAGAAAAGCCGGCATTATTGATGTTCTTTCGAAAAATAATATATCAACAGTAGGCACTGCTGCTATATCATTAGAAAAGAAAAAATACGGAAATGGTAGTATTAGCTTCGATGGCGGTGGTTATTTGGCAATACCATCAGCAGATCACTTCTTAGTAGAATCGGGTAATTTTACTATTGAATGGAATATGTATGTTACAAATATATCAAACAATTATGGCATATTTACAACATGTGATCCCAGTACTTCAGCAAATGGCCACCTTTACATATTATTTAAAAATAATGCTTTATGTGTTGGAACTTATGGTGGTTCTGATGAAATAACATTCCCAACTTGTTCGGGTACATTAGATGAATGGCAAAATATAGCAGTTGCAAGAAATAGCGGCAATTGTTTAGTGTTTCTGAACGGTGTTCTACAAGATACTAAAGCATTTTCTACTAATGTATCACTTCAAAGCGGTGTTTTTATAGGTAAAACATTTAACGCCGCTATGTCGGGATATATCGATGAATTTAGATTTACAAAGGGGGTATGTAGATACACATCCAATTATCCTAATGGTTCATTGTCATTATTGTATGATGCTGGAGGTACCCAATACACACCTGATACATCAACTATAATATTGGATCCACCCAGATATCCTGCTTCTAATGTGAATGTGTTAAATGAATATTTAGCTGCAAACAATACAATAATAGTAGATTATGCATTAGTTGGTGGCGGAGGTGCAGGAGGCAGTTCGCACATTATAGGGACTGCTACTGCCGGTGGCGGGGGCGGGGGCGGAGGTTTTAAATCTGGCACATTCAATGCGTCGAAACAACCAATTATAATAAATGTTGGAGCCGGCGGAGTAGCTACAAATAATGCTGCTTCTACGAATGGCAATTCTAGCTCTATTGGGGGTTATTTAAATGACGAAGCTAAGGGTGGTGGTAGTGGTGGTTCTTATTATTCCAGCTCATCTTATTTTTTTGCTGGATCGGGCGCCTGCGGTGGGGGCTCATTTGGATTTATTACTAACATGATCCAAAATTCGGGCGGTGGTGGAATATATTCAAAGGGCGCTGGTAGTAATGATGCTGATGTCGCTGGTTGTGGTGGTGGCATGGGATCTGATGGAGTTAATAATAAATTGTTGCCGTGGAAAATTATTGATGTAAATAATATAGGGGGAGTTAGTACTAATTCACAACATCCGTCGTTATTGATACCGGGAAATAATGGCGGGGGAAGTGGTATAACTTGGAACTTAGCGTCAAATAAGATTTATTTATCTTCTTTTTGTGGCGGTGGTCAAGGTGGCATACCATATGGCGGTACTAGAATAACCGCTCAAGCGCAAGCAAATTATTACATCTTAATTAAATGCAATATTTGGGGTGGTGGTGGTATATTAGGTTCTAAAAATACAGCGGGGGCCGATGCGCCTTACAAAATAGGGTGGTTTAATGGTATTACAAATACCGGTGGCGGTGGTGGTGGATCATATCCGGGGTATAATTCTTCTTTCCCCGCTTTGTATTATTTTAGTCAAGGTGGTAATGGCGGTTCTGGGTGTGCTATATTCAGAGTACCCGCTGTATTAAATGATTTTTTCCAAACAACAGGAACAGTAGAAAGAATCACTGTTGATAGTTATACATTTATAATATTCAAATCTTCTGGAACACTTCAACTAGTTTAATTTTATGGCTCATTTCGCACAAATAGATGAAAACAATATTGTTGTACAAGTATTAGTAATTGAACAAGATGTAATAGACACGGGATTATTTGGTGATCCAAAATCATGGATTCAAACATCGTATAATACCCATGCGGGCACACATTTATACGATCAATCAAAAGCATTAAGAAAAAACTACGCTGGGATTGGATATACTTATGACCCCGCAAGAGATGCGTTTATACCGCCTAAACCACCGGGGGATTGTTTTTTAGATGAAAATTCCTGTACCTGGGTATACCAAGAACAGACTAGTTCTGAATAAATATTTTAATCATGTCCCATATTGAATTTGTAGATGATATTTTAGTCTATAATAGCGTATCTGCTGTTTCAGGGCTATTTGCAGACACCTTAGAAATTCGAACTGGAATATCTTCTCCAGATTTAGATCAGGTAAAAGCAGCATCTGCAAATTGGGATTCTGTATTTCTCACTGTATCTTCTAATAGTGCTGCTTGGGATATAGATTATGATGGTTCTGACATCAAAGCATTAACTGCTAATTGGGAAAGTACTTATATTGTCACATCTGGCTTGAGTGCTGATTGGACAACGGCTTTTAATACTGTATGTGCCTGGGGATCTTCTTCTGTGCCTGATATTGCATTGAGATTTACAGCCGATATTTTGGGTAATGGTATAGATAATACATACACTTATTTTCACGGTTTAGGCACAAAAGACTTGGTTGTTTCAGTTATTGAAATAGCTACAGGGAATATAGCATTGGCCGCTGTTTATGTAACAGATACTCAAATTGCGGTTGAATTTGCGGAACCAGTATCTGGTACATTATATCGTTTGGTAGCCATTGGCGCTACGAACTTAGCAGATTATGCCTCGATTTCAGCTAACTGGCAATCGACATTTACAACAGTATCTAGCAATAGCTCCAATTGGGAAACAACATATTCATTAGTATCATCAAATAGCTCAAATTGGGAATCTACTTATACCACTGTTAGTACTAATAGCAGCAATTGGGAAACCGCATACACAAATGTAAGAGATAACAGTGCTAATTGGGATTCACAGTCATTATCATTCGATGAGTCTAATAAAGAATTATCCATTTCAAATGGAAACGTTATTTCATTAAGCTCTTTAGATGTTACTAGTCTTTCTGCTTCTTGGCAATCTACTTATAGTACTGTTAGTTCTAATAGCAGTAATTGGAGTTCAACATATACAACCGTAAGTTCAAATTCAGCAACATGGGGTGCTAATCCGCAAGTAGTTGAAGCAACCGTTTTTAATGCTGATTCTGTTACTTTAACTAGAGGGAATGTAGTGTATTCATTTGGTGCTACTGGTAGTACTATGTCGGTAAAATTGGCATCGAATAGTGGAGAATCTACCTCTTCAAAAGCATTGGGCTTTGTTAATGAAAATATTTTACCTGGTGGTACTGGTTTAGTTACTATTGCAGGGAGAATGGAAAACCTAGAATTCGGTGCACCCTTTGTAGAGGGTGATGCTTTATGGTTGGGGACTGTGCCTGGTACTTATACCAGAACAAAACCATCGGCACCTAATCATGGTGTCTACTTAGGTGTAGTAGAAAGGGCCAATTCAGGTAATGGTATTGCTTATGTAAAAGTACAAAACGGATATGAATTAAATGAAATACATGACGTATTAATAACATCTCCATTATCCGGTCAAATAGTGCGCAGAAATAGCGCAAATACGCTTTGGACTAACACAGACGATGCTTCTAAGTGGGATAGTACTTATTCAACAGTTAGCGCATCTAGTGCTAGTTGGAACGATGCAGCTTCTAGAGTATTCGGTACAGAATATTCTTTCAATGAACAGTTTTTAAATAATACCAGTTTAGGTGGCAATTTATTGGTAGGTATAGCTTCTGGAGGTTCTTTAACCGTAGCAACTTCGGGTGTATTTGGACAAGCTCAACTTTCTACAGGAACTACTGCTGCTGCGGGTACCAATGTTAGATTGCAATCAGGTGCTAATCAATTTAATGTTATAGGAAATGGATCTTTAGATTATGCAATCAGATTTAATCAATCAAGTAGTGTTTGGTTTGATAGTACTTCTTTAACTGGTGCTTTTAGAGCTGGATTAATGACTTCATTTAATACTGATAGTACCGGTATTTATTTCAGAGCAGTAAATGGTAGTAATTTAGAATTCATATCTAAGGTCGGAGGTGCAGAAACGATTTTATCTCTAGGTACTTTGTCACAAGGACCTTTCCACCTATGCCAATTTTCAATTAATGCAGCCGGTACTTCTATTATTGTAAAATACAACGGTACCCAAGTAGGCACAGTAACTACAAATATTCCTACAGCAGGATTATTTCATAATATATGTTTGATTAGAGATTCTGCTACCGCTACTGCTGTAACGGCGAATTTAGACTTTGTTGCTATGCGCTACGTTCCAAATACACCGTTCTTCACATTCTAATCTTTCCACTCTTCAAAAAGTCCTTTTTCATTTGAGAATAGGACTTTTTTAAAACCAACCTGATTGAATATAGATTGACATCCCATGCATGGTTTTGCCATAGCTACCTTACCATTTTTGTCAATTCGTACATTAACAAACGTACAATCAGAACAATCATCTTTCCCATACTTTAAAATAGCAGATAGCTCTGAGTGGGTACCAACAAACTTTCTAATATCTAACCCATCTCTGCCTTTATAATTAAAACGCAAGTTGGCAGGATGGGTTTTATTGGCATTAATACCTATTTTTTGAATCTTTCCCTTTCTCACAATAAATGTAGTATGAAAGGTTCTATGATCAATAACAGAAGGCATTAGTGATTTGGTGATTTCTACGTATTTATTAAAATTCATTTCTTAGACTTTTTAGTAACGATATTCTTCAATTTGCACACACAATGTTCTTTGATTGGGCATAAATTGCATGAATTATCGTTATCTAAAAATATATCGGGTCGCCAACAAGCACCCGTAGTCACTTCTTCACAAATTTGTTTATTTTTTACGAGATCAAATTCTTGAATCGTATATCCAAAATTAAATTTTTTAATTTCGTCTTTTAATTTTTGAATGCGTTCTTCTTTTGTTTCTCTTTGTGGCTTTTCCTTCTTTTTTCGTTTCATTTTTTAATGATTTGTAATATCTCATGTTTTTTCTCATGCTATTATACAATCCTATAATAGCCGGCATCATTTTTTCGAAATTTCTTGCTTGAACTTCAGTCTTATTATTCCAATAATATTTTTTTGTTACATTTTTAATATCAGATGCAAATTCTTTAAATGGTACATCATCTACTACGTATTGTATATAATGACAAAATTCATGCAACAAATCTTCTACAAAAACTTTCATTACTTGATGCTCTGGCATTTCAAATATATCTTTTCTGATGCATATAGCATTATTAAAGGTATATTGTGAATATTCATCTTTTATGATTCTTAAACGAATAATATGATAGTTTGAAGTTCTTTTTGGGCGTATTGAATTTAAAACACAAGACAATAAAGATTCGATATATTGAAGATTTATATTACAATTTTCGATTGTTTTTTTATCTTTTTTATCACATCGAATCTTTATGAATTGCATATTATTAGTTAATCATCTTCGTATGGGTTATCATCATACTCTTCGAATTCCTCATATTCAAAGTCCTTTGATTCCTCTACAATGAATGAATCTTGATCGGGGAAGAAATAATCATCACTAATTGGAAAACAGTTACCCAAGTGATTCATGAGATCTACTTGATCTGTCAGTGATTCAAGTGTTTCTGTCTTTTCAGAACATAAATTATAAAATTCTCTACCAACAGCAATTGCAGCATAACAATAAAACAAATACTTTGTATTTTTAGCTGCTAATTTAGCATTCAAAAAGTATGCGTAATCATCACAAACATTTTTATATAATTCTGATTGATGCGGTACTAAACGTTTAAGCAAATCTTTCTTAATTGTCTTAGCGTCTTTACTTTGGTTGAATTGAATAGTCTCAACAAAATTCCAAAATTCATTGAGTTCTTCGTTACTATATTTTTTATTAGGATTCTCTGCCATGTTTTATTTTTTTACTAATTTATTGGGTTTCATAATAAATCTTTTTTAACCTTATCTTGTAATAAATCAAGTACTGTGCTTTTCATATATAAGGCGGCGATATCTTGCCAGAATGTCTTATTGTCAAATTCTCTGAGATAAAAAATCTTTAATCCGGCACATTTTTTGCCTGTCAATTGTTCATGCAAATATGCATAGATAGAAAGCTGGATTGTATATGTGGTAAATTCACATTGCTGTAAGTAATCTAAAGGTGCATAGAAATAATCATTATACTTAGAATTAAAATTAAATTTCTTATTTGTTTTGAAATCTAGAATATAAAATAAGTCATTATTCTCAACAATAACGTCTGCTGTTCCAGCTAATTTATAGTCATGTGAATATACTGTATGTTCACATAAAATATTAGAATTTGATTTAATAACGCCTACACATTTTTTATCAAAACTTTTAATCAATTCTTCATATCCTTGAGGAATAAACTGCTCCTTGAGATAATTTTCCATAATAGAGTGAATATTAGTACCTCTATTTTGTGCTGTCTTTGTAATGGTCTCCCATTCTTTTAAAACTTGATCTTGATCCTTGCCATCTCTGTCTGCAATTTTTTTACTCCAATAATCTTTATCGAAAGGTTTTTTATATTTTCCAATTAATGTCGTAACAGACATATACTTTTCATCATTATGAATATTAGTATATGTATGGGTAGAATGATCCAGTACAATGTCATTATGCATGACTCAATATACAATACTATTGCTTTTTATCAAGGTATGGCGTCCCAGAGTCTGATATATTTGATTGTTCCATTAATATCTATTTTCAAATATTCATTTGTTGTGCCAACTGTATAGGGAAAAAAGAAATTATCATTTTTTATCCCATCGTGCAGTACCCATTTAGCTGAATTATTTGCAACAGTGGTACTAGAAGAATTCCAATTTGCTGAATTAGTAGCTACTATAGAATTTATTATTAAAGACCCCAATGATGCTGTACCACCCAAATTCCAACTGGCTGAGTTTGAATATACTGTGCTATATGACGCATTCCAATTAGCTGATCCCGATTGTAATGCTGTAAATGCGCCGGCCAATGCTATTCCTCCTTGTTGCCCCCAAAAAGCACTATTTGCATTCACAATACTATATGCCAAAACTGAGGGGTTGTTGTCACAAATTAACGTATATGAAGATAAATTACCTACATTTGTACCTGTTAAGGCATATAATTTTGGTGCCAGTGTAGCAGTAGTATCTAAGAAATAATCACCAGGAACTAATCCTGAGATAGTGGTACCCAAACCTGAGGGGTTACCATAGTATAATTTAGAACTTGCGGCGATTCCTCCTAATGTGGTACCGTCTCCAATATATAATCTTTTTACATCTGTAGAATATGCCAATTCACCTTCTCTAAATTGAACACCTAAACGTTGCGGCTCAGTACCTCTTTTTACCTGTATAATTGCATCTACTTTTTCACCCATATTATTATTTAGGTTTTATTAAATGTATCCCAATGCAGTCCAATATATGGTAGCAGTTTCGGTATTAGATGGAGCGCTGGTTGAGTAATCCAATCCGACATCAAAAGAAGAGAGTGTTATATTTTTTATAATAGGAACAAAATTATTATTGATAAAGCTATTATAGCCTATGGTAGTTTGAACATTGTAACAAACGGCCCATGATGTTAATGGAAATACAATAGTGATAAATTTATTAGCTGATAATCCGGCGGTTCTGCCCCATTGCATGCAAAAATCATTTTGCATGACTTGATAACCATTATTGCTCTTTTGCGATGACAATCCCGTAGTGTTTAATTGTAGTTTCCCATCAACATCGAAATTTAATTGATTAGAATTTGTCTTAATTGCAACACCATTTGTATCAATCGAAAGTCCTGATGCTGAATTTACGAATGTAGTGGTCACTTTGTTTGGTGTTATACCACCTACTATTTGATTGTTATATACATTTTGCAATGTAATTTTATTATCTGATATTTTTAGTGTGTCATTATCTACATTTGCTGATAATCCTGAAATTGTATTTAAAATTGCACCAGATGGATGTACAGTAATACTTGTATTGGGTAATAATTTGAAAACACCACCCACTACTTCGAAATCAGCTGGATCGAAATTAATAAAAATCCCTTCTGTAGATAATGAACTTAATCCACCATCTAATCTATAAACTTCTGAACCTATATGCTCTCTCTGAATTCCACCATCTTTTAATTTATACCCCCCATCATATTCAATAGTAATATTGTCTACGTCACCACCGAGCAATTGCCATGTAGTACCATCGTAAATATAACCCCTATCATCTAATGTCCTGAAAAATATATCAGTTGGTCTATATGTAGCAGGAAAATCATCATCTATGGTAATTTTATTGCTCGCCATAACACCACCAACAGTATTCCCATCTCCGATATAAACTCGTTTCGTATCTGTCGTATAAACTAGCTCTCCCTCATCAAAGGTCACTAATGATCTTTCTGCTTCAGATCCTCTTCTTAATTTAATTTTTGCTATTCTACGATCAATCATAAGTTTAAGCTTTATAAATTGTTACATGAACGTGTCTTGGGTCAAAGTAATTAGTGGTACTACCATCCAATTTTATACATCTAATATCCACTTCTTCATTAGTAGAATTACTATTAGCCACTATATTGTATATTTTTAAAGTACCACCGACAAATTCTGCATCATCTATTGTCATAGATGCTTGTATATGGTAACTATCTCCTGTTGTTGTGCCTAATAAAGCAGTAGTTTCAGAAGATAAATTCACTTTATATCTACCAGCAGATGCTCTAGTAATATTATCGACACCATATTTTGTTACTATGGTGCCATCATTGCCAAAAAAAGTCACAAATGCTTTTGGAATATTTGGTGATGTAGATCCTGATAAGGCTTCCATGTGACCGGTTGTTGTTCTGCCGGTAGCAGATATATCACCAAAAACAGTAAATCCCGATTCATTAGCACCGCCATATACTGTTGCACCATTATTTATACGGCCTATCTTAAGAGAGGATTTATTTCCAACACCATCATATAAATCAACTTGATTTGCAGTAGGCAGTTGTGTACCTTGTGCATGTAGCAATCCTGCAAAAGTTTCATCAATATTTTGATCCGTTAAATTCTGCGGCATGATACTATTTAGTCAATGTATACAACATTGTCTATCGTAGGTAAATTCCTAAAATTAGGTATATATGGTTCTGTCATTTCAAATAATGCATTTTCTAAATCAATAATTTTTTCAAATATTCTATTCAATACTTGTGGCACAACTAATTCATTATCATTAATTCTAGTATCAAAATTAATTTCAACATTTAGACGATGTATTTCCTCATCTAATAATGATATGTAATTGTTATAATTCAGATCACCATATTTGTCATACTTGTAATAAAATCTGCCCTTTAAATTATTCTTTAATTGAATAATATTTGAATAAATTTTAAATAATTCTTTATTAAAGACTAAAGCCTGAACATTTTCTGATATTGTTAATAAAACATCTTTAGTTCTAAAATATGGTATTTTCGTATTTTTTAATACTGTATTATAAAGCGTCTTTTCTTTGAATTGTAAAATTTGACTTTCTGCTAATACGAAAAGTGTGTCTCTTCCATCTTCGAGATTTAATATATCTATATCAGATAAATTAAATCGTTTCTTTTCGGCGCCGAACGACCATTTTATTTTTTGTTGACTCCATTTGGTTGTTTGAAATTTCCAGGCAAAATTTGGATCTTGTCCATATTTTGATCTAGTAAAAGTTGCAAATGTTTTTTCTGGATTTGAAAAGAATTTCTTATAAACATTTGTATTAGTTACAAGATAAAATACATTCGAATCTGTTTCTGAAAAACACACTCTCTTAAATTCAAAGTCGGTTTCTTTATATAATGAATCCTCAAAAATATAATCTATGTATGTGAAATCGTTTTTATATTCTCTTAATAAATGTCGTTGATCACCAATATTGAATAGCACATAAACAGAGTCATTTAACTGTCTCCATTTAATATCTTTTACGATATAATTTATTTTATATTTTAATGTTCTTTTGTATACAAAATTAGAATCATATACTTTGATCACTTTGTTCTTAGAATCATTTACAAAAACAAAACCTGGTTTGGATCCTATTATATCACAACCATTAAATTTATTTTTATTTTTTGATTGACCAAGCCCACCAATAGGCTTAATTAAAAATCTCTTATATTCATAAGCACGATCACCTGTAAAATACGAAAGTATATCATATTTAAAAACCTGACCGCCGCTATTGATTTGCGAATCTGTTACAAACAGATATTTTCCATCAAAAGTAAGGTCTTCTAAATTTTGACACTTTTCAAAAGAATTATTATCAATAACATTTTCATATAGTACAATATCTATATTAGTAAATGTCTGGTTCGACGTTAAACCAATCAAATGTGTGTCTGTGATTGCCAATATAGATGTATTATTTGTTTTGTTTTGTGGTAAAACAATAAACTTTTTAAGCTTATCCATTTCCTCAAAACCTGATAATGTATTAGTAGATAAAAACGGTTGATATGAGAAGCTGAAAGGTGCAGAGTCTGTACCATTTCTAGCAGTATGCCACGTAAAAATAGTGCTATTTTTTTCTATAGCAGCAACTTTTTTATATTGATAGGGCACATCTGTGCTGCCGAAAAATAATCGAGAATAAATGTAAATTAAATTTTGTTGTATATAATTTAATTTGGTATTAATAGTAGCACAATTCACCAATTCATTAGTGTCGAATCTAACATCATTTTTACCGTGTGGTAATTTATATTCATTTAACAATGTTCTATCACTAAAGAAATTTGATGTTATTAGATCACCTGAATAATTATCATTAGATTCTAATAATTTCGAATTGACATCTCTGTATTGACCAGTATATACGGATCCATCATTGTATACGTTATAAAATCCTTTGTAATTTCTTCTATCAAGAAATAAATCGTCACCCTCTGTATATCCGTATTTTATCTGATAAAGATCCATTAATTTTATTTAATGTCAGTGTTTTTGAACACTACATCATTTATAGTAACGCCAACAGGTAAAATGTTATTAATCTTTTCGAGAATAATATTTTTTACATTTTCTTTGATTGCGGAATTATTGATGTTGCTATTTTTAATGACAATATTTACTTTATTACTTTTATTGCCTGGTGTATTAACTGTGAATATGCGTTCTACTTGCTCTATTTCATTACGATGTCCTGATGGCAATGATGCAATTAAATCTGAATCACCTTGTGATTTAATTAATAAAAATTTAATTTCATCATTTGAAATTGCTTTATCATATAATTTAAAATTTTTAATAGAGCAATTATTAAGCATGTAGTGCTTGGTTTGTTTTAAATGTTGTGGTAATGTTATATTATTATAAAAGTATGTTGTACCTACAGCAAATGAATCTTGTGTGATATCCTGGAATGTAAAATCAGCTTTAGGAAAATCTATACTTGTAGACAGTGTACCGTCTACAAATAAATCAATCTTTCCTTGTTTTGTGTTAAGTCTGAATACGAAATGATGTTCTCCGTTTTTAAATTGACTAATATCAACAGGTATTTCTAAATCTAATATATTTTTATTATTGTATATATTTTTGAGACGTGTTTTAAAATTGATTATATTTTTTTGTTTGAAGCGATGTTTTAAATAATCATAATTTGAAAGATTATAATTTATTCTTCTGGGCGCCCCTTCTTTTTGATATGTTCCATATGTATCAATTAATGTTACATTTTCAAAAGATAAATTAGATTCATTTATTTTAGCTAAGAAATGCCTGCCGGCGACATTATTTCCCAATAAGACTGGATAAAAAGACAACCCATTTTCATCATACTCTCTAATCAAATCCAATTTTATAAATTCGGCATTTTCTATAGCTGAGCTAAGAGCAGATTGTGTATTTGATAATGTGAATATATTTTCCCTATACTTATTGAATTTGGAAATTTTTGCATTTGTATGTATAACGTAAAAATTATCATCATCATCAATAATAAAATCTCTAATCTGAGAAGTGGATGATAAAAGTAAATCCTTAGTAGAGTGATTTAAGCTCTCTCTCCACAATTCTGAATTTCCTTTCTTATAAAGCACATATTCATCTCGGAAAAGTTTGGCGTGATATCCATCAAATCCATATACTGACCCATTTTTTGCTACTATAGTACTGCATGATAATGAGGCAACTATATCACCTTCTAAAATTTCAGTTGGTGCTAAAATTTCTATAGATGAAATTTCTTCTGTTCTCAAATCAATACCATAACATTCATTGTTTTCATACAAATAATATAGTATATCTCCTTCAACATAATATGACAAATAGGTTTTATCTAATGAACCGAAGGAATCGAAAATAGCACCATTGGAATAAAACTTTGATGTATAAGGTAATGTCATATATTATTTTGATTTGCGTGTTTTGAATTTACATTGCTCAATTTGAATTTTTGTAATTTCCGTATTATCAAATCCAAATACATTATTGGGCGATAGTATTCTAGATATTTCGTCTTCATTTGTATAAAGGATGCCGCATTCTCTTCTATTAATAATAGCATCATTTCTATATGTTGTAACATTGTTATAATTTCTTATAGTAGGGGAGAAGAAATTTAAATGATCTGTTCTAATCAAATCTTTTACTAGGAATGAAGTTAGGTAATATGTTGTTGTTACTGATATATTGTCATTATTAGTTTGAGACGACAAAACTTGAACATCGAGTTCGTCTTGCGATAAGTAAGCAGAATCTATTTTTTGAAACGATGTATTATAGATTTCAATCATTCTGCCCTCTTGAACCATAATAAAAGGCGTTATTTTTTCGTCCGAAAATACACCAAATCCGCGATCATTAAATGAACCCATGATTTCATGCCCGAACCCCGATTTCCAATTATTAGAATTCATTGAAAATGTCAATGTAAATTCATTAGTATTGTTAATTTTTCTGTAATTATCTATAAGGGAGTATTCGTTGCCAGTAAATTCATATGTTATATCACCAGATGCTTGATCAAAAATAAATTCAAACCCATCATAGCGCCTAATTGGTAATAATCCATCTGATAATAAAGAAGCAGATAATGCATTTAATATTTGGTCTGCATATTTTTCACCAAGTCGATGATAAACATATTCTTGATTGGGGACTAAAATAACATCACTTATTTTATCAAAAAATACTTCACCCCAAATGGCATCTTTGATTTTTTGCGGTGTAGAATCTATTTCTTCTCCTATAGATGTTTGCCAAATAAAATTATCATAATAAGCAGATGGTGCTAAAGTGGTATTTAAATATTCTTCAATTTTATCCAAAAACGCCAAATCGGGCGTGGTTGATAATGCAGATGCAAATGGTGTCTTCTCTGGATAATAGTATCTATCAACCCAAACAGCCCTTCTTTCATCGCCAGATAACCAAGTACACAAATACTTTGCATTTGAAACCCCAGTTCTAATGTCTTTGAAAAATACCTTGTCTGAATGATAAGGAGTATCGCCAGCTATAGCACCATTTCTGAATAATAATGAATCATTAATGTTGAGTTGTTCAAAAGGATATGAACTATCCGGCATTTGAAATTGTGTGTACTTGTCTGCCTTAAAAATATAGTCACTATTATACGTATCGTATGATAATACGATTGAATCGAATCCCAATTCTTGATTTAATCCAGTATCTAATGAATTATAATTTCTCAATTCAATATTTGGTACATTAGGATTTGTATTATTTAAATTGTCTGCTCGATAGCTATAATTTTTAACACTGTGTTGATTCTTCAATGTCAAAAAATTGGCTTCAATTTCTGATCCAGATATATAGGTATAATTGTTATATATTAAAATATTGTTCGAACAATCTAAAATTGAATTTTCTGGATTTACAGATAATTTATTCTTATTAATTTTCTCATAAGAAGCCCACGAATTGTTTGCATTGAAGTTAAAATCTTGCAAATAAAAATTTAATGTGGCAGGATTTGATGAATATACATCATCAGAAAACACAAATTGATCATTTCTAATAGATAATGTTTTTAGATTGTTAGAAATTTTCTTTAGAAAATAAAATACATTTTTATTTTTTATATATTGAAATATGGAATTGCCGAAATTGTATTTTTTGGAAAAAGTAAAATTACCTGATTCGTAGCTAAGATAGTATATATCAAATCCATCTACGAAATAAATTTGACAGAGATTTTCTGATAAAAGAAAAATTTCAAATGATGTATATCTATCATTTTTTGTATCAAATTCTGGTTTTTGCGTAGCTACATTTATCTTTAAAAATTTTTCATTACTAAATTTTATTGATGAACAAAAAGTAACTGGTGAATTATATTTTGTATTTTTTAATTCAAAAACATCATCGTTTTTTATATTATTTGTTAATATAAAATTTGAATAATTATTAATGCTTTGATCTTTTACATTTTTGAGATAATGCTCATCATGAAAATAAAAACCGTCTTGTGATGTAATTTTTCTGGTTTTAAATGCCAAATCATCGTCACCGACATATTTGGTAAAAAGAGGTTCTAATATTTCATTTTGATGAAAAATGCGCACACAAGTATTTAATGGTTAGAAGAAAAAATTACTTATGGTAATTCATATAATCTAATACCATATTTCCTAAGTGTACCGCCGCCTATGTCAATATTTATTTCTAAAAATTTACCAGATGATGTTACTGGTGTTGTATAAGTTGCTAATACTCCTGATAATGCATTGCTGGTACCACCGCCCAATTGAGCTATTACGTCTGGTGATAATTGACCCAACCCAATGCCACCATCTTTTACTTTAAATTCACCAGCAGATAATGTTAATGTAGCTTCATCAGCTGAGTATGTATTAGCTGTTATTACTTCATTTATTTCTTTTATAAAGTAATTTTTAATTAATCCGCCGGGTACAGCTGCTGTATAATTTTGTTTTTCAACGATAATAAGATCTGAATCTAAAATTTCATCTGTTATCGGCAAACTTTTAATTTCTACAGAAGATAAACTCATATTTCTATTTATGTTAAGTATTCACTTCAATGTATTCATTGAATTCAGTCAATAAGTCTGCTGATACAAAACCTGTATTAGTAGATAGTGTAGTACTGATTATTGGCGTTGGCAGTATTGTTTGTTGCTCCAAAGCTTTTCTATAAGAAACAACATTTGAACCCGATCTAAAATTAAAATATTGATTTTTGCTATTCTTCATAACAAAAAATAAATCATCATTTTCAATAGTATCCAAAAATTGTGCATTCTGAATAATAGAACCGTCAAAATCTTCTAAAATTGAGGGTGGTATAAAAATCATAGGAAATTGATATTCGTATGTTTTAAAATTGCTATAAAATAATTTTATAATCGCAATATCTCTCTTTTCAATTTCGTATGGTGTTTCTTTTTTTAAAATAAAATTACTTAATATCTCATTAAATTCAAATACCCTAATTTTTTGATCAAAAGTAATTTTCATTTTTACTAAATCTACATTTGGATATGAAATAAAATTAAACTTAAATTCTATTTCGTGTGAATTAAAAACTTTTGTATCTAGTGTTTCTATACCAGACAAACCATTTAAATGTGTTGTTATATTATAAGAATTTCTATTCATAGAATTCTAAACTCCTTTCACTAGTATTTTTTATTATTTTGCAAGCACGATTTAAACGATTGAAATTGAATAGAACATCATGTTCATCATTTAATATGTCGATGGTTTTATATGTTTTTTCTTTCATCAAACAAATTAAATTTGTATTCAAAATATTAATGGTTATATTATCAAATTTAAAAAATATTTGATAGATATATGGTATATTATTATTATCAAATAGTGTAGATGCTATAGTATAGATTTTATTTCTGCTATTATATGTCAAAATTGGTTTTGATACTCTGGTATAAACTACGGGTAACGGATTTGTAAATATGTCTGCCGATAAACCATCGATTAAAACGTAATCTATTTTTTCTATTTGCGTATTGCTATAATTTATTTTATAAAAATTTGGTATTATATTACTAGATAGTATATTTGAACCTGATATTTCTAGTGTACAAATTAAAGAATAATTTTTATCTTCAAAGAAAAACGGTTCTGATAAATTTCCACTTAATATACTTGAAGGTGTGTTAGCCGGATTAAATGAACCGTCAAATTTATATTTTTCAAATATAGCATAATTGCTAGTACGTATATATAAAATATCAGTATATACATTAAAATCTTCTATATTATAAATTAATTCAGAAGAAAGTGATGTGTGATAGTTATATTTTTTCAATATATCAGAAAATGAATCTCTTATATTAGATACTGTATTATCTTTTATGTTTCTTACATAAATTTCTTTGCCTGTGATAGATATAGCATTAGTTGTTTTTGTATATCTATCATTTTGCAATTCTTTTAATAAAATATTTTTTGTACTATCAAATTCACTATATACTTCATCTTGAATGATACTACCACCGTCTAGTTCTTTATATTGTATAGAAGATAATATATATCCAAAAGAAAATGATGCTTCATAAGAAATTGCATCTGTATAAAAACCACAATCTATTAACAGGTCATAACTAGTCCATCCCGATGCTGTTAAACATATATCATACGTATATGTATCAGAAGCTGGTGTTGTGAATAATAACCCGTCATAAAGTCTTGGCGCTGTTATGGGTCTAATCATTACACCATTTACAATGCCTCCTATACCACCCTCTAAAAGTATGTTATAGTAATATCTCGATGAAAATATGAATCCAGGCCATCCTGATTTATCTGATGAACATAATACGGATAACTGTGTATCATCATCAAATAACATAACTCCACCATCATATACATTATATGTTGTGAGATTTTCATTTAATGAAGATCTTTTGTCTGTATATGATTTAAATTTTGTTGGTTCGAATAATGCGAATTGATTTCCGAAAATATCACTGTTCCATCTTGATATGGATCCTTTATTTGATAACGAAAGAAAATTTAACTCCAATCCCTTCTTATTAATTACTTTTGAATTAGCTAATTGATTTTTAGCAATATAACCGAAGAAATTTTGCTCGGTTGGATTTGAAAAAATATCCCCATTTGCAAATCCGTTTGATACATTCTTTATGACCGGTGTATAATCTTGAGTATGTATTAGAGGATAATCGCTATAATAATTATTTGTTAATCCGGCTGTATTTCCATATCTATTAGGATCTGGATATATATAAAGTTTATTGGGTTCTAATTTAGAATAATCAATTTGATAATTATTTTTCGGAACTGAAAAATATAACAACCCTGTTTTCTCTGGTCTGAAAAATAAGCCCAATTTTCTCAAGGTAATTAATTGAGAATCTTCTTCAATAGAAGCAGTGCTCGGAAAATGCCTGTTTAAAAGATTACCTGATGGATTATATGCTTCAAATAATTTTCCTGTTGTAATATCGTTTATAGAGTCACCAGTTTTTATATAATAAAAATCAGTTCCAATAAATTTTTTTATTAATTCACTTTTTAACTCTAAAATGTTTTCGGCATAGTCTTTGTATTTTGTTACTAAATCATATAGTTTGTCTCCTGACTTACAATTTAAATTGACCCTTGTAATGTCATAATTAATTGAAAATACACGACCTGTTTCTTTTAAAAAAATAGATAATATGTCAAATATGTATTTTCTAGTAGCAGCATCAAAATCTAAAAATAAATTACCATCAATATCATTTGAATTAGAAGTGAATAATTCCTTTCTTAGCTCATTTTTTGTATCGTAATTTTCATAGCCTAAATTAGGATCATTGTCCAGATAGGTTGTATAAACATCTATTAATTCTTCAATTTCAATATCTAATGTACGGATTATTTCATCTACATTTAATTTCGGAAAATTATAATTTAAATCATTATCATCACCTACAAAAACATAATCAGTCAAAGAATCATGAATAACATGTTCAATGGAATTTTTTGTTCCTCTTTCTTGATTTTTGCTGGTTGCGTGTTTTGTTTTTTCTCTTTTTTCTGTATGATACTTGCATATATCAATTATCTTTTTAGAATAGAGCGGCAATATAATATCTAAGTCATGAGGATCATTAAAATCCGCTAATTTTAAAAATCTCTTTTCTTCGAAAGAAAGATAATTCAAACTTATATCTTTCAATAATTCAACATATCTATCTTTTATTAATTGAACTTTTTCAGATTCACTGCTTTTTTTGACATCTGACCATACATTCAGATAATTTTTATAAGCTGCATTATATTGTTGTGGTGTTAGGCGCGTTTCTTGATTTTGTAAAAAATCATAGAAAGAGAATACTTCCCTAAAATCTTTTGCTAGTGGGTCATTAATTCTATTTGAAGTAATAGAATTTCTAGGCAATGGCAAATATTCTAATAAACCCGTGGACACAAAAATATTTAGAGCACTTTAAGAATTTGAAGACAATAATTCTAACCCCAACATCAATTCTCTGGTAATAACATTTTCGGCTATGTTCCACCAGTCAGAATATGATGAAACTGTTTCTGATATGGTAGTAAACTTATCACTCCAGTTAATTATACCTTCTATTTGTTCCAATGAAGGTGATGATATGGAGTCATAGAATGTATAATATTTTGTTATATCAGCTGGACTATATTGGTCGGGCAATACTAATGACCATCCCCATGAAGGTGAATACGAAGAGAGTGCATATATTTTTTGAACTGAATCAATGTAATTCGCAGTTAATACATTTGTATTACAAATTGTATAATTTTTAGAAAATCTTTCATATGCAATAATCGATCTATCAATTCCTGCTGTCAATGTTGTAGTCAGAAAATTTAATTCATCGCCTAAATTTTTTCCATATATATCATTATCATTACTATATCCTTTAGTATCAAAATTTTCATTAAATTGATTTCTAAATCCCTTTAATTTTGATAATTTTATAGAAAACAAATCTAATAGACGGGTTATATTTGAAGGAAAATTATATGTATTGAATATATAAAGATTTTCATTTAGCATTTTGTGCAATGCATTTAATTTTTCAACATTACATGTATCTATAAATGCATTGTTATCAACAAAATTTGCTATTTTTTCGTATATTTTTTTACCTAGTTGCTTTGGATCTTCTTCTGTTGTTCCTAATATACTCTTAAAGAAATCATCAATAAGTGTTGTGCTATCTCTCAATGTTTCTTGAAATGCAAAATTTTTCAATTGCGCATGCATATCAAAATTTTCATTTAATTTTGCAATATCATATTCGCCAGCAGTTGGATATATATCAAACTGATTGCTACAACACCCAATTTTTGTAAAAAATACAGGACCATTCAAATATTTTTCTGAATATCTAAAACCTGTCGAATCACCCTTTGAATTTATAAAATTTTGATAAAATCCAGTTGTAGATATACCATCTAGTTTAATTCGCTTTAAATTGGTTTCAGGACTACCTGTAGTATCATCAATCTTCAAAACTTTAATTTCGCGATCTACATTATCAAATACTAATAAATCTCTTTGTGTTGTAGTAGCTATACCATTAAAATTACAATCTATTGATTGACCCGAAACAGATGTCAAGGTTGTGAATAATGAAATTTCACTAAAAGTAGTATCAAATTTTACTATTTGGTTTGTATTCGCTGTAAACCAAAGATTACCATCAATGTCATTAGTAAAATCCCATAATTTATAATCAAAGTTGTATATAGATTTTTGATAATTTGTTTGATTTATTTTTAATAATGAATCAAATCCATTATTGTTCAAATTTTTTAAAAGAACCCATGAAATTCCTTTGCTAGTGCAAATAATACCATTTGCTATAAAGGGATAATCAATATTGATTCTTGTTTTAAAATTTCCATTAGTATCATATACACAAATAAATGATGATAATGTATAATTATAAGCAACCCAAGCATTGTTGTTTGTGTCTATATCTACTATAGCGGGTAGTATAGAATTTGAACCGGCTGCACCGTTTTGTGATATGTAAAATGTATTACTACTATAGTCCTGATTTGTTAAATCAGGAACAGTATAAAATAAAATATCACCACTGCTACTTAATTTACAAACGCTAATACTATCATATAGTGTCACCCAGATATCGCCGTTACCATCAGCTGCTAAAAAACTTGGTGATGAACCTGATGATAAATTTATTGTTGTTATGATATTGTTTTCAATATCAATTTTTGCTACTAAGTCTTGATCAGAATCAATTGTCCAATAATTATATTCTATACTATTAGATTCATATCGCGGGACAATTATAGAAGCATACATTCCAGATAAGCTAGAAGTATCGAATAATGTTTTAGTTACATTGCTTTCAATAATTAAATTATCAATTATATTGTATGCTAAGTCAAATTTAAATAGATAAGTAGATTGTGGATTAGTCACAATTACATGTTCAGTATTTGCAATATAAAATGATTCGCTAGTTGTAGCAAAATCACAACAAATAGTAGCATTTTTTACTGGTATTTTTGGTATTATATATCCTTTAAAAAATCCTAATTTATCATATGTGTCAAATTCATCATAATCTTCATATATATCAAAAGCCGAAGGTATAATCACATTAGTATTTGTATCTTTTAAATAAAATTTGATTGAATTTTGTGATAAGCGTTCATCTTCTTTCTTTAAAGTAAATTTTGGCCACGACTTTGAAGAGAAATTATCTTCATCTTTTAATTTTGCTATAAAGGGAATTTTTTGACCTACAAATTTATTTTTACCTATATTAAATGTCGATGTATTAAAATTTCCTTCAGAATCAATGCCATTAGCTGAGAACTTAATGCAGCCTAATTTATCCTGAGGATATATCCTGGGTGCATATGACACTGTATACAAACTATTTAAAACAGTATAATCACTATTAATGTTGTATTTTATACTGTCATTATCATAAAAATTTTTGAAATTAAATGATGCGGTTATTAATGTTTGTGGGATGACACTGCCTTGAGGTGGTTTTGAATAATCATCCGTATAGTAAATTGTTCTTTGACCCGAAGTACCTGCTATCACTGATCCCGAATCAGACGAATTACAAAAAACAATATTTTTATTTGAATCTAATTTCACATAAATTTCTTTATTATTTTTTGTAAAAATTTCATTTACTGGTATTGCGTCATATGAAGATAATAATTCGTTAAATTCTATAACAACGAATCTAGAACTAGATTTTAAATGTGCATACTTGTCATTTTGATAACTATCAAAATCCAATAGAGGTGCTGAATTACCCGATACATGCAATGTAATACTTGCACCTTGACTTGAAAGAGTGTTATATGTTTGCCAACTATTGAATCTAGTTAAAATAAATGGATTTTCATAATGTGAGGCCCTTATTATTGCATTATTTTTAGCTGATAATACAAGGGTATCAGATATATAATCCTTTACTAGAATATTTTGACAAAAGGATGACTCATAACCGATCCCGCTAGCACCATAAAAATAACACTTTACACTATATGTTCCAGGTATTTTATAATAGTGACTAGCTGTAATGTCTCTGCTTGTAGTTCCGTCACCAAAATCCCACAAAATTCTTGTGTTTGATACACTTTTATCATCACCTGAATCAAATTTAGGTATAAAAGTAAATGGTGTAATTGGTAACGTATACCCAGATGTAGTATGACTATTTGTATAGTCCAATACATCAAAATATAAAAATCTGTAGTCAGAGGTATTCATTAAATGACTTCAATTTTATTAATTAAATTGCTTATTTGATAAAAGAATGGAAATTGAAAATATTTCAATGCATAATTTTGTGATGTCGATTCTAATGTAGAATCAGGGTAAAGTGGATTCCATGTTATAACATTGATTCTAGAAACCGAAAATTCATTACCTGGATTATTTCTAAATGTTTCTATTTTAGCTATGCCGGGAATATTTAAAATATCTTGTGATAGTTGTGCAAAATTTAAAATACCCCCTAATTTATTGTTTGATAAATTAAAAAATTGTTCTATTTGAGATAAGACGCTACTTTTTATTAATTCTTTAGATGTGTTATATCCGGTTTCACGATATATCCTCAGGTATGTTTCATTTCTTACTGTTTCTGAGTCTGTTTCTTCAGGAAAAGGCAATCCGATATCAAATGCATTATATATGGGATCACATACTACTACATTCTGATTTATTAATTTAGTATTTGCAAATGATTCAACAATAGATTGTTTTTGAGAAATTGGTAATGTTTGGGGTGTTTCTTCATTTAAGATAGCACCGAATTTAGGTACAACAAAACAATACACATTATTGAAATCACAACTATCAGAAAATAATACTTGGTTCATCAATACTCTCTCTTCTTGATTAGGCCTTTCTAAACCTATGTCATAAAAATATTTTAAAAATTCTTTAGTATAACTTTGATTGTTAACTACCTTTGTATCTTCTATTATATTCGAAAATTTAGATGATATTTTAGATTCAAAATCACCTACAGTGACGCACCGATTTTGAGACATGAACATTAATGGTGCATTCTTTTTAATTTGATCTGTTGTCTCAAATGGTTTGAAATCAGTAGATGCATTTTGATTGTTTAGTGCAATATATCCAATCTGGTTTATACTTATTTCTTGAGATGATGAGAATTTAATATCTTGATAAATTTCGCTCCATCTATTGGTGTTATAGAGTGCCAGAGACCTACCGGTTAAGAGATTAGATCCTATTTTACCTGCCGATCCCCTGCTCTGTAAGTAATAAATTGCAACTTGATCACCTAGATTTAATTGTTTTCCATTTACATTATTTCCAAATTTCAATTCGTAATTTAAATTTTCGTTAAATCTCTTTTCAAAAACCCTAGAGGTAGGTTCTTGATCATATAATGTATCAACCTCTTTCCATTCTACCCATTTTTCAGTATATACATCTCTGACGAAAACGAATATATTATTATTATCAATAATGGTTGTATTGTTAATTAAATCTTGTATCGCAATGACCTTTAATTCGAATGCTTCTCCCAGGGCTAATGAAGTGGGATATTCTTTTACATCACCTTGATATAAAACACTATTGTTTATCACAGATTCTATGTTCTCAAAACTGCTTGTTATCTTTTCAAAGAAAATATCTTCTGTGAATACATAAGTTGATCCGTCTACATTTATTGAAGTAAATCTAGGTATTAGATAGGGGCCTGCGGGTATTTGTTCACCCACAGTAAATTCACTGATTGTAACAGATGATGTATGGTATCCATGGGGTTTATATCCTATCAAAGAAACAATTTTGTTTATATTCTCAAACAATTCTGATTGTGAAAATGTTGATTCTGAAGATGTTTGATTAAGATAAAACATTAATACATGATACATGTAAGCGACCATGTCTACTAAAGCTGATATATTACTACCTTCAAAATCAATATCTTGAAATTTTTCAGAAGCCTTTAATCGATTTATAATTAATTGCTTCATGCTGACAGCATCAAATGCAGCATAAGCATTTCTAGGTAAATTAAATTCTGTAAAATTTGATATCGCCATAATTAGTAGTTTGTATAACCAATACTATTTAATGCACCGGCCATAGAGAATGGTGGCGCATTTAATCCTGGTATTGAAAAGATAATTTCTATGTTGTATTCTGATGTGTCGTACATTGGATATACATTGACATTAATCAGAGAAATTCGTGGTTCAAAAAAAGTTAATTTTGATCTAATGAGACCAGCTATATCCATGGCTCTTAAATCACTTAATGGATCAAATAAAAATTGTTTAAGATTTAATCCGAATGTTGGATTTAAGATTTTCTCACCTGGTACTGTATTAAAAATATTTCTTATAGAATTTTTAATGGCATTTAAATCGTAATCCAACATCAGATCATTTATTTCAGGAATTTGTCTTAAGTTATCTTTAATGAGGTATTTTTTTTGTAAATCCAAACGCAAATCAGAATAAGTAAATGTCTTGTTTTGAACCCGTGGTTCAGGTAATCCACTTATTTTAATTGACGCCATAAAAATATTTAACAATTAAGTAAATAATAGCATGAAGAAGAAGTTTCATGCTATTTTTGAAGCAGCCTTGACCCGATATTCCCGTGGTGGATTTTTAGTTGGTGACTATGTAAAATTTGCCAAAAATTTTAAAACCAACGAAGCTTACAAAATGCTTGGAACTAATATCAAACAATTGCTTGACGAGATGGAATCATCCAAATTGCATCTTCGTGTAGTCGGTATTGTAGATAATAACACACCAAGATATCCAGGAAATCCAGATACCATGACAGGTGATGTTACTTTAGATATTGCTTTGGATAATGGTGGAGGAAGATATACGCATTATACAAAGATTCCTGCTTGTTGTGTTGAACAAATGGAAACAGATGGAATTAATTATCCCGCTTTTGACTCTTCTTTAGTAAGACCGAATGGCACACAAATCAAACCACTTGAATATTCTGTTAAAGAAACAGAATCTTTTAAATCAGACAAAGGAGAAGGTAAACTCACGGGCGTCGAACATAAATTACCTACTCAAAATATTAAGATACCCGCACAGCAACCAACTACTGCCAGGTATCTTAAGAGCTTTCAAGAATTATAATTTTGCTATTTGCAAAATTAATGCAAAGAAATTGATCTCTTGATCAACAACAAATGCATGTCTATACATGTATTCTGTAATTACTAAGATGGTTTCTGCTTTCTTTGGTTCATTCTGCCAAGAGTAAACATACTGAACCATATTTTTCATTAGGTTATGGTAATCAGACTGAAAGGTACTTTCATTTTGAATGTAAAACTTTCTACATTCAAAATGATTTTCTTTGATCTTATCAAAAACTTCTTTAACAAATTCATTTTGTGTAGCCTGATTAACAATTGATAGGGTACCTGACGTAGAATTTTTTTGTAATTCATTAATGATCTTTCTAAAATCAGGAAAATTGTGCTTCACTAATTCAATAAACAGAGGCTTTTGCTCTTCTGGTACAGCAATACCTTCCTTTTTAAGGATGCCAAAGCAATGTTTAATAACATCTTGAATATTATGATTAAAATTCAAGCTAACACAACGTGATTGAACTGCAGGAATGATCTTGTGTTTATAATTTGCTGTTAAAATAAAGCGTGTATTTGCGGCATATTCTTCCATTACATTGCGCAAAGCTCTTTGACCTTCAGCTGAGATACCATCTGCTTCGTCTAAAATGATGACTTTAATATCACCAGTCAATGATCTGGTTTGTGCAAATGAAATTACTTTTGTTCTGATAGTATCAATGCCGTTTTCATCAGAGGCATTTACATAAAGATAATCACATTCTAAGATGTGATTCACAATCATCTTAGCTAATGTAGTCTTTCCTTGGCCTGGTGATGAAATAAGAAGGAGATTCGAGATCTCCTTCTTTGCTTTATATGATTCAATGACCTTCCGTGTATCAACCGGAAGAACAATATCATCTAATGTCTTGGGTCGATACTTCTCTACCCAAATATTATCAAAATTCATAATAATTATTTTCCAGAAGAACCAAATCCCTTAGCACCACGACTTGTTTCTGATACTGAATCAGACCAGTCTGCAGTCATATGTACTAATGGATAGATAACTAACTGTGCACAGCGATCACCCTTCTTTACAACATAGTCAACATCAGAATGATTGAATAATTTCACACCCAAATCACCGCGATATGGATTATCAATAATGCCATTAAATGCAGTAACATTATATTTGA
>Ga0315906_10001827_pt1 | contig 30836 bp, 24 predicted proteins | sample LakEriMetagenome_4_FD_203526 | JGI IMG/M metagenome (GOLD analysis project Ga0315906, IMG submission 203526) | Freshwater fungal communities from buoy surface, Lake Erie, Ohio, United States - Buoy 2 MA122 | ecosystem: Environmental > Aquatic > Freshwater > Lake > Lake biofilm | place: USA...
GTCCGGGTTGGTGCTGACCAGAAACTCCACGTCATCGCTGCCATGGGCACTCGGTTCCATCAGTGGCGTCAGCGCCACCTCGAAGCGGGCATGCGGCATGCCGAGCTGCTGCAGGATTTCCGAAATCGCTTGCCCCAACGCTGCGCCTTCTCGTAAACGTGCCGTCGAGAGTGTGCCGGCCTTCGCGTCGTAGCGCTGGCGTGCTTCGGTCAGCAATTTCTCCAACGCAACGACCCGCGCCTCACGCCCATCCAGTGCCGCCAGCTCCTCGGTGAGTCTTGTCACCACCTCGGGCAGTGCAGTCATTTCACAGCGGTGTTTGCGGGCAAGGTCATGCAGGTTGCCCAGACGCTGCTCCAGTGCCCTGTATTCACCCGGGTCGCGCGCGGACAGGCTCTCGTTGTATTGCGCAAGCTCGCGCTCGGCTTCGGTGAGGTTGATTGAGGCCTGTTCCAGCATCTCCAGCATGCTGCCGAGGGCCGGGTCGAGCCCGGCCAGTTCCTGCAACTGGGCGCTCGCCTGCCTGAGCTGACGGGCAGCGCATCGATCACCGGTGAAAAGTCGTGCTGCGATCTCCTCACAACCGTCCCCCAGCCGCTGCACATGCGCGGCGCGTCGATGCTCCTGCTCGAGCCGCACGAGTTCCTCGGCAGAGATGCGGGCCTCGCCCAGCTCCTCCAGCTGAAAGCGCAGGAATTCCATGCGATCGGCCGGGTCACCAGCCGCGCGCAGGGCGGACAGTTCGGTGGCAGCTGCGTGCCAGTCGCGATGGGCCTCTGACACCTCGCTGCACAGGCGGCCCAGCTTGCCGAAGGCGTCCAGCAGCGAACGCTGCACACCCTTCTGCAGCAGCGAGTAGTGCTCGTGCTGGCCGTGCATGTCCACCAGTCGCGCCCCGATCTCACGCAGTGTCTGCAAGGTGATGGGCGTTTCATTGCAGAACGCCCGCGAGCGGCCATCGCTGCTGATGACCCGTCGCAATAAAAGCTCCTTCTCGCTATCGAGCTCGTGGATGGCGAGCAGCTCCTGCAACTCGGGGTGCAGATCTCCCTCAAAGGCCGCACTGAGAACCGCACGGGCCGCACCGGTGCGCACCAGGGTGGAATCCGCGCGGTCGCCCAGCAGGAGACCCAGGGCATCCAGCACGATCGACTTGCCGGCACCGGTCTCGCCCGTAACCACGGTGAGACCCTCCTGGAATTCCAGATCGAGGTGGCGAACCACCGCGAGATCCTGGATGGTGATGGACTTCAGCAAGGTCCTTGGCCCCATTGCAGCTTGGCACGCAGCACCGCGAAGTGGTCGTGACCAGCCGGATGAATCAGGCGCACGGTCTGTGGATGCCTTGAAACGCGGATACGGTCGCCTGCACTCACGCTCGGCAGGGCGTTGCCATCGCAAGTAACCCGGGACTCGTCTTCCTCCGGATGGTCGCTGCCGATTTCGATCTCCACCACCGCCGTATGTGGCAACACGATGGGCCGGTTGGTAAGTGAGTGCGGGCACACCGGCACCAGCACCACGGCAGGGAGTTCGGGCGAGAGGATCGGGCCGCCACCGGACAAGGCATAGGCGGTGGAGCCGGTTGGTGTGGACACAATCATGCCGTCCGCCCGTTGGGAATGGACGAAACGCCCATCCACGTAGGTGTGCAGCGTGATGAGTCTGGTCATGTTCCAGCGTTGGATCACCACATCATTGAGTGCATGCGCGCTGGCTACCGGGACGCGCCCGCGCAGGATCTCGCAGTTGAGAACCGTGCGGTCCTCGAAGTCGAAGGCGCCACCCAGAATGGCGTCGAGAGCGGTGGACACCTGGGCCGGGGAGAGATCGGCGAGGAAGCCGAGCCGGCCCAGGTTCACCCCCAGGACCGGCACGCGGTGAGGATGCGCCAGGCGAGCTGCCCGCAACAGGGTGCCATCCCCTCCCACCGCAATCACAAGGTCCCGCGTCTGCGCAACACCGGGGCCGGCGGCGGGGGCGATTCCGCGGGCTTCGCAGCTCGCGACGGTCAGGCCCTCGATCACGCAGTCGACGTGTCGCCACCGCAGCACTTCCAGCACCGCGTCCACGGCCTGCAACACGGAGGGATCCTCCCCCCTGGTGACGATGGCGATGCGTTTGAACATGTGGCCTCTGCCGGAAAAACCCTAGCGTTGCGCACCTCGCCGGCTTCCGCAAGGCGCCCTGTCCCTTTTGTTTTGCATGCACCCTTGCGCGGTGCTAGATTTTGGCCACTTCCCCATGCGTGTTGGTCGTTCCCATGGCAGATAGCGCATTTCACGGACTGGAACTGAACGAGCGCGCGCAATTCCTGTTCAAGACGTTGGTGGAACGCTACATCGCGGACGGTCAACCCGTGGGTTCGCGGACACTCGCGCGCGACACCCGGCTTGAGCTCAGCCCCGCCACCATCCGCAATGTAATGTCGGATCTGGAGGATATGGGTCTGATCCGCTCCCCTCACACTTCGGCCGGGCGCATCCCGACCGTGCGGGGGTATCGCCTGTTCGTCGACTGCATGTTGACCTACCGGGCACCGCATGCGGCTGACATGCAGCGGCTGGTGGAGGGCGTGCGTCAGGAATCGGACGTGCGCCGCCTGCTGGAGAAAACCTCCAGCCTGCTGTCCGAGATCACCCGCTTTGCGGGGCTGGTGATGCTGCCGAAGCCGGAAAGCAAGCAATTGCGCCAGGTGGAATTCCTGCCGCTCAATGACAACCGCGTGCTGGTGATCCTTGTCATCAACGATCAGGAGGTCCAGAACCGCATCATCAAGACCGCGCGCCGTTACTCGGCCTCGGAACTCACCGAGGCAGCCAATTACCTCAACAGTGCCTTTGCCGGACGCGATATCCGCCAGGTCAAGCGCGGTCTGCTCGCGGAGATGAACGATACCCGTGATGAGATGAACCGCATGATGGCAACGGTCATCGACATGGCGCAGCAGGTTTTCGTGGAGGAGGATCCGGCCAAGGATTATGTGCTGGCCGGACAGACCAACCTGATGGATATCAACGAGTTGTCGGATCTCGACAAGCTTCGCAACCTGTTCGATGCTTTCAACCGCAAGCGCGACATCCTGCATTTGCTGGACCAGGCACTGAACGCCAATGGCGTGCAGATCTTCATCGGCGAGGAAGCGGGCTACCAGGCCTTCGATGACTGCAGCATCGTCACCTCCACCTACGGTGATGATGGCGAGGTGCTGGGAGTGCTGGGCGTCATCGGCCCCACCCGCATGTCCTATGAACGCGTCATTCCCATTGTGGACTTGACGGCCAAGATGCTGACCTCGGCCTTGAATTCACCGGCCTGAGACCCCATTCCCTCTGAGTTGGAACATGGCGCAGGGCCCGCTGCGGGTCCGGCAGGCGCATGTCCACTCTTTTTGCCACCAGTACAAGGTTCCAGTCGTGAACGAAGACACCACCCCGAACGAACAGCCCGCCGCCGAGCAGGCCGCGGAAACACCGACGCCGGAGCAGCAGATTGCGCAGCTGACCGAGGCGCTGGCCGCCACCCAGACGGAAATGGCCCGTCATCGCGAAGAGGTCCTGCGGGCCCGGGCGGAGATCGACAACGCTCGAAAGCGTGCCCAGCGGGATGTGGAGGCCGCACACAAATACGGCGTGGAGCGCCTCATCGAGGCTCTCATCCCCGTCAAGGACAGCATGGATCTCGGGCTGGATGCAGCGCGCACCGCTACCGATATCAGCAGTTTGCAGGAAGGCATGACGCTGACCGCGCAGATGTTCCAGGCGGCGTTGGACAAGTTGTCGGTGGTGGCCGTTGACCCCACCGGGAGTCGTTTCGACCCGGAAAAACACCAGGCCATGATGATGGAAGCGAGCAGCGCCGCCGAACCCGGCACCGTGCTGCGTGTGCTCCAGAGGGGCTACACACTGCACGAGCGGGTGATTCGTCCTGCCATGGTGGTGGTCGCCAAAGCCCCCGAGGGGACTTGATAAACCACCGGCCGCCCCCATCTGACAATCCATCATCAATCCACGCCCTCCGGCCCCCCAGCGGTGTAACCGGACCTGGCCCAAGAAAGGTTTCATCAAAATGGCACGTATCATCGGTATCGATCTCGGGACCACCAATTCCTGCGTCGCCGTCCTCGAGGGCGGTCAGGCCAAGGTCATCGAGAACAGCGAAGGCGCGCGAACCACGCCTTCCATCGTCGCTTTTTCCAACGACAACGAGGAACTGGTAGGCCAGTCGGCCAAGCGCCAGGCAGTTACCAACCCTCAGAACACCCTCTTCGCAGTGAAGCGCCTCATCGGGCGCAAGTTCAAGGACGACGTGGTTCAGCGTGACAAGGGCATGGTCCCTTACAACATCGTGGCCGCCGACAATGGTGATGCTTGGGTGGAAGTGCGCGGCCGCAAGATGGCGCCGCCGGAAATCTCCGCGCGCGTGCTCATGAAGATGAAGAAGACCGCCGAGGACTATCTGGGCGAGGAAGTGACCGAAGCGGTCATCACCGTGCCGGCCTACTTCAACGACTCGCAGCGCCAGGCCACCAAGGATGCCGGCAGGATTGCCGGGCTTGAGGTCAAGCGCATCATCAATGAACCGACGGCCGCTGCGCTCGCTTTCGGCATGGACAAGCGCGAAGGCGATGCCAAGATTGCGGTCTACGATCTCGGTGGTGGAACCTTCGATGTGTCGATCATTGAAATCGCGGAAGTGGATGGCGAGCACCAGTTCGAAGTGCTGTCCACCAACGGGGATACGTTCCTCGGCGGGGAGGACTTCGATCTGCGCCTCATCGAGTTTCTCGCATCGGAGTTCAAGAAGGATCAGGGCATCGACCTGCACAATGATCCGCTGGCCCTGCAGCGTCTGAAGGAAGCGGCTGAGAAGGCCAAGATCGAGCTGTCTTCCAGCCAGCAGACGGATGTCAACCTGCCGTACATCACGGCGGATGCAACTGGCCCGAAGCATCTCAACATGAAGATCACCCGCAGCAAGCTCGAGTCGCTGGTGGAAGATCTCATCAAGCGCACGATGGAGCCCTGCCGCATCGCGTTGAAGGATGCGGGCCTCAAGCCCGGCGAAATCAACGACGTGATCCTGGTTGGCGGCCAGTCGCGCATGCCCAAGGTGCAGGAGATGGTGAAGGAGTTCTTTGGGCGTGAGCCGCGCAAGGACGTGAACCCGGATGAGGCCGTGGCCGTGGGTGCGGCAATTCAGGCTGGTGTGCTCGGCGGAGACGTGAAAGATGTGCTGCTGCTCGATGTCACTCCTCTGTCCCTGGGCATCGAAACCCTCGGTGGAGTGATGACCAAGCTCATCGAGAAGAACACCACCATTCCGACCAAGGCCAACCAGGTGTTCTCCACTGCGGATGACAGCCAGACGGCCGTCACGGTGCACGTGCTGCAGGGCGAGCGCGAGCAGGCCAGCGCGAACAAGTCGCTGGGTCGCTTCGACCTGAGCGACATCCCGCCCGCGCCACGCGGGGTGCCGCAGATTGAGGTGAACTTCGACATCGATGCCAACGGCATTCTCAATGTGTCGGCCAAGGACAAGGCAACGGGCAAGCAGCAGTCGATCGTCATCAAGGCCTCCAGCGGCCTGTCCGATGACGAGATCCAGCGCATGGTCAAGGACGCCGAGGCGCATGCCGAGGAGGACCGCAAGTTCCATGAGCTGGTGAACGCCCGCAACCAGGCTGACGGCCTGCTGCACGCCACCCGCAAATCCCTGGAGGATCTGGGTGACAAGGTCGAGGAGGGCGAGCGCAAGGACATCGAGGCCGCGATGGAAGAACTGCGCAATGCGTTGAAGTCGGACGACAAGGATGACATCGAAGCCAAGAGCGGCAAGTTGGGTGAGCTATCGGGTAAACTCGCCCAGCGCGCCTATCAGGCGGAACAAGCGGCCGGTCAGCCTGAATCTGCCGGCGCTGACCAGGGCAACGTGGTCGATGCCGACTTCGAGGAAGTGAAGGACAACAAGTAAACGGAGTGCCGGGGGTGACCCCGGTCCGTCGCATACGGCCCGGACGAGTCCATGGATTCGTCGCGGGCCGCATTCGTATCAACACTGGACGAACAGGCTGATGGCCAAGCGGGATTATTACGAAGTACTGGGGGTTGAGCGCGGCGCCAGCGAAGCCGATCTCAAGAAAGCCTATCGCCGGTTGGCGATGAAATATCATCCCGACCGCAACCCGGATGACGCCGCCGCCGAGGAGTCATTCAAGGAGGCCAAGGAAGCTTTCGAGATCCTGAGTGATGCGCGCAAGCGGCAGGCCTATGACCAGTTTGGCCATGCCGGAGTCGATCCCTCGGCAGCCGCGGGCGCGGGCTTTGGCGGTGCCGCGGGAGGGGGCTTCAGCGACATCTTCGATTCCGTGTTCGGTGATATTTTCGGAGCCGGTGGGCGCCAGGGTGGGTCGCGTGCCTATCGCGGCGCGGATCTCCGTTACGACCTGGAGCTGAATCTGGAGGACGCGGTACGCGGTACCGAGGTCAAGATCCGGGTCCCCACACTCATTACCTGCGAGCCCTGTGAGGGTAGCGGCAGTCGCACACGTGCGGCGCCGGAAACCTGCGGCACCTGCAACGGCGTAGGTCAGGTCCGGATGCAGCAGGGATTCTTCTCCGTCCAGCAGACCTGTCCCGCGTGTCGCGGGAAGGGCAAGGCGGTCAAGGATCCTTGCGGCAGCTGTCATGGCACCGGCAAGGGGCGTGGCACCAAGACCATCGCGGTGAAAGTACCGGGTGGCGTGGATACGGGGGACCGCATCCGCCTCGGCGGCGAGGGCGAACCCGGCCAGAATGGTGGGCCGGCGGGGGATCTCTATGTGAACGTGGTGGTGCGGGAGCACACCATCTTCACGCGCGAAGGCAGTGATCTGTATTCCGAGGTTCCCATCGACTTCGTCACGGCGGCCTTGGGGGGCGAGATCGAAGTGCCCACCCTCGAAGGTCGTGTGGTGCTCAAGATTCCGGCGGAAACCCAGAGCGGCAAGATGTTCCGTCTGCGTGGCAAGGGTGTGCGTTCGGTCCGGGGAGGCGCGGTGGGGGATCTCATCTGCCGTGCCATGGTCGAAACACCCGTGAACCTGACCAAGCAGCAGAAAGAGTTGCTCAAGGCCTTCGGTGAGTCGCTGGGCAAGGCCTCCGTGGAACACAGTCCCCGCGCCAGTTCCTGGCTCGACGGGGTGAAGAAGTTTTTTGAAGACATGAAGTTCGGCTGACCGAGGAAACGCCCCATGACGACTTCCATCAATGTCGCCGTCACCGGGGCAGCCGGCCGCATGGGCCGGACCCTCGTGGAACTGGCGAGCCGCACCCCAGGCCTTGCCTTGAGCGCCGCGTTCGAGCGTTCGGACGCACCCCAACTCGGACAGGATGCCGGCCTCCTGACAGCTGCCGGCGCACTCGGGGTGCCTCTGGTGTCGGGGGACGATCTCTCGCGGGGCGCTTTTGATGTGCTTGTCGACTTCACCGCCCCGGCCGTCAGCATGGCCAACGTTGCGCAGTGCCGTACCCTGCGGCGAGCCATCGTGATCGGAACCACCGGCGTCGGCATGGAGCGCGCCCGCCTCGAGGAGGCTGCCCGCGACATCCCCATCGTCTGGGCTCCCAACATGAGCGTGGGGGTCAACCTGTGCTTCAAGCTGCTGGAACTCGCCGCGCGCGTGCTGGGTGATGAGGTGGATGTGGAGATCATCGAGGCCCATCACCGGCACAAGGTGGATGCCCCATCCGGCACCGCGCTGCGCATGGGCGAGGTGGTGGCCGGGGTGCTGGACCGTGATCTCGCGCAGTGTGCGGTCTATGGGCGGGAGGGCCAGACGGGGGCGAGAGATCGCAAGACCATTGGCTTTGCGACCATTCGGGCCGGTGAGATCGTGGGTGATCACACGGTGTTGTTCGCTGGCGCCGGAGAACGGGTCGAAATCACCCACCGCGCGGAGAATCGCGCGACCTTCGCCAGCGGCGCCCTGCGCGCGGCCCGGTGGCTGGCCCAGCAGCCCCCGGGGCTTTACGACATGCAGGACGTGCTCGGGCTGCGCGCCTGAGATCACACGAAAACCGCCGCGGGGGTTGAACCGCGGCAGGATTTGCAGACACTAAGTTTCTGAAACTCGGCATCTGGCCGGCGTGGAGCGTGGTGCATGGATTCTTACCCAGCCTTGGAGCCCGGGCTTGCCGAAGGCACGGAGGATGCCCGGGATGTGGCAGCCCTGGAGGCCGTGATCCGCGGTAGCCGGGCTGATTTTGACCAGATGTACCGGCGCTACTACCCGCGCCTGATGGATTTCCTCATCCGCGTGGTCAATCGCCGCGATCTCGCCGAGGAAATCGTCAACGACACGATGTATACCGTATGGACCTCGGGCAGTGCATTCGCAGGCCGCTCCAAGGTTTCGACGTGGATCTTCGGCATCGCTTACCGCAAAGGCTTGAAGCGCCTGCTGCGCAACCGCCACGCGGGCCTCGAGTCCCTGAACGACACGCATGAGCTCGTGGCCGAAGAGAACCCGCTGCACGAGGCGGATCTGGCCCAGCTCAAGAGTGCACTCAATACGGCGCTGGCACGCCTCTCACCCGCCCACCGGAGCGTGGTTGAGTTGACCTACCTGCTCGACTACTCCTACGAAGAGATCGCCGACATCGTGGGTTGCCCGGTCAATACCGTGAAAACCCGCATGTTCCATGCGCGGGCCCACCTGCGCAGGTTGCTCGGTGCGCTCGCCACGGCACGCGGCTGATTTGCCATGCAGCACGAACACCAGCCTTCCAGCGAGGAACTTCTGCACAGCGAGAGCTTCGCGCTCTTGCCCTGGTATGTGAATGGCACCTTGCCGAAGGAGGAGCAGTGCTCTGTGCGTGCGCATGCCGGGGAATGCCTGACCTGCCGCCGCGAAATCCAGCTGCTGGAAACGCTTGCGAGCCACGCCCGCGCGGCGGGACAGGAAGCCGAGTGCGAAGCAGCCCTGCAGCGGTTGACGAAGCGCATCGAGCGAGTGCCGGCTGCCCCCAAGCGTGTGCCGTGGATGACGGCCGCGATTCTTGCTCTGTCCACCTCTCTGCTGGCATTGGCCGCTGACAATGCACACCAGAGCACGGCGTGGTTGCGCAATGCAGGCTATCTGCTGCCTCCGCCGGATCTCGCCGAGGATGATCGCTTGCCTCTGGGGCCGCAGGTCAACCTCATCTTCCACGATGACATCACCGAACGGGAGCTGCGCTCCATCGTGCTCGCAGTGGGGGCCGCAGTGATCGAAGGCCCCACGCCTGATGGACGTTACACCCTGGCGTTCCTGCGGCAGATGAGTCCGGGCGAATTGCTCGATGCCCTCAGGCAGCTGCGCTATTCCCGCCAGGTGCTTTACGCCGAGCCGGTATTCAGCACCACGAAGGTCAGCGCCGCGAGGTATTGGTAGGACCGCCGGGTTGCGCCCGGCGATTGCAGTGACGGGGATGCGGTTGTTATGGTGGCCGCATGACAGAACTTCGCGCAGCAGTCATCGGCGTTGGATATCTGGGTAATTTTCACGTCCAGAAATATCTCAGCCTGCCCGGGATACGGGTGGTCGGGGTGCTCGACACAGACTTCCCGCGCGCCAATGAGATCGCGGAAAAGTACGGGATCAAGGCATTCCCTGACCTCGAGGCCCTGCTGGCCGAGACGGATGTCGTCTCAATCGTTACTCCCCCTGCCCATCACTACGATGCCGCGCAGCGATGCCTCGCGCGCGGCCTGCATGTGCTGGTGGAGAAGCCCGTCACCGCCACGGTGGACGAGGCGGAAACCCTCATTGCGCTCGCCCGGGAGCAGGGCGTGGTTTTCCAGGTCGGACATCTGGAGCGCTTCAATCCCGCCGTGATCGCGGTGCGCCGTCGTCTGAATAATCCCCATCGCATAGAAGCCCGCCGCTTGTCCCGTTTCCAGAAGCGGGGTACGGAAGTCGACGTCGTGCTCGACCTCATGATTCATGACATCGACATCGTCCTGTCCATGGTCGACAGTCCGGTGGAATCAGTGCATGCCACTGGTTCGGTGGTGGTGTCGGGTGACATCGACGTCGCGCATGCCACCCTGCACTTCACCAATGGCTGCGTGGCGGAACTCACTGCCAGCCGCGTCAACCGCGAGCCTGTAAGGGCCATGGAGATTTTCCAGCCCGGTGCCTGCATCTCGGTGGACTATCTGAACCATAGCCTGCTGGTGAGCAATGCCTCGGGCCAGCCTGGCGTGCCCGAGATGAGTTTCGAGGAAGAGAGCTTGAGTCGCACCGATGTGCTCATGGACGAGATCCGCTCTTTCGTGAGCGCCGTCCGCCACGGCGAGGCACCTACGGTGTCCGGGGAGGACGGCAAGCGGGCGCTCGAGGTGGCGGTTGCGATCAGCCAGCAGATTCGTCGGCGGCAGCGGGATCTCAAGGTTTCAGCAGGGGCTTGAGCCTCCTCAGCGTCGGCGTGCCGAACGCGGCAGGATGTGCGGATCCAGCAGGTGGATCTGCCCGTCGCGCTCCTCCAGGAGAGCGGCGACGAGAGCCTGACCCCGGCAAGGGCCCGCAATACAATGGCCATCCTCTGGGCGGAAACGCGCATCATGAGTGGTGCACTGGAGATGCTGCCCCTCCGCATCGAAGAAATCATCCGCCCGCCATTCCAGCCGCACCCCCGTATGGGGACAGCTGTTCAGGTACCCCCTCACTCGTTCATTTTCCCGCAACACGATCAGGGGAATCACACGCCCATCCCAGGACACGTCAAAACCCCGGGCACCTTGCTCCGGTAGCTCTTCAAGCGTGCATAAAAATACTGAATGAATCATGTCGAGGAGCTCCTTGCGGGTGTTTCCGCACTTCCGTGGGGAGAGGGGGTCAAGTACAATACGCAAGGTTCGGTGGTGTGCACGCACAAGCACCGAGCCCCCGCTTCCAATCGATAACATCAGTCATGACACCAGCAATCCTAGCGCTCGCCGACGGGACGGTTTTTCACGGCTCGGCCATAGGTGCCCACGGCGCCACAGTGGGCGAGGTGGTCTTCAATACAGCGATGACGGGCTATCAGGAAATCCTCACCGATCCGTCCTATTCCCAACAGCTCGTCACCCTCACCTATCCGCATATCGGGAACGTGGGGGTCAATCCCGGAGACGCCGAGGCACGCGGAGTCTTCGCGGCAGGACTCATCATTCGCGACAGCTCTGCTGCTGTCAGCAACTGGCGCGCCAGCGCATCACTTGAAGTCTACCTGCGAGAGCAGGGAGTGGTCGCCATCGCCGAGATCGATACCCGCAAACTCACGCGCCTGCTCCGCGACCAGGGCGCCCAGGGTGGCTGCATCGTGGCCGGGCCCCATGCCACGGCAGAAGAAGCGCTCGCGCGCGCACGCAGCTTTCCCGGCCTCAAGGGCGCGGATCTCGCCAAGGTCGTCACGACCGACAAAGCCTATACCTGGCGCGAGGGCAGCTGGAAGCTGGCTATCGACGGCTATGAAACGGATGCCGGATCACCCCAATGGCGGGTTGCAGCCTATGACTTCGGGGTGAAGCACAACATCCTGCGACTGCTCGCGGATCGGGGCTGCGCTGTCGACGTGTATCCGGCCACCACGCCGGCGGCCACGATACTCGCCACCCGTCCGGATGGCGTGTTCCTCTCCAATGGTCCCGGCGATCCAGAACCCTGCACATATGCCATCGCGGCCATCCGCGAGATCCTTGCCGCCGGCACGCCTTTGTTTGGTATTTGCCTCGGGCATCAGCTGCTCGGGCTCGCCTGCGGCGCCCGCACGGTCAAGATGAAGTTCGGCCATCACGGAGCCAATCATCCAGTGCAGGATCTGCGCACCGGACAGGTGCTCATCACCAGCCAGAACCACGGCTTTGCGGTGGATGAGGCGAGTCTGCCCGAGTCGCTGATTGCGACGCACCGTTCGCTTTTTGATCGAACCCTGCAAGGCCTTGCACATACGCGCGCGCCGGCTTTCAGCTTTCAGGGGCATCCCGAGGGCAGCCCGGGGCCGCATGATGTGCAGCCGCTCTTCGATCAGTTCATCGACCTGATGCGTCGACACCGCAACGCCTGAACGCGAGTCCCTGACAGCCATGCCCAAACGCAAAGACATACAGAGCATCCTCATCCTGGGCGCCGGGCCCATCGTCATCGGTCAGGCCTGCGAGTTCGATTACTCGGGCACCCAGGCCTGCCGGGCGCTGCGCAAGGAGGGCTACCGCATCGTGCTGGTGAACTCCAATCCGGCCACCATCATGACGGATCCAGAAACAGCGGATGCGACTTACATCGAGCCCGTGCGCTGGGAGACGGTCGCAAAAATCATCGAAGCGGAACGGCCCGATGCGCTGCTACCGACGATGGGTGGACAGACTGCACTGAATTGTGCGCTTGACCTGGCCAGGGAGGGCGTGCTCGAGAAGTTCAACGTCAAGCTCATCGGAGCCGCGGAACGCGCGATCGAGATGGCGGAGGACCGCGAGCAGTTCCGCCAAGCCATGACCCGCATTGGGCTGGCGACGCCTGCGGCCGCCGTGGTCCATACCCTGGAAGAAGCGGAAAAGGCCCAGGTGGTGCTTGGCTTCCCCGTCATCATCCGGCCTTCCTTCACGCTGGGCGGGACCGGTGGTGGCATCGCCTACAACCGCGAAGAATTCGCCGAAATCGTCACCCGTGGTCTCGATGCCTCCCCCGTGCATGAAGTCCTGGTCGAGGAATCGGTGCTCGGCTGGAAAGAGTATGAGATGGAGGTTGTGCGCGACCGCAACGACAACTGCATCATCATCTGCGCAATCGAGAACCTCGATCCCATGGGGATACACACGGGCGACTCGATCACGGTGGCGCCGGCACAGACGCTCACCGACAAGGAATACCAGATCATGCGCAACGCATCCCTGGCGGTGCTGCGCGAGATCGGGGTGGAGACCGGCGGTTCCAACGTGCAGTTCGCGATCAACCCGCAGGATGGCCGCATGGTGGTCATCGAGATGAATCCGCGCGTGTCCCGATCGTCCGCCCTGGCGTCCAAGGCCACCGGGTTTCCGATTGCCAAGGTCGCTGCCAAGCTGGCTGTGGGCTATACCCTGGATGAACTCGCCAACGAGATCACCGGCGGTGCCACGCCGGCGTCTTTCGAACCCACCATCGACTATGTAGTCACCAAGATCCCGCGCTTCACTTTCGAGAAGTTCCCGCAGGCGGTCGACCGGCTCACCACCCAGATGAAATCCGTGGGTGAGGTCATGGCCATCGGGCGCACCTTCCAGGAGTCTTTCCAGAAGGCGCTGCGTGGGCTTGAAACCGGCGCGACCGGCCTCGACGAAAAACTGCTTGGCGATACTGCAAGCGAGCGCGGCAAGCTGGTGCGCGAGATGACCCAGGCGGGTTCCGAGCGCATCTGGTACGTGGGGGATGCTTTCCGGCATGGCATGTCGCTGGAAGAAGTGTTCGAAGCCACCCATATCGATCGCTGGTTCCTGGTGCAGATCGAGGACCTCATCCGTGAAGAGGCGGCCGTCAGGGCCAGCACGCTGAGCGCACTTGACGCCGCGACCGTCCGCCGCCTGAAGCGCAAGGGTTTCTCCGACGCCCGTCTCGCGAAACTGCTCTGCGTGCCCGAGGCCGCATTCCGCGCCCATCGCCACGCGCTTGATATTCGCCCGGTCTACAAGCGTGTCGATTCCTGCGCGGCTGAATTCGACGCCACCACGGCCTACATGTACTCCACCTATGAGGACGAATGCGAAGCGCGACCGAGTGATCGCAAGAAGGTGATCGTGCTGGGCGGTGGCCCCAACCGCATCGGGCAGGGCATCGAGTTCGACTACTGCTGCGTGCAGGCTTCGCTCGCGATCCGCGCCGCCGGACTCGAAGCCATCATGATCAACTGCAACCCGGAGACCGTTTCCACTGATTACGACACTTCGGATCGCCTGTATTTCGAGCCCCTGACCCTGGAAGACGTGCTTGAGATTTGCGCGATAGAGAAGCCCTTCGGGGTCATCGTCCAGTTTGGCGGCCAGACTCCGCTGAAGCTCTCGCGCGCCCTGGCCGAGGCAGGTGTGCCCATCGTTGGCACGTCGCCCGATTCCATCGATCTTGCCGAGGACCGCGAGCGATTCCAGAAATTCCTGGCCGAGGTAGGGCTGCGCCAACCCCCCAATCGCACGGCCCGGTCGCCTGAGGCAGCGCTGGCCGCGGCAGCCGAGATCGGCTATCCGCTGGTCGTACGCCCCTCCTATGTGCTCGGCGGGCGTGCAATGGAAATCGTGTACAACGAAACCCAGCTCGCCCAGTACATGCGTCAGGCCGTCGCTGTTTCCAATGATTCGCCGGTGCTGCTCGATCACTTCCTCGATCACGCAATTGAAGTGGATGTCGACGCCTTGTGTGATGGCCAGAGTGTGCTCATCGGTGGCGTGATGGAACATATCGAACAGGCGGGTATCCACTCCGGTGACTCCGCCTGCGCACTGCCACCGCACACATTGTCGGCGGGGATCCAGGCCGAGCTGAGCCGGCAGGTGGAGGTGATGGCGAAGGGGCTGGGTGTGGTGGGGCTCATGAATACCCAGTTCGCCATCCAGGGTGACCAGATCTACGTCCTCGAGGTCAATCCGCGTGCCTCGCGCACAGTGCCGTTCGTGTCCAAGGCCATCGGACTGCCGCTCGCGCGAATTGCCGCGCTGTGCATGATTGGGGAATCCTTGGCGGCGCAAGGTAGTCCGGTGGCGAGGGTGCCGGAGTATTTCTCGGTGAAGGAAGCGGTATTCCCCTTCGTCAAGTTTCCCGGGGTGGATCCGCTGCTCGGGCCGGAGATGAAGTCCACTGGCGAAGTGATGGGTATCGGCGCGACCTTCGGTGAAGCATTCGCCAAATCACAGCAGGGCGCGGGCATGACCCTGCCGGTGGGCGGCACGGCCTTCATCAGCGTGCGCGAGCGCGACAAGGCGCAGGCCACACGCCTCGCCCGCGAGCTTGCGGAGGCCGGCTTCAACATCATCGCCACGCGCGGGACGGCGCGGGCCCTGCAGGACGCGGGGATCGCCTGCCAAGCGGTCAACAAAGTCCTGGAAGGGCAGCCGCACATCGTCGATCTCATCAAGAACGGTGGTGTTGATTTCATCATCAACACCACCGAGGGAGAGCTCGCGATTGCCGATTCCTTTGCCATTCGCCGCAGTGCCCTGCAGCACAAGATTGCCTACACTACGACCATGGCGGGCGCGACCGCGGCGGTGATGGCTCTTGCCGCGCCCAGGGAGGAGCAGGTACGCAGGCTCCAGCAGCTGCACAAGGAATTGGGACAATGAGCAAATCACCCATGACAGTGGCGGGCGCGCAGCGCCTGCGCGAGGAGCTGCACAGGCTGAAGACGGTGGAGCGTCCACGCATCACCAACGCCATCGCGGAGGCGCGCGCACTCGGCGATCTCAAGGAAAATGCCGAATACCATGCCGCCAGGGAACAGCAGAGCTTTGCCGAGGGCAGGATCGCGGAGATCGAGGGTAAACTCGCGAACGCCGAGATCATCGATGTCACCAAGGTCAACGCCAACGGACGGGTGGTCTTTGGCGCGACGGTCAAGTTGCTGAACCTCAACACCGAAGAAGAAGTCGCCTACCGCATCGTGGGTGAAGACGAGGCAGACATCAAAGCCGGCCTCGTCTCCATCAATTCCCCCGTGGCGCGTGGTCTCATCGGCAAGCAGGCGGGTGATGAAGTCACCATCCAGGTGCCAAATGGGGTTGCCGAGTACGAGATACTCTCGGTCGAGTACGTCTGAGCGCGCAGCGCGCCGGACCAGCCCCGTCATGTCCCGCCGCAGCTCCAGCAACCGCTGGTATCGCACCCAATCCACCGACCCCTTCGTGAAGCGCCGTGAGCAGGCGGGTCTGCGCTCGCGTGCCGCCTTCAAGCTGGAGGAGTTGCTGGCGCGTGACCGCTTGCTGAAGGCAGGCCAGGTGGTGCTCGATCTGGGGGCAACCCCGGGCGGTTGGAGCCAGGTGGTTGCGCCCATGGTTGGCGCTCAGGGACTGGTGGTCGCGGTCGATATCCTTCCCATGGAGCCACTTCCAGGTGTGGCCTTCATCCGCGGTGATGCCACTGAGGCGCAGGTCGAAGAGGAGATCCGGGTGGCGCTCGGCGGCCGGGCGGTGGACCTTGTAATTTCGGACATGGCCCCCAATCTCACAGGCATACGCGCAGTGGATGAGGCGCGTTCAGTGCTCCTTGCGGAGCAGGTCCTGTATCTGGCGCAGAACTTTCTGCGGGATGGCGGGACTATGGTAATCAAGCTCTTCCAGCACAACGACACCGAGGTCTTCGTGCGCGAGGCACGGCAGCATTTCGCGGCCATCGCTCGACGCAAGCCAGCCGCCTCCCGCAGCCAGTCGCGGGAGTTCTACCTGGTCGCGACCGGATTTCGGCTATAGTGGGCCGCACTGGGAAGCAGGACAGTCATCCCTGAACCGTTGCAAGACCGCAACGAGAGGATTAGGTAACACAATGGCAAGAAATCTCGCGCTGTGGGCAGTCATCGCACTGGTGCTGATGCTGGTGTTCCAGAACTTCGCGCCGCGGCATGGCGTGACCCGCCCGCTGGACTACTCGGATTTCATCTCCTCCGTGAAAAGCGGTCAGGTTGCGAGAGTGACGCTCGACGGTCCCGCCATCGAGATGGAACTCCAGGATGGGTCACGGCTGTTCAGCTACAGTCCGGAAACCGACAACGGCGCACTGATCGGCCTTCTGCTCGACAACAAAGTGCGCATCGAGGCCCAGCCCCCGGCGCGTCAGGGTCTGCTTATGCAGATCTTCATCTCCTGGTTCCCGTTCCTGCTGCTCATCGGCGTGTGGGTCTATCTCATGCGTCAGATGCAGGGTGGCGGCGGTGGTCGCGGTGCCTTGTCCTTTGGCAAGAGCCGGGCCCGCATGCTGAGCGAGGATCAGGTCCGGATCACGTTCAACGACGTGGCAGGCGTGGAGGAAGCCAAAGAGGAAGTGAAGGAGCTGGTCGACTTCCTGCGTGATCCAGGCAAATTCCAGAAACTCGGCGGCAAGATTCCACGCGGTGTGCTGATGGTGGGGTCACCCGGTACCGGCAAGACCCTGCTCGCCAAGGCCATCGCGGGCGAGGCCAAGGTGCCGTTCTTCACCATCTCGGGCTCCGATTTCGTGGAGATGTTCGTGGGCGTGGGTGCCTCTCGCGTGCGCGACATGTTCGAACAGGCGAAGAAGCATGCACCCTGCATCATCTTCATCGATGAAATAGATGCGGTCGGGCGCCATCGCGGCGCTGGTCTCGGTGGCGGTCATGATGAACGCGAACAGACCCTGAATCAGTTGCTGGTCGAGATGGACGGCTTTGAGGGCAATGAAGGCGTCATCGTCATTGCGGCGACCAATCGGCCCGACGTGCTGGACCCGGCCCTGCTGCGACCCGGCCGCTTCGACCGCCAGGTGGTTGTGCCGCTGCCGGATGTGCGTGGTCGGGAGCAGATTCTCAAGGTCCACATGCGCAAGGTGCCCATCGCGGACGATGTGAAGCCCGGCATCCTGGCGCGGGGCACGCCCGGCTTTTCGGGCGCCGATCTTGCCAACCTCGTGAACGAGGCGGCGCTGTTTGCCGCCCGCGGCAACAAGCGTCTGGTAAGCATGGAGGAGTTCGAGCGCGCCAAAGACAAAATCATGATGGGCACGGAGCGGCGCTCCATGGTGATGAGCGAGTCCGAGAAAAAGCTCACGGCCTACCATGAAGCAGGCCACGCCATCGTCGGACGCACAGTGCCTTCGCATGATCCGGTCTACAAGGTCACCATCATTCCGCGTGGCCGGGCGCTGGGTGTAACCATGTTCCTACCCGAGGAAGATCGCCTCAGCTACAGCAAGGAGCGCCTGGAGAGCCAGATTGCGAGCCTCTTCGGTGGCCGCCTCGCCGAGGAAATCGTCTTCGGCAAGGACATGGTCACCACAGGCGCCTCCAACGACATCGAACGCGTGACGGACATCGCGCGCAACATGGTCACGCGCTGGGGCCTCTCCGAGCGCCTTGGTCCCATGACCTACAGCGACGACGAGGGCGAGGTCTTCCTCGGTCACTCTGTAACCCAGCACAAGATGGTCTCGGACAGCACAGCCAGCGTGATCGACGAGGAAGTGCGCAGCATCGTGGATCGCAATTACTCGCATGCCCGATCGATTTTGCTGGCCAATCTGGAGAAGCTCCACAGAATGGCGGATGCGTTGGTGAAGTACGAGACGCTCGACAGCGATCAGATAGACGACATCATGGAAGGCCGCGTCCCGCGCGCTCCGCAAGGCTGGGATGATGAGGGGCGTGGCAGTACGCCGGGCGCTTCTCCGATGCCGCCGGCGGTTGATGCGGCGGACGGGCAGGAAGGCCCCATCGGCGGCCCGGCGCCCAGTCAGGGCTGACGCTGCCAGTCACGAGGGTCGCGGGGGCGGCCCTCGCTGCGAGGGGGAATCAGATGGCATCAGCCACACGCAGGTTTTTTGGTACTGACGGCATCCGGGGCAGGGTCGGCGAGGCCCCGATCACGCCCGATTTCGTGATGAAGCTCGGTGGTGCTGCCGGGCGCGTACTCTCGCAGGGCTGCAGCACCCGTCCCAAAGTCCTCATCGGCAAGGACACCCGTGTCTCGGGCTACATGTTCGAATCCGCACTGGAGGCGGGGCTGTCCGCGGCAGGGGTGGACATCCACCTGCTGGGACCCATGCCCACGCCCGGCATTGCCTATCTCACCCGCACTTTCCACGCCAATGCCGGCATCGTGATCAGCGCCTCGCACAACGGATTCGAGGACAACGGCATCAAGTTCTTCTCGGCCACCGGACACAAGCTCCCGGATGATGTTGAGGCTCGAATCGAGGCGGAGCTCGAAGCACCGTTTAAAACCGTCGCTTCCCGCGAATTGGGCAAGGCGCACAGGGTGACGGATGCCGCGGGACGCTACATCGAATTCTGCAAAAGTACCTTGGGGATCAGCTCCACACTCCAGGGTCTCAAAGTGGTTGTCGACTGCGCCCATGGCGCGACCTACCACATCGCGCCCGCGGTACTCGAAGAGCTGGGCGCGGATGTCAGCGTCATCGGCAACAAACCGGACGGATTCAACATCAATGCCGGTTATGGTGCGACGGCACCAGAAGCCCTGCGGCAAGCCGTGCTCGTGACGGGTGCGGATGTGGGAATTGCGTTGGACGGAGACGGGGACCGCCTGATCATGGTCGACGCTGCCGGAGACGTGGTCGATGGCGACGAGATCACCTATGTGGTCGCGCGTCACCGCCAGCGTCTCAACAGGCTGCACGGTGCAGTCGTCGGCACCCACATGAGCAATCTCGGCCTGGAACTCGCCCTGCGCGAAGCGGGACTCGAACTGGTCCGCGCCAAGGTCGGTGATCGCTACATCATGGAGATTCTCACCGCACGGGGCTGGACTCTGGGCGGGGAGTCCTCGGGCCACATCATCTGCCTTGACCTCACCACCACCGGCGACGGGATCATTTCGGCGCTGCAGGTGCTGGAAGCCATGATCCACTCGGGGCGCACACTTGCGGAACTCAAGCGTGGCATGACCAAGCTGCCGCAGGTGCTGGTCAATGTGCGCCTGTCGCGGCGTGAGGACATCATGGAACACGAAGGGGTGATGCGTGGCGTGCGCGCCGCCGAGACGCGTCTGGGTGACGCAGGCCGGGTGTTGCTGCGGCCCTCGGGAACCGAGCCGGTGGTCCGTGTGATGGCTGAAGGCCAGGATGCGACGCTCGTGCACGAGGTCGTGCACGAGCTTGCCGAGGTCGTTCGCGCGGCGCTGGCCTGAGGCCGCGCTTCTTCAGATATTCCGCAACAATTCGTTGATGCCGATCTTTTCGCGGGTGCGGGCATCAACCCGCTTGACGATCACTGCGCAATACAGGCTGTGGCTGCCATCCGCGGCAGGCAGATTCCCCGACACCACCACCGAGCCCGGTGGAACGCGGCCGTAGCTCACTTCACCGGTGGCGCGGTCGTAAATCCTGGTGCTCTGGCCGATGTAAACGCCCATCGAGATCACCGAACCCTCACCGACGATGACACCCTCCACGATCTCGGAGCGGGCCCCGATGAAGCAGTTGTCCTCGATGATGGTGGGTGAGGCCTGCAGGGGCTCCAGTACGCCCCCGATACCTACGCCACCGGAAAGATGCACGTTCTTGCCGATCTGCGCGCAGGAACCCACCGTGGCCCAGGTGTCCACCATGGTGCCGTTGTCGACGAAGGCGCCGATGTTGACATAGCTCGGCATCAGGACCACGCCGCTGCCGATGAAGCAACCGCGCCGCACTGTAGCCGGTGGTACCACCCGCGCACCGATGCGTCGGAAGTCCGCATCGGACATGCCGGCAAACTTGAGCGGCACCTTGTCGAAGTAGCGCGTATTGCCGGCTTCCATGACCTGGTTGTCATGCAGCCTGAATGACAGCAGCACGGCTTTCTTGGCCCATTCGTGCACATGCCAGGTGTCGCCGCGCTTTTCGGCCACCCGCAAGGTTCCGGTTTCGAGGCGTGAGAGGGTTTCTTCCACTGCGGCGCGTTCGCGGTCCGCGGCGGTAGTCGGCGTGAGCTCCGCGCGGCGTTCGAACGCGTCATTGATGATGTTTTCAAGATCCTGCATGGGGGCTCCTGTTCAAAGTTTTTGCATGACGTTGCGGATACGGTGGGCGGCCTCGACGCAACTGGCTTGTTCGGCCACCAGCGCGATGCGCAGGCGGTTACGCCCGGGATTGTGGCCATCTACCGTGCGCGCCAGGAACTGGCCGGGCAACGTCGTGACATTGGCCTCGCGGATCAGCAGACGGCACATCTCCAGATCATCCACGGGGAATTCCGGCCACAGGTAAAACCCTCCGGCCGGTAATGTGAGCGGCAGACTGTCTTTCAGGATCTCCGCCATCGCTGCGAACTTGGCGCGATAAAGCGCGCGGTTTTCGATGACATGCGCCTCATCGCGCCAAGCGGCGACGCTGGCCGCCTGAACATGCAAGGGCATGGCCGAGCCATGATAGGTCCGGTATTTCAGGAAGCTCGCAATGAGCGCGGGATCGCCGGCCACGAAGCCTGATCGCAAGCCGGGCGAATTCGAACGCTTGGACAGGCTGTGCATGACGAGGCAACGACTGAAGTCCCGCCGTCCGCTGTGCCAGGCCGCCTCGAGCAAGCCCGGGGGCGGGGTGGACTCGTCCAGATAGAGCTCGGAATAGCACTCATCCGAGACCACCACGAAGTCATGGCGGTCGGCGAGCTCGAGCAGCGCTGCCATGCGCTGCCGTGACATCACCGAGCCGGCAGGATTGGATGGCGTGCAGATATACATGAGCGTGCAGCGATCGAGGAGCTTCGATGGCAGGGCTTCAAAGTCCGGTAGAAAGCCCTGGTCGGCGGGGCAGGGCATGAAGACCGGCTCCGCCCCCGCGAGCAGCGCCGCGCCTTCATAGATCTGATAGAAAGGATTGGGCATAAGCACCGCGTCCCGCGCCGAGCTGCGTGGCACCAGCGCCTGGGCGATGGCGAACAAGGCCTCGCGCGTGCCATTCACGGGCAGGACCATACGCTCCGGATCCACTGTGCCGGAGGGGAGCCCGAAGCGTCGCGACAGCCAATCGGAGATTGTTTCCCTGAGCGGTGCCTCCCCCTTTGTTGCAGGGTACTTTGCGGTGCCTCCCAGCGCGCTGATGAGCGCCTCGTGTACCAGCGCCGGAGTAGGGTGCTGGGGCTCCCCGATCGAGAGGTTGATTGGCAAGAGCGCGTGGGTCTGGGCCAGGTCCCTGCGCAACGCCGCGAGGCGCTCGAAAGGATAGGGCTGGAGTTGGGAGAGACCGGGATTCATGCGGGGCGGCCGGGTGGAAAAGCGGCGCACAGTATAGGGAATGCGGCTGGCCGACGGCATCGGTATCGCAGTGCCGCACGATTGAGCTATTCTTTGCGGCCTTTTTTCCAGGCGTTGGAAGCAGCCACATGTCGCACAAGATTCTTCTCCTGGCAGGTGACGGAATCGGGCCGGAAATCGTCGGTGCCGCCACCGGTGTGCTCGACGCGTTGCGCACGCGCTTCGGACTGGATGCCGAGGTGGAGAACGCACTCATGGGTGGCTGCGCGGTCGACGCCAGCGGCGACCCTCTTCCCGAGTCGACCCTCGCGTTGGCACGGGACTCGGACGCAATCCTGCTCGGCGCGGTCGGCGGTCCCAAATGGGATGCCATCGAGCGCGATCGCCGTCCGGAGCGGGGGCTCTTGAGGCTGCGCTCCAGTCTCGACCTGTTCTGCAATTTGCGCCCCGCCATGCTGTACCCGGCGTTGGCCGCCGCGTCCACCCTCAGACCGGAGGTGGTGGAGGGGCTGGATCTGATGATCGTCCGCGAACTCACCGGGGACATCTACTTCGGCAAGCCCCGGGGCATCGAGACCAATGCCCAGGGTGAGCGCTTTGGATACAACACCATGATTTACACCGAGCGCGAGATTCGGCGCATCGCGCACTCCGCGTTCCGTGCCGCCTTGCTGCGCGGGCGCAAGGTGTGCTCCGTGGACAAGGCGAACGTGCTCGAGACCACCGAATTCTGGCGGGAGATCGTGACCGATGTGGCCCGGGAATATCCCGACGTGACGCTGACCCACATGTATGTGGACAACGCCGCCATGCAGCTGGTGCGGGCCCCGAAGCAGTTCGATGTGATGGTCACCGGCAACATCTTCGGCGACATCCTCTCGGATCTCGCTTCCATGCTCACAGGGTCGATTGGCATGCTGCCGTCGGCTTCCCTCAATGCCGACAACAAGGGCATGTTCGAGCCCATCCATGGCTCAGCGCCGGACATCGCGGGCCGTGATATCGCCAATCCGCTGGCGACCATCCTGTCGCTGGCGATGATGCTGCGCTACTCCCTCGGGGAAGCGGCCCAGGCTGATCGGGTCGAACAGGCTGTATCCCGTGTGCTCGCCGACGGTTTCCGCACGGCAGACATCCACGCCCCCGGTACGCAAATGGTGGGAACCCGGGAGATGGGCAGCAAGGTCGTGGCCGCACTCGGCGGCTGATTACTACGGAAAACCTCAAGATGAGCAGAAAATTCAATGTGGCAGTGGTGGGCGCGACCGGTGCGGTGGGCGAGACCATGCTTTCCATCCTGGAGCAGCGCCGCTTCCCGGTCGACAAGGTCTACGCGGTTGCGAGCGAGCGCTCGGCGGGGACGCGGATTCCCTTCGCCGGTACCCACCTGCAGGTCCGGGATCTGAGCACCTTTGATTTCAGCGACGTGCAGATCGGTCTGTTCTCGCCCGGCGCATCCGTGTCCAAGGTGTTTGCGCCCAAGGCTGCCGAGGCCGGCTGCGTGGTGATCGACAACACCTCCCAGTTTCGCTACGACGAAGACATCCCCTTGGTCGTACCAGAGGTCAATCCGGCGGCGATTGCCGGGTACCGCAACCGGGGCATCATCGCCAACCCGAACTGCTCCACCATCCAGATGCTGGTGGCGCTGAAGCCCATCCACGACGCCGTGGGCATCACCCGTATCAACGTGTGTACCTACCAGGCGGTGTCCGGGACCGGCAAGGAGGCGATCGAGGAGCTGGCGCAGCAGACCGCCGCGCTGCTGAACGCGAAGCCCATCGAGGCCAAGGTCTACCCCAAGCAGATCGCGTTCAACTGTCTGCCTCACATCGACGTCTTCCTGGACAACGGCTATACCAAGGAAGAGATGAAGATGGTGTGGGAGACGCACAAGATCATGGGGGACGAGAGCATCCAGGTGAACCCCACCACGGTCCGCGTGCCGGTGTTTTTCGGCCATTCCGAGGCCGTGCATATCGAGACCCGGGAGAAGATCACGGCGGAGGCCGCCCGCGCCCTGCTCGAGAAGGCGCCCGGTGTGAAGGTGCTCGACACCCGCCAGGATGGGGGCTACCCCACCGCGGTCACGGAGGCGGCGCACGCGGATGCCGTGTTCGTCGGGCGGATCCGCGAGGACATCTCCCACCCCCGCGGACTCAACCTGTGGGTGGTGGCCGACAATGTGCGCAAGGGCGCCGCGCTCAACAGCGTGCAGATCGCGGAAGTGTTGGTACGCGACTATTTGTAAGTTAAAGTTGAAGCTGGTTCGCAAGCGTGTGGTTGCCAGGCGGTGCCCGTGATCGGGTGCCCCGGCCTGCGCGTGCAGAGCGTCACCGGGGGCTCAGCCTCCCTCAAGCCACGCCTGATGATAGGAAGCGCAGCATGCGACGGATGAGAGCCGTTGTCCTCGTCTTGACGGCTTTGCTGAGTCCCTTGGCCATGGCCTTGGGACTGGGGCCTCTTGAAACCGGTTCATCGCTCAACGAACCTTTCGAAGCGCGCATCGCCCTCACCGGCACCTCGGTGAAGGATTTCGACACCCTGAAGGCACGCCTTGCCGACACGGCACAGTTCGCCCGCGCGGGCATTCCACGCGAATCCGTCCTGCTCATGCTCCGTTTCGAGGTGGTGGCGGATGAACCGGGTGGCGAGTACCTGCGCATCCGCAGCCTCGACCCCGTGCGCGAGCCGTACCTGAATTTCCTCATCGAGCTCGATTGGGCCAACGGCCGGATCGTGCGCGAGTACACGATCCTGCTTGACCCTCCGGAATATGCGCAGGGCCGACCTGCCGAAGTGGCTACTCCTGTCACGGCGGCTGGGCCCGCCCTGGTTGCCGCACCGCCCCCGCCTGCCGCAACAGCACCGACGCCTGCCCCGGTCGCTGAGCAGACTTCCCCAATCACCCCGGAGATCGCCCGGCCGGCTGAAAGTGCCACGGGCCAGATCACGGTGCCACCCGGTGCCACCGCATGGGAGCTTGCACTGGATTACCGGCCCGACCGCACGGTCAGCGTGCACCAGATGATGATGGCCCTGGTGCGGACCAACCCCGACGCTTTCGTCGGTGGAAATGTGAATCGTCTGCGTCGAGGCGTGGTATTGCGACTGCCGGAGCCGGCCGAGATTGCTGCGTTGGATCGGCCGGCGGCAACTGCGGAATTCGAACGCCAGGGTGAAGCTTGGCAGGCCCTGCGCCAGCAGCAGGCCGCGCCGGCCGCAGCAACCGCCTCGACAGTTGCCACCACAGCAGAGCCCGCTGCGGCCGAGACCGCGCCTGCAGAGCCCGCTGCGGCTGCCGAGGCCGCCGAGCCCCCCGTGGCCGAGCCGACTGCCTCAGAAGCGGAAGCTGAAGTGGCGGACCTCGAGGCCATCATCGAGGAAGCTGCTGCCGACGCGGCAGGCGACACACCGGCCGCGGACACCGCGGCTGATGTCGCCCTCGCTGAAGATGACAAGGCTGCTGCCACGCCCGATGCACTGGAAGAGGCGCTGGAGCGTGAGGCACGCCTGGAGCTCTCCGTGCCCGAGACGAACGATGTGAGCGAAGCACCGGGCAATGATGCGGAGGGTACTGCCGACCCTGCGCTTGCCATGGAAAGCGCGGATGTGAGTGCGCGCGAAAACGCGGAGCTGGAAGCGAGGCTCACCGAGGCCGAACAAATCATCGATCTCCTTCAGCGTCAGCTGAAAGTGAAAGACGAGGAGCTGGCAGCGCTACAGGCCAAGGCCGAGCGCGCGCAGGCCGCACCGCCGCCCACACCCCAGACGGCAGGAATGCTGGACAACCTGGTGCCCGAGGCCCTGCGCGACGCGTTGCCCGGCGGTGCGGCGACGGTCGTCGGCATCCTCGTCCTGTTGATTCTCCTGCTCGCATTGCTGATCCGGCGCGCGGCCTCTGGCCGACGCGGAGTGAGCCTGCCCGCACCGGGCACGCCTTCGTCACAGGCACCACAGGAGCCGGTCACCGCCAGCGATTTGCCGCAGACCGCCTGGGGCGCCGAGGCCCTGCCGGAACTGGCTGTGGAGGAGATCAGCGTCGCGGAGGCCGAGGAGCTCGCACGCACGGGGGGCATGGAGCGGGCGCCCGCGACCACTCCACCACCCGACGACGAACTGGACGAGGTCAACGTCTTTCTTGCCTATGAGCGCTTTGACCAGGCCGAGGCCCGGGTGCGCGAAGCGATCAAGGCGCATCCGGGGCATCACCCCTACAAGCTGCGCCTGCTCGAGGTGCTGTACGCAGCCAACCGGCCCCAGGCCTACGAACAGGCAGCGCGCGAACTTCAGGCTGCAGTGGGTGAGGACGGGGAACTCTGGCAGGGTGCGGTCGCCATGTGGCACGAGATGTCCCCCGGCCGGGAGCTGTTTGGGCCTGCCACCACGCCTGAACGCACGGATGCCGAACAACGTCCGTCCACGACCTTCCTCGACATCAGTGCGCCGGTCCTCAGCACCGAGGTGTCGCCCTCGGAGCTTGTCGAGTCCGCGGAGGATGAACTTGCCCACCTCGGGGACACTCAGGTGTTTCTTCCGACCAGTGTGGAGCCCCCCGCACCACCTCTGGATCTCGACCTTGCCGGTGGCCTGGGCTCGGCGACGCCTGCTTCTGCGATGGTCGACATCAGCAGCGCTGAGGCGCCCGATGCCGCAGACACCACCTTCATCGACCTTGGCTTCGAGGAGCCGCAAGCGGGCCGCCGGTCAGGCCTCGAAAAGATGGCCGAGGGCGACGAGTTCGATCTGAGCGACACGGTGAGCCCCGCCTCGCCGCGCCGGGCCGCGCCTTCCCCCGAGCCCGATGCAGAAGACCTGACGCTCGATTTCGACCTTGCCATGGGCGAGGCCCAGCCCGTCCCAAGGGCCGGGGCGTCAGCTGCTTCGAATGAGCTGGAGTCAACGCGTTTCGAGGTGACCCGATTCGACGCACCGGAATCTGAAATCCCGGAAATCGATCTCTCGCTCGACGAAACCCAGGCGGAATCCGTGCCGGGCTCGCTCGCTGATCTGGCCGATGAGCTCGACCTCTCGCTGGAAGACACCACCGAATTTCCCCCCGCCGACGGTTATCCCGAGACGACGCTACCGGCGCCTGAAACCACCGTCGGGGAATCGCTCGCTGACATCACGCGTTCCATGGAAGCCTCCATCGCGAGCCTCGATGTGGACGATGAGGGCGACAGTGTGTTGAGTCTGTCGCTGGAGCCCGACGACGCGGGGGGCGACATCGAACTTGATTTCACCCTGGGCGAGGCGGGTTCTTCGCAGATGGTCGACACCATGGCGCTCGATCCGGATGCCTTGCGCAAATCCGCCGAAGCCCGTAACCGGGCCGAACTTGCCCTGCAAGGCGAGGAAGAGGAAAGCAGCCCCCTTCACCAGACCGATACCAAGCTCAATCTGGCGCGTGCCTATATCGAGCTTGGGGATGCGGAGGGCGCACGCCAGATACTCGAAGAGGTATTGCAGACAGGCAACGCCACGCAGCTGGAAGAAGCGCGTCGCCTGATGTCGCAGATTATCTGAGTAGCAGCCACCCGCCCGGGTGGCCGGCGGGATCAATGAAGATAGCGCTCGGCCTTGAATACGATGGCGCAGCCTTCAGCGGCTGGCAGACCCAGCGTCATGCGCGCTCGGTTCAGGCCTGCCTCGAAGAAGCGCTGTCGAAGGTCGCAAATCATCCGGTCACGACCTGGTGTGCCGGCCGCACCGACGCCGGTGTCCATGCGATGGGACAGGTCGTCCATTTCGAAACCGATGCCATGCGCAGCATGCGCTCGTGGGTGCTCGGGACCAATGCGAACCTGCCGCGCGAGGTGGCGGTTCACTGGGCAGTGGAAGTCTCGTCGGATTTCAACGCGCGCTTTTCAGCCACTGCCCGCGCTTATCGTTATCTCATCCACAACCAGCCGACGCGCCTTGCCCTGTGGTCCCAGCGTGCAACCTGGGAGCTCAGGCCGCTTGATGCCGAGCGCATGCATCTGGCCGCGCAGGCACTGATTGGTGAGCACGATTTTTCAAGTTTCCGTGCTGCAGGCTGTCAGGCCCGCCATCCTGTCCGCACCCTGCACAGCATCAGCGTCAGCAGAGAGGAAAGCAGGGTGGTGCTGGAAGTGGAAGCGAACGCCTTCCTGCAGCACATGGTGCGCAACCTCACGGGTGCGTTGCTCGAAATAGGGCGGAGCGAGCGTCCCGTTGAGTGGATTGGCGAGCTGCTGGCGGCGCGGGATCGCACCCGGGCCGGCGTGACCGCCCCCCCGGAAGGGCTTTACCTCATCCGCGTGCAATATCCCGGGCACTTCGGAATTCCTGACTCCGATTCCACCCGCTTTCCCCCATGACGTCGGCGGTGACTGTACCCATAAGGGGTCCGGGTAGATAATCGCGGGCCCCGGCACACGCCGCTGTCACCACTGCTGAAATCCAACCGCCATGCCTCGAGTCCGGATCAAGATCTGTGGGATTACCCGGCTGGACGACGCGCTCGCCGCAGTCGAGCAGGGAGTGGACGCGCTCGGCTTCGTGTTCTATCCGCCCAGCCCTCGCTATCTCACTCCGCAAGCCGCGGGGCGCATCATCGAGCGCCTACCGCCCTTTGTAAGCACCGTCGGCCTGTTCGTTGATGTCGATGGGCTGACCATGCGTGCGCAGGTGGAGGAGTCGGGCGTCGACCTCGTGCAGTTTCACGGCAAGGAAACGCCCGTCGAGTGCGCGGCCAGTCCCCGGCCCTGGATCAAGGCCATCCAGGCGCGGCCCGGGCTGGATTTCGCGCGCATTGCACTGCAGTATGAAGGCGCTCGCGCGCTGCTCGTCGATGCTTGGCATCCTGAACTCCCGGGAGGCACCGGTGTCTCCTTCGACTGGTCCTTGCTCACGGGACCGAGGACCTACCCTCTGGTGCTGGCCGGAGGGCTGGACGCAGCCAATGTGGGCACCGCCCTGAAGCAGCTCGAGCCCTATGCCGTGGATGTGAGCGGCGGGGTAGAATCATCCAAAGGAATCAAGAACATCGCGAAGATTCGCGAGTTCGTTGCCGAGGTACGAAATTTTGAACGCCAAGCCTAATCTGCAGCGCACCCTGTCCCAGTTCGAGATGCAGCCCGATGCACGCGGGCATTTCGGTCCCTATGGCGGCAAATTCGTACCCGAGACCCTGATGGGGCCGCTCGCCGAGCTTGAAGCCGCCTACCGCAAATATTCCACGGACCCGGAATTCCTCGCCGAGCTGGAGGACGACCTCAAGCACTACGTCGGACGGCCATCACCGCTGTACTACGCGCGGCGCTGGTCCGAAGCCTTGGGCGGTGCACGGATCTACCTGAAACGTGAAGACCTGAACCACACCGGGGCGCACAAGATCAACAGTGCGCTGGGGCAGGCCCTGCTGGCGCGACGCATGGGCAAGCGTCGCATCATCGCCGAGACGGGTGCCGGCCAGCACGGTGTGGCAACCGCCACGGTGTCGGCCAGATTCGGCTTGACCTGCCGCGTTTACATGGGCGCCAACGATATCCAGCGCCAGTCCCTCAATGTGTTCCGCATGAAACTGCTGGGCGCGGAAGTCATGCCCGTCACCAGCGGATCGAAAACGCTGAAGGACGCACTCAACGAGGCGATGCGTGACTGGGTGAGCAATGTCGATGACACCTTCTACATCATCGGGACCGTGGCAGGACCGCACCCCTACCCGATGATCGTGCGTGACTTCCAGTCCATCATCGGCCGCGAGACACGCGAGCAGTGCCTGGCCCAGTTGGGTCGCCTGCCTGATGCCGTGCTGGCCTGTGTGGGCGGCGGCTCTAATGCGATGGGCATTTTTCACCCTTTCCTGGAGGACACCTCGGTCCGGTTGATCGGCGTGGAAGCGGGCGGTGATGGCGTGGCGACCGGCCGCCATTCAGCGCCGCTGAGTGCGGGTCGACCGGGGGTGTTGCACGGCAATCGCACCTACCTGATGCAGGACGAGAACGGCCAGATCATCGAGACCCATTCAGTGTCAGCGGGGCTCGACTATCCTGGCGTCGGTCCCGAGCATTCGTGGCTCAAGGACATCGGCCGGGCCGAGTACGTTGCGGTGACGGATCACGAAGCACTTGCCGCGTTCCGCAATCTCACCCGCACCGAAGGCATCATGCCCGCGCTGGAATCCAGCCATGCCCTCGCCTGGGTCGAGAAACTCGCCCCCACCCTGGGACGTGACCAGATTCTGGTCATCAATCTGTCCGGTCGTGGTGACAAGGACATCCCCACGGTGGCCAATCTCGATGGCATCACCCTCTAGGAACCGCCCTGTGAACCTTCTCGGAGTATCGTGTTGAGTCAGAATCGTATTGCCCACCGTTTCGCAGAGCTTGCCGCCGCACGACGCGCCGGGCTCATCACCTTCATCACGGCAGGTGATCCCGATGCCGACACCACCCTCGCCAGCATGCAGGCGCTGGTGCGCGGTGGCGCCGATCTCATCGAGCTCGGGGTGCCCTTCTCCGATCCGATGGCGGACGGACCGACCATCCAGCGTGCGAGCGAACGTGCGCTGGACGGCGGTATGACCCTTACCCGCGTGCTCGAACTGGTAAGCCGTTTTCGCAAGACCGATGCCGCGACGCCGGTAGTGTTGATGGGCTACCTGAATCCCATCGAGTGCATGGGCTATGAGCGTTTCGCGGAACGCGCGGTGGCAGCCGGTGTGGACGGTGTACTGACGGTCGACCTGCCACCGGAAGAAGCCCACGACTCCCACGAGGCCTTCGCTCGCCACGGGCTGGATCAGATTTACCTGCTTGCACCCACCTCTGGCCAGGAGCGCGTGCGCGCCATCTGCACGCAAGCTTCGGGTTTCGTTTATTACGTGTCAGTAAAAGGCGTGACCGGACAGAAAACCTCCGATGCCGATGAGGTGCAGCGCTTCGTGAGCGCACTGAAAGGCCAGACCAAACTTCCTATAG
>Ga0315906_10001828_pt1 | contig 30836 bp, 53 predicted proteins | sample LakEriMetagenome_4_FD_203526 | JGI IMG/M metagenome (GOLD analysis project Ga0315906, IMG submission 203526) | Freshwater fungal communities from buoy surface, Lake Erie, Ohio, United States - Buoy 2 MA122 | ecosystem: Environmental > Aquatic > Freshwater > Lake > Lake biofilm | place: USA...
ATCCAAGTGCAGCAAGGCGATCCTCAGACGGTAATGAAAGGTATGAGGAAACAGTTGATTGAACTGCACGATTAAGTAAAGATTCAATGGCATCAAATGAGAGTGATTGATCTGTCATCAACTCAGTTGCGACATCACCGATGTTTATGATTATCTTCAGCATTGTGTGAATCCATATGCTGTTGCAGGGATAGCAAAACCTGATAGCGAAAGCGTAGCATAATTGATTGCCAACTTTGTCAAATCATTCATATCTGCACCACTTTCAAGATGTCTCCGAAGTTGTAAAGGCTTCCACGCTTTTCAATGTCATGGCGTTTGACAATCCGATAAATCTCTCTCTGACTTATCTTGAGCCACAAACTAATTGCCTCAACATCAAGAAAGAACTTTCGGTTCGGATTACTCATTGCCAACTTCACCAATCGAGCTACTGTCCAAGATTGCTTACACCCGAAGCAAGAGACCTCATCAGATAAGTTCTCAACATCTATGACAACAAATCGTTTGCACTCATCGCTAGGACAAGGAATGCGCCGGGCTTGTTCAGAGAACTTCTTTGCTGCTGCTCTGCCTTTGGCATGGAGACCATAGACATCTGCTGCGAATTCTACTGCCCACGGCTGAAACAAAGTGTATTCAAGGTGTGCTAGGTGGAACGAGCAGGTGGCATCCACCTCTGCCTCAATCGTTGGCTCTTTGTCCAGGTAGGCAGGTGGTGTCAGCCCACGCCCAATCCGAATCGGCACTTCCCACCCATGCAGGATGTGGAGCAGGTCAGTTGCCATTGAGAAGTCCAATGCGTTGACATTGATGCCGATTGAACGCTCTGCACTCACCGCGCCTGATCCTGTCCTTGCAGGGGCAAGATGCTCACTTGACTCATGTTGCAGGGCAGGAAGTTCGACAAGGCACGCCTTGACCTTCAGCTCACAGACAATGCACGCGCCCTCTTTCTTGGTCGCTCGTTGGCAGATGTTGCAGTTCATCAGAAAGGAACTCCTTCGTACTCTTGGATTGGCTTTGGCTTGCCCCAATAGGCAGGTGCCATGTCAGGTGTTTCAAACAGGTGCATGGTCGAACATAGATGGGTGGCAAGGGTGATGGCGTTAGGATTGATTCCCATTGCAATCCGACTTGAAGTTCTTCTGACTGCCTCAAATGAAACGACAGTCTTGTGGCATTCATAGGTTCTTGCACCCTGCAAAATCTTCACGATCTCTTCGGCAATGTTGAGCCGAGCCGTATCAAGTTTTGTCTCGAATCCTGCCGATGATAAACCGCGCCAAATAAGTTTTCCACAGGCTCGGCAGTTTATTGGTTCAAAGTTGAAATTCATTAAGATAACCAATCCGTGAGCGTGCCACCGAACCGCGCCCCGCGCCCCTCTAAAGAGGGGGCGCGTCGGCGCGGTTGTCGGCAGTGTGCCGAGAAAATAGCGGAACAGTTCGGCGCGGTTCGGCGCGGTTGCATTTTCAAGAGTTATCCACAGGCAAAGTCTCAAGAGTTCGGACATCATTGACCACAAAAGTTTTCTTGTGCTTGAACAATTTCTTCTGTCCTTCCTCTTTCATCAATAGATTGCCACTCATCACAAGTGATGTTAAAGCTGTAGAAATCTCGGTGTTGCCAATCTTATGACCCTCTTTGCGAATCTTTTCTCTAATCTCATTCAACCCCATCTCATACCCATGTGCTTCCATAAACTGTGAGACCAACTCAAGGCGAGAGTCGGCAGAGGCGATGGCGACGGTGCCACCTGAGATTGACACCGAGATTGACCCATCCTTGCCGTTTCGGATATTGGCAACGCCGAGTGTCTTTGCATCAGGGCAGAGGGCTCGGACATAGCCTGGGCGATCTTTAGTGACCTTCAAATCTAGTGCTCCGTCAATGCCTCTGCCAAATGGCAAGGACACATCACAGGCAATTGCCACCCCATCAATATCAGCACGCTTTGCTTGAGCGCCGATGGCATAGTTGCCTCGGTTGTCCTTAGATTTAGTCACATGGTCAATTGTCAGAATGCCTGATCCAAATATCTTCAAAGGCTTAAGAACCTTTTGTGTGAAGGTCGTTGCATCCTTGTTCTTTTCCAAATCAAGCCCAAGTAAGTTCATCGCAGCATTGACACCGTCCACGACAATGAGCGTTGGCATGAACTTACCAATCTCGGTTTTCATAATCTCACCGATGCCCTCACCAAGAGGTTCATCAGGGTTGGCATACTTGAACGACTTCAACTTGGTCATGTCGCATTTGAGGGTCTGAAGGCGGTTAAAGATGCCACGGGCTGAATCCTCAAAGTCAATGTAGAAAACACAGTTGCCCTTTGCTAACTCCTGTCGCACCGCTTCGAGTGCCACCCAAGTCTTGCCTGACTCAGACTCACCAAAGAGTGCGTTGACCTTGCCTGCATAAAGAATGCAGTTGCCATCCTCACGGCGAAGCATTGATGGTGGCGGTTCTTCATCAAAGTCCTCATTCCAAATCTCGCGTGGAATCCAAGAACTTGTGGCAACTTCCTCATTCTCATCATGTAACTGCACCATTGATGGAGCGTGAACATCTAGCCCTGCCCAATCGGTTTTCAGCTCTTGAGAGGCACCATATCCCTTCTCACGCAAGGCTTTGGCTGCCTGTTTGAAATCTCCATTGTGTTCAATCTGCGCGTAAGCGGCAAACTTAGAGTATGAGGATTCAGCGTTGAAGATAGTGCTTGTTGAAAATACAAACAGTTTGTCATTGCCGTTGAAGTTGGTGGTGGCAGATACGCCTTCATTCTTGCCTGGTCTGCGCCATGCTGTGGCATCGCCCTTTGAATACACCTTTGTCCATCCAAGAGGTTCAAGGATAGATTCCCAGGTGACTTTGGCGTTGTAGTCATCACCTGCCGACAAGAATGAGTCATCGCGCTTGACCACATCTGCCTGAATAGATTCAACTTTTGGCATCTGATCAAACATCGCAAAGAGGTTGTGCAGGGCGTTTCTCTCCTGCATGGTAATTGTTGGAATGGTCTCAATTGACCCACCAATCAATGTCCAATTGCCACCTGATGGGTGTGTGGTGCCACCTGAAGGTGCGGTGATGGTGAACCCACCTTGACCGCGAGTCTCGGCAAGCACATCGTTGCCACCTTCACCTGGTTTGCGAGCCAACTTTGTGTTGCCAGGAACCTCGCAATCTGAAATCTTGTAAAGCCAATGAAGCCCACCTGAAGGTGTCATCTCCACATATCCTGAGTTCAACTGCTCCCATAACTCTTTCAATCCTGAGTTGTTGGCAATCTCTGCGATTTCAAGATGTATCTTTTGAGCTACGGCGCGACCTTCAAGTTCAAGCATCTCAAGATTGCCGGATACCTTGCCGGTGACAACGCCAATGCCATCAACGCCATTCTTGAACCACATCAACAATTCATCAGTATTGGGCAGTTCCTCTTGAAAGCGTTGCCAGGCAAAGGCAGGTCGCTTGGAACCGTCATTGGCGACAGGAACGACAGAGATGCCTTCTTTTAAGAACCTGAGTGCGATTGGCAGTAGCTCATTCACTTGCCACCCCATCCTTTACCTTTGAAGATGGTGCCACCCAATGAATACTTGCGTTGCATCAACTTCTTCTTGCAACCTTCGCAAATAATTCTCTTGTCATCATTCATCTCAAAAAACACTTCTGCAATGTGTCCACAGTCGCAAGTGAATTCATAAAATGGCATTGCTTCCCCCGTTCAAAGTTTTCTATCTTGTGAGGTGGTGGGAGTCGAACCCACCTGCGCAATTCCCCAAGAACGCAAATCCCATACCTCGTTCCCGTGGCGAAAGGAAAGGATTAAAGCCACAGGAAAGTTATACCTGTTTTGCGCCCAACTGATTCAACAATGCCTGAACTTCAGGTGGCAAGTTGTTGGTGTCAATAGGTGCTTGAGGTGCGGCAGGGGCAGATGCTTTCGCATTGCCACCGCCGATGAAGGCGTTTGCCTTTGCTAGATCATCAGGATTGCCTGTGGCATCAATCAAGACCCACGGTGCCGATTTTCCGGCTTTGGCCGTTCCTTGTCCTATGCGTGCTAAAACTCGTTGACCAATCTTGTCCTTCAAAGCATTCTTGAGTGCAATGTTAAAGAACAAGATATTGTTGTGTGTCTCATCGCCATCAAGGTCAACGATGTTGACTTCAATTGCATCTGTGACTCCGTGAACCGTTGTGATCTCTCGCTTGTGTTCAGTCGGTGTGATGATAAGCAGCTTTCCTGCCAAGTCTGCGACCTTGACTGAATCACCGCCACCTTGCGTTGGTGCTGTGAACATTACTGTTCCCCCTTTTCGTTGTTGTTGTTGTTGTCTAACTCTTCAGGTGGATTGTTTTCCACCCATTCTTTGACACCATCTGAGAGTGCCTTTGTCGGTAGCAGACCGCACTTGCAAGAGTTACATTCGCACATCATTGTGTATCTCCATGACAGGCGCGAGATAAATCTTTGCTATACGGTAAAAAATAAGGGCAATAACTGCACAGTCTTGTCGGTTCGGCAGGTATCAAATCCCACATTTGCGGATTGCTCTCAACATCAACTGTTGAAAGAAGCGTGTATAAACTATCAATTCGAGCAAGTGCATCCAATGCAACCTGCTCATCGTACTCGTACATCTCAAGGTGCATCTCATCAAGAGAACCTGATGTCGGTAAATATACAAGTGCGACATGGTTGACGATTGCACCTTGCTGTGCTTTGCCGTAACCATAGAGCTGAGTTTGAATCAATTGTTGCTTGGTCGCGCCTTCTTTTCTGCGCGTTTCGATTTGCTTCGATGATGTGGTTTTCCAATCCATCACGATTCCACGATTGACATCAAATAAGTCAATTGAACCTGACAAACCTGAACGAATGGTGACTCGTTGCTCTACTTCATACCCTTCAATCTTGCCAAAAACCTCGGCCAAGTAAGCGTGAATTGCCGTTCCCACCTGGGCGCTCCAACTGCTGCTTCCACCCTCATTGATCTTTTCCCAATCAAGAAGTTTGTAAGCAAGACGGCGTGAGCATTCATGCCCGATTTCAGATGGGCCGATGGCAATTTGCTTTGAGCGTGGCGACCATTGACCTGCCTTTGTAATGATTTCAGCAAGTTCATCTGCCAACACCTTTGAAGGCTTATGTGGAGCAACGAATGTCATTTATTCATCATCCTCTTCATCATCTTCATACGGTGTGAAAGGTGGTTCGTCGAGAAGTGGTGAGATGGGCGTGATGATGCTCATTGCTCACCACTCTCGACAACTGTGAATCGGCGTGAAGTAGTTGGAATCTCAAGCAACTGAATGACTTGATCAGGCAGGATTTCTCGTGCCTTCTTCACATCAAGTCTCCTTGATTCAACAAATGACCATCGGACAACCTCGTTGCCCTGGTACATACCAACTTCAGCATCGCCCAATGCACTTTCAAGGTGCGAGCGTGCGATGTCGGCAACTTCTTGCCATTCCTTTATGCGACTCAACGCATCTTTGTATTGTTTGAGCCAAGAAGCGATGTCATCGTCTAAGATGACACGCTTGTGTTCAATTTCAATGGTCACTTGTAATTCCCCCGAATCTTTTTAGTACCAATTGAATTTTTGGAAGTGTGACCATGCCGAGCATGGAGACACATGGCGCCTGTGGATATAGGCGAGAGTTGCCACAAGTTGTGACACCTTAGACTCAGAATGTTCCATTCCAAGATTGCGATAGGTTGAGTCAAGCAGTTGGCCGATGCCTTGAGCTGAACTCGTTGGATTTTTTGCATCTTTCCAGGCTGATTCTTTGCCAATCAACGCGGAAAAACATTTGTATTGCTTAGTTGTAAGCAAATCACGAGCCACTTCCTTCGGATTAACCTGTGCAAGTGGTGGTCGCTCTGAATAAATAACGGATGCAGGAACTGCAATTTGAGGCGAAAAAGCGGCATTGACAACCATTGATGTCAAACCACTCACGCTGATCATTATTGCAATCCCCCTGATAAGTCTTTTGTTTTGAGTTGTGATTGGAGTTCTCCTTTTGATTTCACCCCTGCTTTGCGAAGAACTTGCGTTGTGTACGAAAGGTCAACATTCAAAGCAATTGAGATTTCTTTTGGTGTTCTTCCTTGCAGATGAAGTCTGCGAATCGTCTCGGCTTTATTGATACCGAACTTTTTGCGCCTTCTTTGAACATAAACTCCACGCTCCTTTGGTGTCGTTCCTGCCCAAATCCCAAATGGGATGTTTTCTGCAAGTGCGTATTCCAAGCACTCCTTTCGTTCGATACAACCGCCGCAAATACTGCGAGCAATTGGGAGACTGTTTGCCTCTTCGACTTTTCCTTCAGGAAAGAAAATGTCGGGGTTTTCGATGTCACGGCATTGTGCCTGTAACAACAAAGGTAAAGTGGGGAAGAAGTATTCGAAATTCACTCCCTAGTTCCAAGCCATTGTTCTAAATCCTGAACCACCCATGACTTTTCAATGCCGGCATTGCGGCGTTTAATTATGACATATGCAGGTGGAGTTTGTTTCAAACCACGAGCTGATGCGTAGTTGTGTGCTTCTGTGATTGCTTCATCCCAAAAGGCAGGAAGTGTGATCGCCTTGCGGTTTTTCAACTCAAAGATGTATGTCTTGTTTGCAACGACACAAACAATATCACCTTCATCCCTGCTTCCTGCCTTTGTTAGTCGCTCGGCGCTGACCCCTCGTTCTCTAAGCCACTTCATTACTGAAGTTTCAAAGAGTGCGCCTTTTCGACCATTGGGATTTGCCAACTTACTTCACCAACTCCAATTTTGTCGTCAAAGGCTGCGAACGCATAGCGCGTGCATACTTGACGGCGGTGATGAGTTGTTCAGCCAAAGTAAGTGCCTCGCTTTCGCTGATGCTTGCGAGTTTGATGGCTAGATCAGGAACGGCTGACCTCGCCTTATCCATCATCCGAGCTGCATCGGCTGACTTCAAATCTGTGATCAAGAGGCTTTCAATAGACTCCAAATGTGCCATTGGAACGGCTGCAAGGACATCCTCGACCAAATCAAGGTTGGCATCGCGCTCTTCAAGATAGATTGCCACATCCCCATTCAGGGAGTTGTGAACCGAAAAGAGAGGGTCGCGGTTGATCAATAGCCCCACCCACCCTCTGAGTGTGTAATCTGTGAGGTTAACCTGTCCTCAAAGGCTAAAAGCCCCCACGCAAGCCCTGTGATGGCGATTGCGCTCCCTATGAGTAGCCAAAGCATCGTTTATCCCCTTTCCTTTGAGATGGGTCAATGGTCGCATAGAAGTTATCCACAGGGCAGTCCGACACCCGAAAGATTGGTTGTGTTGTGTATTGACATCCGTATGGATGAGAGTATTGTTCTTCTTGTAGGCGAACGACCTACAAAGAAAAGGAAAGAAAATGAAGCTAGTACCAACAGAAGAAAAAATCACAATCAAGTGGTTTTGGGTAACAACAGATGGAAAGAAATATCGCAACAACAGAGGTTTTGTTCACAATGCTTGGGATGTAACTTGCTCTTGCGGTTGGGAATCAAGAACTGGTGGCGCAATCAAAGCATCAGTTCAAAGAGATGTTGATTCACACAAAATATTCGTACATAACTACACTTTTGAAATGGGTGCATAATGACAGGCAACGATTTTTTCACAAAGTATTACGGCGACCTTGTAGGTGCAACCATTCTCTCTTTTGATGGGATGCAAGATCAAGAAGATTTTGGTGATGGTTTTCCATCATTCACAGTCAAGTTCAAGGATGGCGAGATTGGTCAAATTCAAATTAGTCAAGACCCCGAAGGCAATGGTGGCGGTTTCATTTTCGGTTTGAATAGTGAGGTGAATGCATAATGTACGCATATGAAATTTCAGCAGATGAACAATTCACAAAGGCAGAAGCAGTTGGAAGAATGGAAGAAGCAATTCAAAAATACCAATCATTTCTTCAAGACTTGCTTGAAGTGTATGAGAATTCAGATGATGATGTTCAAGACTTTTTGAATCAGAATTATTCTGAAACAGTTTTCAAATATGCGTGTGTCTTAGACATTTCAGAAATGTTGTTTGAGGTTGCAACTTGGGATGGAGTTGAAGTATGACAAAAAAGCATTGGTATCGAGTAACAATTATTGCTGAAAAAACAGTTCGGATTTATGCCGAAGATGCTCAAGATGCTAAAGATAAAGCTGATGCAAAATATGAACCATTATGGAACGCAGAAATTGCATATAGAGAGGATGGAACTCGAGAATGATTACAAAGCGTGGCAAGCGCGTACGAGCAATTGCAATTGCAGTTGGAATCATTGTCATTTGGCAAGTTGCAAGCAATCTGTGGTGGGTTGGAATTGATGCACCCAATGCAGAGTTTCTTGGTTGGTGTTGGGGTTCAATGAGCGAATGTGTGGTGTTGTAATGGTCGGAAAGAAAATCAGGTCAGTCAGAGTCAGTGATCAAGTATGGGCGAAGGCGAAGGCGAAGGCACAGTCAGAAGGCAAATCAGTTTCCGAAGTAATTGTTGACTTTTTGAAGGGATATATCAAATGACAAAAGCCACAACCGCCATTGCCTTTGCCGAAAGAGGTTGGCACATCTTGCCTGTTGCTCCTTATCAAAAGACACCATTCTTTCCCATTGCAACTCATGGGTATAAGTCAGCGACAACTGACATTGAATCCATTGAGAAATGGTTCACTCGCGCACCGATGCTCAACATTGGCATCGCTTGCGCCCCTTCAAACTTAGTTGTCTTTGACATTGATTACCGAAACGGCGGAACAACTGAAGGTCTTAACCTTGACACATTCACAGTTGCAACAGGCGATGGCTTGCATTTGTATTACACCGCCCCTGCCGATGCTAAGTTCAAGGGAAAATTGCGTGAAGGCGTTGACATCAAACACAATGGATATGTTGTAGGCGCAGGATCATTGCACGAATCAGGCAAGTTCTATGAGGTCGTCAAAGACATTCAACCTGCACCGATGATGGAGTGGATTTAGCCTAAAAAGACAAAAAAATCCCCCTCACCATGACCGACCAATGGTGAGGGGGATTTCTTATTTGGCAAGCGCGAGAGCAATGCCTTCTTCGAGGGAGATTTCTGGTTCATATACTTCAAGCATCCCAGTCGGGTCGCCTACGCGGTATTCAACACCTATTGGCGCATCAAGATTGTTTTTGATAGGCGCAAGATAACCTGCTTGCAACATCACCATTTCTGCCAATTCAATGAATGAGGTTGGGCGACCTGTGCAGATATTCATTGTTGTAACATCATTCATCACGGCTGCAAATGTAGCTCCAACGACATCATCAATGTGAACAAAGTCGCGCACCTGGGTACCTCTGCCCCACACTTCAAATGGGTCTGCCTTGCGCTTGGCGCGTTCAATAAAAGATGGGAATGGGTAATCAAGCGCCTGATCTGAACCATATCCGCTGAATGGGCGCAACACAGTTACCTTCAAACCTTCAGCTCTTGCATATGAAGCAAGCATTTCGCCCGATAACTTCGCCCAACCATAAGTGAAATCAGGTGTGCGAATATGTTCAAGATTGATGTCAATTTCACGCAATTTTTGTTGATAGGCAAGTTTTTGCAAGAAGATTGGATAAGCCGCACTTGATGAAAAATAGACAATGTGCTTCGGGCGAGTTTTCAGCGCCCATTGGAACATATCTGCATCGATGGCAAGGTCAGAGGCAACTGACAAAGGATTGCCCTCAATAGTCATTCGCCCACCGACAATCGCCGCGAGATGAATCACGATGTCAAACTGTGTGTTGTCTGTGGCGAAGAAATGTCGAACCTCTTTGCCATTTACTAGGTCAATGCCTGTGATGTCATGGCGTTGTTTTGCAAGCGCACGATGAAATGCACGCCCAACAAAGCCGGCATCGCCTGTGATAAGAATTTTCATTATTGCCCCCACTCATACAAGTATTTATCATCACCCGATAAAGTCACAGATTTCTGTTGATCAACGGTGAACATAAACCTATCATTCTCATCTAAAGCTGCGCCAATGTGACTTACCTGGTTGACAGGTTCAAGCAGATATGGCTTGCGGATGGATTTGCCTTCAACGGCTGTATCGTAGAACTCGTCATGAACAAAGCACGAGAACTGAATCCGTGGGTAAATCAGATTTCTCAGGAAGTCTTGATCTTGGGTGTAATAGTCCTTGATTTCAACAGACTCAATCAGAGTGCGAATGTCCTTGAAGAGTGCCGAGCGAACTGTGAACATACCTGCATTGATAGGGTAATTGTGACCAATCGGATGATCCTTCATGATGTGGGCATCTAAGCCTGACTCAATGAATTCCTCATGTGCCTTGAGTTCACGCAAAGACAATCGAGCATCGGCATCACGGAAGGCAACAAAGTCATAATCTAGTTCACACGCAAGAAAGCGCCATAATTTGGCGGTGTGATCTTCAGGTGCATCTGTTTGAATAACTCGAACATTGGGAAACAGGCGCAGGGTTGAGATTACCCAGGAAGGCACCGATTGCCCGACAAAGAAGATGAGGTCATATTCCTCATCCAAAATCTCTTGAGCAATGATGGCGTTTTTGATTGCTCCGACTGAGTATCGAAGGTCTGACCCATACAAAGAAAAAGAGATTGCCTGTTTCATTTGCGAAGTTTCTTCAGTAAGACCTCGTATGCTTCAGATTCAATATAGTTCTTGTAAGCAAGAGCATCGGCAGAATAAACTTCCTGCGCATTGACCTCACGATAACCCTCATCCCAATCAGCTTTTCCTGCAATCGGGTGCATATGCTCAATGATGACATCTTCAAGATAGGTCAAAGAGCCTAAATCCTCGCCCAATTTCTTCCAAAAGTTGTCAAGATAAAGATGCTTCATATTCGGTGGCACCATTCCATCAAGTGCGCCAACAATGTCAGATGTCATTGAGACCATCGTTGGAAGGCGCTTGCCTTGAAGTAGGTCATTGCCGTAGGCAAGTGACGGTGCCTGTTGCAATGCCTGAATTAAGAGTGCATCCCAATCGGCGGTGCGTGGGCGGTGGTCATCGCCGATGAAGGTGAAGTATTTGTATTTGTCTTGGTATTTGCGTGCCACATAATTGAGTGGCTTTGCCATTCCGCGAGAATCATTGTTGCAGGTGATTACATAATCATCGCCTACTTCAAAGACATAATCATCTGCCTTTGGGTCGTCATAGTCCACGATGAAGAGCAAGCGTGAGGCACTTGAGAGTTCATCGTGACAGGCTAAGAGTTCAACTGCATTTTGTGGTCGCCCACGAGTTGGAACAAGCGTGATCATTTCCATCGTGATTCAATCTCCCCTGCTATTGAGGCATATGCTGCCAAATCTACAAATGAGTCTTCATGGTCAGGTGTCTCAATCAAACGAGCTATTTTCACAAGACATAAACACAAAGCGACCTGTGAAGGTGTTATCTCAGTTTCAAGATACACGCTCCACAGGTCGGCAATGCGCTTGTGATTTACATACGGTGATCCATAGTTTTTTTGACGATCAGTATGCGTGAGGCGTTTTGCCTCATCTAAAATTTCCCCCCGGTTCATTTTTACTTGCTTCCTCTGCCAAATTCTGTTGACTTGGAATCAAGCGCCTTCAAAACAGGCCCGGCAACTGCTGCCAATCCTGCTGCAAGGTAATTCTTCACAGGCTGATTTGGGTCTGCAAGATATAGAGCTACAACGGCTGCTGCTGCTGCACGCAAGTATGTCTTTACGACTGCTTCAAGTTTTACTTTGTCAAGCATCATTACTCCTTAAAAGTAGGCTTGCCGAATCCAACAATGAACACAGGCAAGGATGTCTTTAGTTTCCCACGATTCTTCTTCTTATAGGCGCGAACCTTACGGCAAACTTGACCGCCATTGCGCTGATCGCCCTTTTTATCAGGTGCCGTGTTGCCTTCAATTGTCACGACAGTTCCATCATCTCGAACCTGCAAGACGATGCCCACATGAGAAATCCGGTCAACATTATCTGATGGGAAATCAAAGAACACGATGTCACCTGGCATGGGCGTGGCAACCTCGGCATCTTGCCATTTGCCCTTTGCTTGAAACGCCTCTGCCCCTGACGGTGTGAATGTGCAGTTGGGAATTGAGGTCACTTTGGCTTGTTTTGCACACCAATTGACGAATGCTCCGCACCATGCTTGGTTTGCCTTTTGATAGTGAGTTTGATTATCGGCAGGGCCTTCAATGAAGCCTTCTTCGCCTCGTGCCACATCAAGAAACTTATTGAGTTGAGCTGACATTGTTCTCCCCTTGCTTTGTTTTTGATTTGAGTCCATTTGCAGAGACTATCCCTGCCAAAGTTCCTGTGAGAAAGACTGTCAATGTTGATACAAGGTCAATAAAAGCTGCATCATTGGGTGCTTGCTTCATCGGTTGAGTCACAAATACCAACGCCCACAGGAGTGAAAAAACCGATCCTGCAAAGACAATTGCAAGGATGATTCCGATGCTGACAATGAGTCGAGCGTGTAATTCTTCAGGCGTGTATCGCTCACGGCGTTTCATCAAATATCTCCGGAAGTAGGTCAGAGGTGCAGGTTCCTGTGATGTCGCATTGCGGTTTGTTGCATTCAGGTTTTTCCCAATTTTCAAACTCTTGGCAAGGGTAGCGAACCCAACCTTGATAACTGCAACCGCTAAGAGTTACTGCGAGCAAGAAGGATGCGATAAATTTCTTCAACTTGTCGTTCCAATCGTGCAACTGAATCCTTCATGCTTGATCCGCCATTTGGCTTCAACTCTGCCAGGTAATGCTTGACAAGCCATCGAGTCATGGCAACAAATGCACCACCGATTGTCAGAAGTGAAACTGCCAACGCTGCCCAATCTTGAACGCTCATAAGCCAATTGCCATCACTTGAACAAGAGTGGTTCCGTTGTTGGTCACTCCATAGATTGGATTGTTCTTGTTTTGAAGGACTAACTTTTCACCGCTATCCAATTCAAATCCTGTTGAAACTGTGACATCAGCACCGCCGAGATGAACTGCCTGACCACCTGCTGCATGAAGATGAACCTCTTCTGCTTCGGCGGTGTTATCAACCAAAAGTGTTGGCGTTGTTGTCACGGTGACTTGGCGTGTGGAAATGGCCATTGTTACTCCTTGATTGTTGGGGAATGTTTAGCCTAGAAGAGCTGCAACTATTTTCAGTTGATTAGATGAGTTGATTCTTCAGTTGGTTCAGGTGCAATGAACTTTATTCCGTCGTAAGTCCAGCCAATACCAGCAGGATTTTCGTCTGTGTATTCTACGCAAAGTTTTTCTGTAACTATTTCTGCAACTTTTTTAGAGTCAGCAATAATAATGTTTTCAACAATGCCGTTGTCAATAACTGCGTAAGTAGCCATTTTGTTACCTTTCTTTTAGTTTAGTACCAAATCCAAATAAGACCAGCACCACCAGCGCCACTAATTCCAGAACTAGCATTGTTAGCGCCACCGCCCGCGCCACCGCCACCGCCATTTGTACCAGCCGTTCCAGCCGCACCGCCAGCACCGCCAGCACCGCCTGTAATAACGCAACCTGTATCTACGGTATAAGTAGAACCGCTTGAACCAGTACCGCTTTGTGCGCCACCAGAACCGCCACCACTACCGCCAGCGCCAGCGCCGCCATTACCGCCGGTTGTTCCACTACCCGCAGTTCCATTTGAACCAATTGATTGTATTCCAGCGCCACCACCGCCACCGCCACCAGCCAGTCCGACGCCAGCGCTATTACCACCAGAACCGCCACTTAAACTTCCAACACGAGAAAGACCGTTAAATGTTGGTGGAGTACTAGAGCCACCGCCAGCGGCACCTTGTCGTCCACCACCGCCACCGCCTGCACTGCCACCGCCTAATAAAAATACATTGGGGCTAAAATAACTATTAGTAACTGCAGTCTGAGCACCAGTATTATTACCAGAAGCACCACCGCCACCGCCAACAGCAAGACAAATGTTGGTTATCGATGTTGTTCCGCCAGTATTACCAGTTGCGCCTGTAACTGCCGTTCCACCTGCTCCGATAGTGCAAACATAAGTTCCGGGCTGAAGATTTACAACTTTAAGTAAAGTTCCAGCACCGCCACCACCGCTGCCTGTGTTGTAAACTCCGTTGTTTGGGTCAGAACCGCCTGAACCGCCACCGCCAAGAACATAAAGATAGTTTGTTTGAGCACTTGTAGGAATTGTAAAAGTTCCAGTAGAAGTTATTGTTTGTTGAAGCGTTAAAGCAGGTGTGCCAGCGGCAGGTACTTGTGATGAACCCATGATTTATACCCCTTATACGATTTCTACGCCTGAGACGTGGAATGAAACTGTTACCGCGCTTGCGCCACCTGTGATTGTTTGTGTAGCGGTAAGTGCTTGTTTTAGGTCAATATAAACAGTTGCGTTTGCAGCAATAGCGGTTGTTGTTTGTAATGCAGTATTTGAACCAGCAGTACCCATACCAAGAGTAAATGTTGCAGCAGAAGCAGCAGTGTTAGTGATAGCAATGTTGCTTACGATAGTAGTGGTTGAGGCTGGAACAGTGTACAAAACTGTCGTTGTCGTTGTTGTCGCTGCTCCGCGAAATAAAGGTTTCGGTGTTGCTGGCATTTACCATGCTCCCATCAAGTCAATGAATATATTGTCTGTAAGTGATCCTACACTATTTGTTCCTGTTTGTGTCAGATTTGCTGCCGTTCCTAATGTAACAGTACCAGTCAGGGTTGGGCTTGCTGCAAATACTAAGGCACCTGAACCTGTTTCGTCTGAAATCACTCCTGCTAACTGTGCTGAAGTAGTTGCAGCAAATTGAGCTAAAGTTCCTGATGTTGCAGCTCTTGATGTATCAGTTGGGTGAACGTGATCTGCGCGAGCAGTTGTTGTTGCCGTTCCTACCGCAGCGGTTCCATTCACCACAGGAGTTGTTGAACTGAGTCCAGTAATGCTATTGAAAGAAGTTCCAGTTGCCACACCAATGTTGGGTGTTGTCAATGTTGGGCTTGTTGCAAGTACCGTTGCGCCGCTTCCTGTGGTTGATGTTGTTCCTGTGAAATCTGCATCCCATGAAGCCGCTGTCGTTCCTGATGTAAGGATGCACGTGATCATATAAGTGTTTCCAGCCGGAATTGTCACCACGGTGTTGAGACCTGATGATTGAACTGTCAACGCTCCTGTGCTGTTGTTATGAATTATGAACGCTTCGCCTAAAGCCAATGTTGAAGTGACAGGCAGCACGATTGTCTGTGTGGTTGTTCCTGTGAAGAACTGAAAATGTGCGCTTGCTGCTGTCAGCGTTGTTGTTCCTGCTGCTGTTGCTGTTGTCGCATAACCGACTGGTACTGTTGTATCAAGTGTGAGAGTTACGGTTCCACTTGTGCCGCCACCTGTTAATCCTGTTCCTGCTGTGACTCCTGTGATGTCACCAGAGCCAAATGAGTTCCAAGTTGTTCCATCATAAATTGTGACATCATTGGTATCCAATAAATAGGCGACCATTCCTTCTGAAACAACTCCGGATAGTGCGGTATTGCGAGCTGTTGCAGATGCGAAGACCATCACGCTCTGTTGCATCAGGTAAGTGTTGACTTGTGCTGCTGTCAGCACATCTCCTGTTGCGAATAACTTGTACCCTGCTCCTGCCATGATTTCTCCTTGTTAGTAACTGAGAACGCCTGTAACGTCCAGAATTCCTTGCGTTGAACTGTCGAGGATGAACGCTTGGATAATCGGTTCGCTCGTCAGTATCTTAGTGGTGAATGTCGTTTTTGTTATGTCGTGCTGCAAACCCTGTACGAACAATTCCCTGGTGATTGATGTGGCTCCTGGCATCGTCTTGGTGATGTTGACGAGGTCGAAGATTTCAAGGTTCAAGCCTGCGATATTTCGTGCCTGTTGATCTGGGTCAACTAGATTCAGGGTCATGGAATCGATGCGAACTAGAGAGTCTTTTCTAGCTTGCAAAATCATACTTGCCTGATCGAGTGATTCGGCATCTGTCTGAACTAGGATTCCATCTCGTTTGCCTGAGTGGATAAAGTAGTTGTCAATCGATGTCTGATCTGAGACGATTTGGCTAGTTCCATTGAGTCTAGTGACCGAGACATTGTTCACAATCAAGGTATCGTCAAAAGCTAAATCAATCTGCTGATATTCGATTTGAGTTCCATCATCGCTGAAATTTGTCGGTGTTGTGTCTGCAAATAGGCTGACTGTGGTTCTTGAGTAAAAGGTTGCATTTCCTTCTGCATCTATAAAGAACCCACCAAATTCGCTGTTTTCTACAGTTTGAATTGCATCAAGCAAGTTTCGAGATGTTCCTGGGTCTGCTTGAAGGGTGCTATCTCCTGCATTGATGTCTCGTTGAGATGCTGGCCAATCCACAAGATCGAGCAAGTTTCCTATGCGTGCGCCACTAAGTTGACCTGCGCTTGTTCCTGGCACGCTAGTAATTGCGATGTTATTGAGAAGTCGGAAGCCATCAACGCAATTGAGAATGACTCGTGATGCTTCATTTATGCCGAGAGCAAATGTCGTGTCATAACTCGTGATGAATCCTGAATACAGGTAATAACGAATGCCTTCGTAATCGGCATAAATTCGAATTTTTCGAAGTGGAATGAGTTTGCCGTAATAAGGCCCTGATGTATTAGCAGGATTGAAGTCGCCTGTTTCATCGAGTAGCTCAACGGTGGCTGTTCCTGCTTCAAATTTACTGAGAATTCTGTTTCGGCCTCGTCGAATCGATGCTCGTAATACGATGGGTGAAACATCGATTGAATCGTCGGCATCTGCAAGTTGCCCTGTTCCCAATATGCCCTTTACCACGTCATCTAAAGTGAAGGCTGTGGAAACAAATGCTGGCCCATTTGTAAAGTCAATTGTGACTCCGAGTTGTGGAATACCTGCCATTATAGTGTCGTCGCATCTTTGAGAATTGTCTGACCGCTATTTTGCGCCTGAAGCAATCCATCCCGAACAGTTGTGATTAAGTCTTTCTCGGTTGTCACATTGCCCTGAACGGTGACATTTATGGTTGCCCCTGCACCATATTGTGCTGCTGCTTGGGCTGCATACCGTGAGCCTGAAATAGATGCGCTAAGAGATGCTCCACCTGCAAGTCCAGACTCAAGGGATGACTGTGCCATTGGATTGGTGAGTGCAATTGAATCAAGCATTTTTTGATATTGTGCTGCTCCTTGCGCCGCATAACGCATTCCTGAAATTTGCGCAGGAGTTAGTGTCGTTGCAACGCTAGATGGCATTGTTGATAAAAGTTTCTCTGCTTCTGCTGGCGTCAATGCTTCAATTGCCGATGGTGTCACTCCTAGAACCTTAGGCGCCGTCGGTGCCGTCGGTGCCGTTGGCGCAAGTTTTACTCCAACAGCTTCAATATAGGCATTGAGGGCTGCAAGGGCATCTTTCCAAGACTTTTCTGCCTGATTGCCAGGTGTAGGCCACAAATCAGATGGAGTTACACCTTCAGAAATTTTCTTAGCATAATCTGAAACTTCTTTGCTGGTCAGTTTCCACTTGTCCATCAAAGCATTAACTTCGGTTTGATCTAGTTTGCCATCGTTGATCGCCTTGAAGAAGTCAAGATACATCTCTGCTTGTTGCTTGGTAACTCCCCATTGCTTTGCAAGCAGTTCAATTTCTTGTGTTGAAAGTTTTGCATCATTGACTGCAAAAATGGCAGTTGTGTAAGCAACAACTGCTTCTTGGCTGATTCCCCATTTGAGGGATAGAAGGACAACTTCTTGATCTGAAATTTTTTGATCTGCAACAACTCCAAGCAAATCAACATATCGCTGAACTGCTTCATTTGCCTTCATTTGAGCATTCATATTTTCAATGATTGCTGCAAGTCGGCGTTGCTCTTCAAGATTGCCTTGCTTGAGAAGATTTAGGCGTGCTGCTTCAAGCTGAATTGGGTCTGTATCTGAAACATTTTTGATGCCAAATTTGTCAAGACCTGCTTTTTTGATTGCAGCACGCATTTCTGCGGCTTTCTTTTCAGCAGCAGTAAGAAGTTTTGTGTTTTTTGTTGTAGTTGTGACGATCTTGTTGTTCTTGATGTTGGCTGCTGCAACCTGCTTTGCAAATTCATTGAGTTCAATCAGATGTGAGTTATATACCTGAGTTGACGTTGAACCCTTATCGGTCGCCGCTGTCATTTTATTGATAGCAATATATGCAGCACCTGATGCTGCAACAAAAGTTCCAATGGCTGCTGCTGCTGCGATTGCCGAAGCACCGCCTGTGGCAAACGCGGTTGCCGTGCCTGCGGCGGTTGCTGCTGCTGCCTGCCCAACAAAGGCTGATCGTAAAAGACCAACGGCGGTGACAATGGCATAAATTCCTGATGCCAATTTTGCACCGACAAAGATTGCTGCAAATGCTTTGACAACCTCTAAATTGTCAGAGATGACTTTGAAGAATCCTGCCAAGCCTTTTGCAACTGTAACAAGAACATTGCCAACATCTCTCAAACCTGCTGCAAGTTCATCTTTATTTGTGTTGATCCACATTTCAAGCACAGGAAGAACATCAGAAACAATATATTCTGCAAATTCTTGAACAACAGGAAGAAGGGCATATCCCAAAGTCTCAAGAATTTCACCATATGCAATTTGAAGTAACTTTAAGCGACCTTCAAGACTATCTGCTGCGGTGATTGCTGCTCCACCATAGGCTTTTGTTAAGGCATCTACTGCTGCCTTGAAATCTTTATTTTTGACAATTGTTTTGTCAATGTTCACGCCAAGTTTTGTGAGTGCGCCAATGTTCCCGTTATATGCCTTTGCAATTGCTAAGGAAACAGTCTGCAAATCTTTTGTTGTGCCGGCTGCGGTATCTAATGCAACATTCTGAAGAGCCTGTGCCTGTGTCAAATCACCTGTTGCTGTGGTGAGTGTAATAAGACTCTGACGAAGTTCTGTGTCAGATACAGCGACAAGCATCTGTTGTGCTGAAATATAATCTTCAACAGCTTTGATTGCATCATCGGTTGCACCTGTTGTGTTGCGCAAGGAATTGGCAAGAAGTGCCTGTGACTTCTGATCCTCAATTGCACCTTTGACTGCATCAATTCCAACTTTTGTTGCAAAAGCGCCAACTGCAATTGTTGCAACGCCAAAGGCTTTTCCAATTTTCTTTCCTGAATCAATAAATTTTGCTTCAAGATTCTTGAGGTCTTTGACTGCTTGCTTTGAACCTTTGTCATTATAGACGGTGATTATGCGCTCAACAATTGACACGATTTACACCTCTCTAAAACCGACTATGGCATCAACACGCCTCTGTGCTTTTTCAGAGGCTCTGTCAACGGCTTCTTTAATTCCTCGTAATGCTTTATATCTATTGTTATCAACTGCACGGATAAGTGCGCGACCTTTATCTTTGCCATCCCCACGAGCAGTTGGCAAAACGCCATGTTCTCTTTGAATCACGCCAATAAAATGTTGTGAAGCCTGTGGATTGCGTGAACGGCTTGTCTTGCTTCGTGAGCGTGATGCCGCACTTCCTCGACCTGCCGTTTCAAAGATTGCTCCACCTGGGTCACGCTGAATGACTCCGTAAGTGTTACGAAAACCGCTGCCGTCTTTTTTGATGGTTGCAGCAGTTTGTTTGATTCCTGCCTTAGCTCGTTCGGCATCGTAAGCAATGAAACCGCGAGTTTGATCCGGCGATAACGGGCCGACTCCATTGAATCTTTTGAAGCCGCCTTTTTGCCATCCTGAAGGATGGATTTGATCATTGCTTGGAAGATAGCCTTTTGCCTCAACAACAATCGGTGCAAGAATGCCACGAATTTCTTTGTTTAATTCTCTTTTGAGGTCAGGCGCGAAGCGTTCAAGAGCGATGATGTTTTCGGTTAAACCTTGCATCACAATTTTGTAATTGATTTCCGCCATTACTTGCTTCGCGCCTTCGCTCGTTCTTTCATGTATATGACTATTGCTTCAAGTATGCCATCAGGAGCATCAAGCAAATCAATTGGAGATATGCCTGTCTCCACAGAAACTGCTGCTAACGAATAAGTCAGACTGTCTCTGTGGATTCGAAATTTGGGTTTGAGTCCAAAGATACCGATTCAAGTGTATCCAAGAATTCAGGCCCAAATGGTTTTACAACGTGTCCGTTTGATTTAAGTGCAAGCCAACCCAGGTAATAGATATGTTCTAGTTTCTGTTCTTCACCGATGAGTTTTGCTAGACCTTTTCCATATTTCTGTTCAAAATCAACGATGATGCGCGGGCGTAATGAGAACGTTTTATCCACGCCATCAGTCGTCTTAACTTTGATATTGAGTCCATCCATCTTTGTTTCCCCCTGTTTTCTTTAGGATGTTGCTTTGGTAATTGCGCCGGAGATCGGCCAAGTCACACTTGCAGTTGCTAATTCGCCAACGGAGCCATTAAGAGGTGTCCATTCTGAAATTAGAGCTGAGAATGTGTATTGCGGATTGATTGTTGTTGTTGTTCCTGCTACTGGCTTAGCAACGACTGTCGCTGCTGTTCCAAGTAACGGATAAATTGTTTGCTCTAGTGCAGATGTTGCATAATCCTGATTGAATTCAAATGTCACAGAATTATCTGCTAATCCAGCAATGCGTGTCTTTGCTGTGTTTCCAAATGCAGTTGTCTCAACGATGTCATATGTTGTATTGAGACTGATGCTAGTGATGTATTGACTCAAATCTGTGCTTGCAACGACAACAGATGCGTTTGTGAGTACAAGTCTTGGCATTATACGACCGCCTTAGTGATTGCTCCGCTGATTGGCCAAGTAACTGATGCTGTGGCCAATTCACCTACGGCTCCGTTGATCGGAGTCCACTCTGAAATGATAGCAGAACAGGTGTAGCTTGGATTGAATGCACCTGTAGTTGAACCATTTGGCTTAACAATTACTGTTGATGCTGTTCCGAGAAGTGGATAGATTGTTTGTTCAACTTGAGATGTTGCGTAATCCTGTTGGAATTCTAGTGTTATTGAATTATCTACAAGACCAGAAATGCGTGTCTTTACGGGTGATGATGAGAATCCTGTTGTTTCGACTACGTCATAGGTTGAGTTGAGTGTTACGGATGTGACCGTATTGCTCAAGTCAACTCCGCCGACGGAGACGAATGCGTTGGTAAGAACTATGCGCGGCATTAGTTAGTCGCTCCTTCTTTTATTTCGGTTTTGATGGATGGGGTTTCTTGTGTTGTGTTGCTTGCTTTAATGTGGTTTCCAGCAATCAGATTTTCTGCGCTGACTCCTGCATCTTGCAATTCTTTTACTGTAAGTATATCGCCTGTGGTCTTTCCGCAGACTTCTCGATCTGAAGTGACGATGTATGCCATTGATTCTCCTTATCCCCACATCGTAATTCTGTAACGATAGGAAAGAAATGTGACTCCCTGTGAATCATAAGTACCTGCTTCTGCACCTGTAACTCGCAAGGTGTTGACTGTTCCCCCAAGAGTGCGATCACCTTCAATTGCTGCTTTTATGGAAGTTGATCCTGAACCTGCAAGGTATGAATCAAGTTTGTCCTGTCCAGCACGCTCTGAAAAGCGTTGCACAATCACAAGGACATCAACCTGCGCTTGGTCAAGACCGCGAGCATTGTTGATATCAAATGTGAAATCCAATTGTCCTACTACGGCACAGGGCGGAACTACCGTGTCAGGAATCAAATCATAGGCTCGTAAGCCTGTAATTGTTTGCAGTCGTGTTTTAAGACCATCTCGAACTTGACTTGGGTTCATTATTTAGCCAACCCATTGTTCTTGCGGAAAGGTCGAAGCAAGGCTTCAACATCAGGATCAAGGCGTGAAGTAAGTCTGACAGTTCCAAGTTCAGGGGTTCCTGCGATTCCAAATGGTGATTGTCGGCGAACAAAGATTCTTGAAGATTGAATCAAGCAAGCTGACTGCACCTCATAAGGAACCGCGCTCCAACCCCAAATGCCTGTGATTTTGCAAGCCTGTGGCAAGTAGTAAGGCCACACATAACGACCGATTGCAAGGATTCGCGTGAAAGGCCACCCTCTTCGTGGATTGTTGATGGGTTCAACCATGAAATCACTTGTTGACCATACCGTATCCCAAGTTTGATTGAAGTTGTCATCAGTTGCAATCTGTGTGATTGTGGTGATGTCATCAACATTCATTGTCCACGGATCAAGGGCGGTGTAATAGCGAGCAACAGGTGCTTGTTGAGTTCCGTCTTGATAGAAGAATCGCCCTGTGTAGTCATCAATCATTCGACTCGTTGCGTTGATGGCTGCTTCAAGAGCTGCATCATCTGTTGAATCGCTGATTGTCAATGCTGCCTTCAACTCGGCAAGTGTGGAGTAACCGTTAGTGATCGCCACGCTTTATCCTCTTTTCTGCTTTCGGCAGGATTGCTCGTTCTAATTGTGGCTCCGCAGTTGCCGTTTCTTTCGGCTTTCTGCGAAGAAGTTTCTTTAGTCTTTCCATGCTTCGTGATGACTTTCATCTAACCAAAACGACTTTTGGTGCGGAAGTATTACTGAAGTGTTCACATGGATTGGATAGCCAAGTGATTTGATTCTTCGTGAGAAAAGTAAATCCTCACCAATCCATTCTCCGTTGACAGGCCCATCCCAAAACCAACACCAATCTGTGCCTTGATTTGGGTCTGCAACTTCGCGCATCTTTTCCAACACGCTTCTGTGAATCATTAAGCAGCCTGTACCTGCTGCATCTATTTCAAAAATTGAGTTCCTGTCATATTTATACAAGGGCAAGAATCCTTGTGGTGAATCCTGAAAAATTGCAGGAACAGGTTTTGGATAAGTTTTGCCAGGAACACCGAAACCTGCAAAGACTAATCCTGCAACAACAGGGCGTTCTTTGTCATGCGCTGTATTGCATAAAGCATCAAATGCCTCAACTGAAAGTTGCTCATCGCTGTCCAACATTAACAACCAATCTGAATCTGTCATTTCTAAAAATTGTTTGACAAGACGATTGCGTTGCTTAGATAAAAGACCCGAACCCTTGATTCTTATGAATGGGCCGAGTTTTGAATTTCTAGCTCCTGCAAGTTGAATCAGTCTGTACGCAAAAGCGCCGTTGACCATTCCTGGGTCGCAAGACCCGATTGCAACTGTGTGACCTGTTTTCATTGATTCCCCCGAATCTTAGAGGTGAAGAGTGGGTAAGTCGGGGGAGTCCTACCCACTCTTCACACTATTAAAGAACCTTCAAATTAGAAGGTTGATGCTTCTATCTTTAGAAGCTAGGTGCCGACAATCCGGTTCCTGAGATGATTGATGCTGCTAGTGGGTAGCGCTCTGCGGTATAGGCTGCGTAGCCATATACAACAGTCTTGATTGTCAGGCTGCCTGCACCTGTTGCATCATAACGAAGTGTGAATGGTGATCCTGGTTGTTCCCAAAGGTGAGATTCACCTGCGTTGACAACATAGATTTCATCCTGGTTTGTTGTTGTTCCGTATGTAGTTCCAACATTTGCATCAGTAATGATTGGGAGACCCATCATCTGATAGCCAGAGTTTCCATATGCAGAACCACCTGTTCCAACACCTGCTGCATTCATTGGGCCGTTAGCCGCTGGCACTACCAATGGGCGGTTTGTGCTGTCAACTGCTGCAAGCAAGAATGCAAGGCGGCGTGGGTGCATGATGAAGTGTGTTGGGTTTGTGAATGAGTTTGTCTGAATCTGTTGGATCGCATCTGCGAGCTTTGGATATAGCAGACCAACTGTTGGTGCTGTTGATGTGAATGTGATTGCGTTTCCGCCTGATGCACGAAGGCCCTTGATTGTGCCGGCTGTACCTGCACCATTTAGGATTTGTGAATCAAGTGTTGTGTGCCATGACTTGATCAAGTCTGCTGCAACGAAAACATCAATGCCTGTTCCACGCTCAATCGCTTGGCGTGATAGGTCTTGCTGTCCTGCAATTGTACGAACATTCACAGTCAGCAATGTATCGTCAACATCTGTCTCTGATACTGCATCGTTCTGTGTAACCTGTACGGCTGTTGATGATCCTGTTGTCATGCGAGAGATATTCAGGGTCATACCAGATGGTGGAAGTGTCATCTTGTTTGTTGCAAAGTCTGCGAATGGGCGACCTGCACGAGCAAGTGGTGCTGCTAGATCAATGAGGTACTGTGGAATTACAAGACCTTCGAACTGTGCAGTTCCAACATCGCGGCGCTCAATCTCTTCTTCGCGCATATGGCGAGCAAGACGATCCTGTGCTGTGAAGTCTGACTTGAACTGTGCGTTGTAAGCATCCTTGAAGAATGATGAATCTGAACGCTCTGAGTATGTGCGTGATTCGCGTGTAACTGTTGTTCCACCAACTCGTGGTGTTGCAACTGCTGCAACTGATGAGCGAATTTCAGATGCCTTTGCATCTGCATCTGCCTGTGCCTTTAGCTTTTCGATCTTTGAATCTAGTGAGCGTGCTTCTTCTACGAGAGCATCAACCTTCTCGGTTTCCTCAACAGTAAGGTCGGTGCGATCCTCTGAAGCGACTGCCTCAAGAACTGCATCCATTTCTGCCTTTACTGCATCACGGCGCTCAACTACTTTGTCAAAATATGACATTTGGTCTCCTTGTGAGTTTGTTATTTTGGAAGTGAGGTGGTGGCGATGCTTCTCACGGCGCTTGCAGGGTGTGAGTCTCGCTCCGACTTCGATCTGTCAGATTGCTGACAGAAACTTATTTTGTGCGGTTAACGATTGCCTGTGCTAAGCGAAGAGAAATCTTGCGACCTTCTTCTTCGGTTGCTTCAGGTAGTGGTTCAATGTAACGAAGTTCAGACATTTTGTGACCAACCAAAGTTTCTGTTGGTCGGTATCCATCACGATATTCTTCATAGACACGAATCAAAACGGCAGGATCGCCCTCTTCGGCTGTGATGCTGAATTCTGTTCCTGGAATACCTAACACGCCTTCTTCCATAATGTGTTCAATGCGACCTTTAGCAGTACCACCGCTTGAATCCCATTCAACAAAGTCACCCACATTTTCGCGTGATTCTTCTTCAATTTCACCTTCTGCGCCTGTGAGTATTGCCATCATTTCAACGGCTTTCATGATGTATTCATGACCTTCGCTCAAATCATCAAAAATTGTTTTTAAGACGATCAAAGATTCACCGGTAACTTCACGACCTTCTTTGATTGCATCTATGGCATTTTGTAATGCCTCTCGTGCTTCAACACTTGTTGTTGGATAAGCAGGATATGTGACGACTGAGACATCGCCATCTGCAAGTGAAACCTCTGTGAGAACACGTTGGCTTCTATCATCTGACCACTTCTGACGAATCACACGGAAAGCAAAAGACATTTGGTCAACATCTCCGCGCTCAACCAACTTGTAAAGGTCGCGCCCCTCTGATGTGTCTGCAATTGTTGCATCCATATACAAACCGCGATCATCTTCGGTAAGTGTAAGAGTGCCGTTTTTGGTTCTGGCGAGAGGTAATCCAGAATGGTTAATCAATAATCTAACATCAGGTGTTTCGCTGAGTGTCTTGCGAAAGGCTCCCGGTGCGATGCTTTCCTTGAAAGGAAGTGGAACGCTTGAATCATTAAACACGGCTGCATATCCTGAAAGGCGCATTGTTCCATCTTCGGCTTGACGTGCTTCAACATCTCGCACGGTGAATGTGCGGCGTTCAATTTTTTTCATTTTGCTCCTTGAATCAGATTCGGCATCGAGCGCATCAATCTTGCGTTGCGCCCAATTTTGCGCCCTGTCAGAAAAGTTGGAATCTCCACCCCATAACAACCAAGCAACAAGACCTGCGCCTGGGTACTGTGGGTCTGAAGGATCGCTGTTTTTTGGTGCTTGTCCATCTACTTGATGGCGAGCGAACCACGGTGCCATCTTGCGAACTTTGTTTTCGGTAATTCGACCTGCTGCCATTTCGCGTGCTTCACGCTTTGTGCCTTCAGTTAAACCATCGCCCCCAAAACCTTCTTCAAGGTATTTCAAACCTCGTTGAGCATTTTCACGAATGAAAGAAGGAACGCTCAAATCTACTGCGCGAGTGTTGATTTCCCCACCTGGTTCCATATCCTCTGAGATAGATACTGCGACCATTTGATCAATTGCATCTTGCTTGTTTTCGTGACAACCAATTGTTGTATATGAGCCATCAGTTTCTTCTTTGACAGTTGCCCAACCTGAACAATCGCTTTGTTTATCGCTGATGAAATACGGCATCACTCAACCTCATAAACCGATGAAGGATCAAGTGGGTCAATTTGAGCAACAGGTTGCAACTGACTTGAAGGAACGCCTGTGTGTGCCATAGGTGGCAATCCAATTGCAGCCAATACCTCTTCAGGGTTGTAGCCGACTTGAACGAGTTGTGTAACGATTTCTGCACGTAGCTTGACACCAACATCTTTTGCATCACTTGCATCAATGTTTTGCAATGGCACGCGATAGTTGTCACCATCAGGGATCGGTGCCATATCTTCCATTGCATGAACATCGTTGAGGCTCAAGAAACCTTCACGCAAGCCCTTTGTGTAGGCTTCAAATCGTTCAAGAGTTGTGCCTCTTAGCAAAGCATCAAGATTAAACTTGATGAAACCATCAGATTCAGGAAGTAAAGTGCTGAATGATTGTTCTAAACGCTCAAGTAATGGGCGCAATGAGTGCTGAACAAATGAAAGATTTTGTGCTTCAACGGATGCAAATGACATCGCACCTGCTACTGGATGACCCAAAAGGCTGATCGGAACGCGGAACAATCGAGCAATATCTTCCACATTGAATCGGCGTGTGTCGAGCAACTGTGCATCTTGAGCGTTCAAAGTCAATGGCTTGAATGAAGCACCACCTGAAAGCACGCCAATTTTTCCTGCACGGTATGGCCCTGTGTGGGTGATGTTCCAATCGCGCCCAATATCTTGCGCCTGTTCTTCTGTTAGTTCGCCAGGAACTTCGATAACTCCGCCGGGATTGGCTGCATTGCCGAAGTATGCTGCTGCATAAGTATCGGCTGCCATTGCAGCGCCGATTGTTAGTCTAGCAGCAGCGATTGGGCCGAGACCATAGTGCGAGCCGGGAAGTCTGAACAATGGGATGTGAAGCATTTCATTCTTAGTAAGAATTTGAGTATATGCACCCTGCTCATCGCGTGTCTGAACCTCGTACACAAGGGGTTCATTAGGGCGCAGGCGGCGAATTCTGACATCATCAGGGTTGAGGCAATAAACTTCCACAACCTCGTTGTTATCATCGCGTACAGTCAAGACAAAGGCGTTTCCGTGGATGTTCAACGATGAGATCACTTGCTCATAAAATTCAATTCGTGATGTTTCAGGATTGGGAGTATTCACCCAATATGGAGTTTCACCATAAGCTGCTGCATAAGAAATGCGAGCGCGACCTCTGCGCACATAAGCGCCAAGTGGAAGCGAGCTAATTGTGTCACCGAGAAGGCGAACGCAAGCATAAACTGTTGACATACGGATTGCGCTGTCGGCAGTTACATCAATTCCTGAAGGTGCCATATATGCAGGGCGACCAGGAATGATTGGCTCAACCCATTGACTGTTGTTGGCTCTATTCTCTGCTATTCCGCGCAGTCTCTTGCTCAAACTCATTTGTCAACCTTTTCTGTTGCCCATACTAGAAATCCGCCGAGCGCAATCAATGCCACAGGTACGGAAAGCATCCAAAGCCCACTTGTTACCAAAGAGACACCGATGACCTCAATGATGAGTGCATAATCAATCTTCTTCAAGAAGTTCATTGATCTCCTTAGACTTGGATAGAAAAATATCGTGCAGTTGGTGGCTTTGGTGGCGCAGGTTGGGTAGCTCTGTCATAACCAAAGATTGAAGCAACGGCAGCATCCACCTTACGGCGAGAACTTGCCTTTGCCACCATCACACCTCGTGATGATTGTTTCGTGACACAGTTTGCGATGTGCCGTGCAAGGCGCTCATCACCATCGTGAGTGAATGACTGATTGACAACGCCTTCGTAGAACTTTTGTGTTGCAGGAACCATTCGCTCTGCGCTGTTGGGGTAGGCGACAACGGGGAGTCCTTCTTCATCAAGAACCATAAAGGTTCGGTTCCATCTGGCAGGGTCGAAAACAATCTCGCGCACATCAATTCGATTATCTCGTGCAGTTCCGATGATTGTTTGTTCGACTTCGGCAATTGGTACATACCATCCTTGTTCAGCATCTTCGGGTCTTTCCCATAACCCAATCACGCTCAAGTGTGGCTTCTCACCGCCAAGTGACCATTGCACCAAGGCAGTTGAGTCATTGGAGAAACTGCCATCAAATGCAAGAACGACTTCTTCGCCAGGTATTGGAACTCTTGTTTTATCTTCTATTGCTTCCCATGATCCTGTTGGCAACCATGCAACAGAGGTGCTGACAAAGCAATTGATTCGCTTAGTTCTAAATTCAGCTTCGGGTGTTCGCAACACGGCGCTTTCAAAATCGCCTAAATCAACGATGTCGCCGAGACCGGGGTTGGCTTCGGCCCAAAGGCTTTTGTCACGGTGATCGCCTTCGGGTTTTGTAGGTTCCCACCATGCAAAGAAAAATGATTTGTCTTGAACTTCTTCTTTGACGATTCTCTGTCCGTATTGGTAGAGAGAATAGCAAAGTGAGTCTTGACCATTGGCTTGTGTTTTCACACCTGCCGTTGTGATTCCAAAGAGCAATGAATCAGCTCGTGCGCCACCTGCAAGTGAGAGTGTGTTCCATAAATCCCAGCTCGGTTGTGCGTGAACCTCATCAAAGATTACAAGCGGTGAAGGGTTCAAACCTTCTTTTGTGTAAGCCTCTGCCGAAAGCACTCGATAGACAGATGCCTTTTCTTTGAACTCAATTGCATCGCGGTAGAGCGTGAACATGGATGAGAGTTCTTGATCCAACTCAATCATTCGCTTGGCGGTGCCAAATACAATTCGCGCTTGATCGCGGTCTGCTGCACACGAATAAATTTCTGAACCGTTGCCGCCAACTGTTAGACCTGCAAGACCCATTGAAGCAGCCAATGCAGACTTGCCATTCTTGCGTGCCATTCCAACAAGGGCGGTGCGATGACGGAATCTTCCATCTTCACGGCGAGCTAATGCGTGACGAAGCAACTCGCGTTGCCAGGGGCGAAGCGATAGCAACTTGCCGGCAGGCGATGCGACCGAATCCTTTGTCACTCGACAAACTGTTTCGGCAAAGTCGGCATACAAGTCACCGTCACCGCGAAGTTGTTCATCAAGTGGAACTTCAGTCAACCATCGTGGCGGCCAAGACTTTTCAGACATTGCGCTTTTGCGAAAGTAGTTCGTCTAACTTGCTTCGAACCTTAACTTCTGCAACCCCCAACTTGCTTCGATCAGAAGGTGTCAAACCTAGAACTGACAGAAGTTTCAAAATCTCATTCTCGGTTGTACTGATCATTCCCACAAGTGGGTTTGCATAGGCATAGCCTTTATCTGTGAAAAGCACATACTCTGTTTCTTTCAACTTTTTGGCAAGGTAAGTTTTGCGATCAAACTTTTCGCATAGTTCAATTAAAGCGATGCCATCTGAGTTTGCAATCCACGGAGCCATTGCACGAATATCTGTCCAAAGTTTCTTTGCGCCCTTTGAAAGCTGCGCAGGTGGCTTGTCATCAACACGCGGAAGCGCAATAACATTGCTCACATCAGGCAGTTTGCGCTTGCCTGGGTTTCCCAATGCACGCTTGAGTTCAGTTGGCTTCGGTGTTGGCCCTGTCATATTTTTTTTGCTTTCATGTAATTCAAACGCCCCCTATGGTAAATTGCGGTCATATGCAAAGCGGAATACGCGGGGTTACGCTTTCACGCTTGTTTTGCAAATCTGCCGTGTACCCATGTGTGCCACCGGGGGGTCTTGGCTATTGTGAACCTTTTCGACTATTACATTTGCGGCACAAGACTTGTGCATTGCTTGGTATTGACAAACCGCCTTGTAATAGTGGCTTGATGTGGTCAAGAGTTAAGTCTTTAGTTGAATGACAGATTGTGCAGAAAGGTTGCAACGCTCGCATCGTTCGAGATAGTTCATGCCACTTGCTATCGTATCCACGATCTGCACGCTTGGGTCTTTTGCGTTCTTGTAATCTTTTGCAAGCATCGCATCGTGCAGCTCTGACAACAACACCACAACCATTGCAAGGTCTAGGCAATACCATCAGTCTTTATCAAATACTCAATAGCCATTGACAACTTGGTGGTGTCATCCCCATAGTACCCAAGCCCCACATTGCATCGTGTGCATAAGAGTCCACGAATCTTGTGAGTCTCATGATTGTGGTCAACAACTAAACCGCGCTCTGCCTCTGATGTATGTATCCCACAGATTGCACATGAATTGTTTTGTGCTGTAAGGAACGCATCGTACTGTTCATCTGTGATGTTTGTAATCATGCGATGTTTGTTTCGACAGTTCTTGCATATGTCATAGTGACCATTTGGTGTTCGCTTATCTTTGTGAAATGAATCAAGAGGTAAATCTATTTTGCATCTTCGACACTTTGAAGTTGTGTCAGTCCTCTTCCTCATCGTCATCGTCAGAAGTATCCAATCCAAGTGCAGCAAGGCGATCCTCAGACGGTAATGAAAGGTATGAGGAAACAGTTGATTGAACTGCACGATTAAGTAAAGATTCAATGGCATCAAATGAAAGTGATTGATCTGTCATCAACTCAGTTGCGACATCACCGATGTTTATGATTATCTTCAGCATTGTGTGAATCCATATGCTGTTGCAGGGATAGCAAAACCTGATAGCGAAAGCGTAGCATAATTGAT
>Ga0315906_10001829_pt1 | contig 30831 bp, 23 predicted proteins | sample LakEriMetagenome_4_FD_203526 | JGI IMG/M metagenome (GOLD analysis project Ga0315906, IMG submission 203526) | Freshwater fungal communities from buoy surface, Lake Erie, Ohio, United States - Buoy 2 MA122 | ecosystem: Environmental > Aquatic > Freshwater > Lake > Lake biofilm | place: USA...
ATTCTTGGGGATATAATAAAACACAAACCAAGAGTGATTACAAAACTAAAAATGAAATATATGACTTGTATAATCAAGTTAATAATTTAGAAGGGACATTTCTTATAAATTTAGGACCGAATGAAAACGCAGAAATAGTTGAAGAAGAGTTAGAAGCATTAAATTTTAATTATCGTGTATTAGCAGATATTAGTGTAATAAATTATAAAAATTGAATATAATTTAAAAATAACATGTTAAGTATATAAAATGGAAGACAATAAAATAATTGAAGCGAGTGAATTAAGAAAAGGTGATAAATGTATTGTAAAAAATAAAGTATATAAAATAACTGCAATTTGGATTATACCAACCTTGACAACAAATGGATTATTTCATAAAAATAGATTTGTTTTATATTGTGAAGATGATAAAACTAAAACAGAAAAAATTTATCCAAATAATTTTGAATTAGAAATTGATATAAATAATAGTTATATAAAAATGGATTAAATAATTTTATAAAAATAATATTTCTATGTTCTAATATGATTTCAATCTTCGGTAAAATGATAATCTAAACTTACCATATTATATTTTAATTTAATCAAATGTTTTATGATTGATAACCAAGTTCTTTTTATTTTATTTGTTTCACCAACCGCTTTTATTCCATTAAAACTATAATACTTTCTTTACCACTCTTTGTTATTGCATTTTTAATTAATTCGTTGTTATGACTTCCTGCGTTATCCAAAATAATAAGATGGTTTTTGTATTTTGAAAATACATTTTTTTCTAAAAATTCTAATAATCGTTCTTTTGTCATACCACCTTTTTCATATAATTCCTTTCCAACACATTTTGAATTACTTATTGCTACCAATAATGTAAATTTACGAAATACAAATTGATTAGAAGTTTTTATTACACATCTTCTACCTAATTCACATCTACTATATGTTGGTTTAAGGCAGAACCAACACTTGTTTCATCTAAACAAATAATTTTATTCATAGAAAATTGTTTAACCCTACTATAAAATTTATTTAGTTCAGTTTGTTTTTCTATTGGTTTTTTATATCTTTCTTTTGGGAAATGCTCGTGTCTTGTTCTTTTTCTTGTTTTATTATTATCTCTTATTACTTGTCCTAAATGTTGAGGTGTAATATCAAATGTAGGTGTAAATCCATTTGAATTCTTTTAAATCCAATTGAATTCTTAATAAATCCTTATAAATCTAATCTCTTTAAATCCATTTGAATTCCTTTAAATCCATTTGAATTCTTAATAAATCCTTATAAATTTAATCTCTTTAAATCCAATAGAATTCTTAATAAATCCTTATAAATTTAATCTCTTTAAATCCATTTGAATTCTTTTAAATCCATTTGAATTCCTTTAAATCCAATAGAATTTCTCAAATTATATATAAATGAAGGATAAATGTTTGGATTTAAAGGTTATTCCTCAATTTAATGGAACTTGTTGGTTAAATGCTATTATGATGGCTTCTTTATATAGTCAAGGTAGTCAATATTTAGTTAAAAAGGTTGCTAAAACGTGGAAAAAGGATAATTCCTTATTAATGTTTTTTAAAAAGATTGTTTTTAATATTCATAAAAATCCTTTATTAGTTAAGAATTTATTTAAGAAATTTAAACCAGAAATAATATTATTTAAATTATTGGAACAAACCAAAGATAGAAATATTCTTGATTTTTTTAGATTTAACAATATGACAAAAATAAATATGTTTGGATTTTTTCAAGAATATGTCATCAATTTTTATGAATTCTTAGGATTAAAAGTTTTAGATATATATATATTAAAACAAGATGAATATTTATTTAATTTATGTAATTTAAATGATTATTTCTATCGCAATATTAATGGAGATAATATCTTAGATGAAGAAAAATATGATGATTATAAAAATAGAGAAAATAATACACGAAAAAAAATATATGATGTTCCTGACGTTCTAATAGTTTTCAGCAATTTATTAAATGATATTGTCATTGATTATGTTAAACAAATAAAAACACGTCTTTTTAGATATAATTTAATTGAATATTACACAACAATTTTTTCAGCTATTTTTGAACATAAAGATATAATTAATTTTAATGGACATAATTATAAATTAGATAGTATTCTTATAAGTAATTATAATATAGATGAAATATCATTAGGACATGGTGTAGCAGGAATTACTTGTGATAATAATAAATATGTTTATAATGGATGGTCTAAATTCACAAACGACCCCGCTTATTTAGATAAAAATGAGAATAGAGTAAATCCTTGTTCTCTTATGAAATATGATTGGAATTTACATAAAGACCAAGAATTTTGTTTTAATATGAAACATTGTAAATTAGATTTTGATTTAAAGAAAGAAGATGTTTGTTTTTCGTTTAATAAAGGAAATAGGATATTAATATATACGCGAATTGTCGATGAAGATAAAGATGTCGATGTCAATGTCGATGATGAAGAGGATTTAAAGGAATTATCAAATATAGATGAAGTTATTTATGATATATTTAATATTAAACATTTGAATTTAGAAAGAACGAAACAATTATATTTAAATTTGAATTCATTATTAAAATATTTGGATTTAACTGTTTTAGATAAACCTATTGAAGAAATTAAAAAGGCTATTAAACCATTATTAGTTGAATATTTTTATAATTTTAACAAGAAACATAAGATTAATAGTTATATAAGAAATATTGATAAATTGAATTACGTTCAATTAGCAGAATTATATTTAATACTAAAAAATAAATATAAATTCGAATTAAATGCTGATTATTTGAATAAAGATATAGAAATATTAAGGAAATATCTTAAAAAAGAAATTAAAGGGAAATCTTTTAATTCTAAATCAACTCAATCATTATCAAGTGAAACAATTAAGAAAAATATTCTTGATAAAGCAATTAAAGATATGATATTAAAAAGAGAAATGATGAATAAATATAAAAAAGAAAAGGAAGCGACATTAGAAATTAAATTAAATGGTAAAAAATATGAATTAGATAAAGATAAATGTAATCTTTGGATTTCCAATAAAGATATTAATCCATTCACAAATAGAAAAATAGGAATTAAAAGTCCTATCAGGAAAATCTTAGACGAAGCTTGTAAAAAATTAGGAATTGAGGAACGCAAAGAGGAACGAGAGAAGGGACGACGAGAGATTAGTGATGAGGTTTGTCTTAAATGGATGAAGGATAAAACTAAAAATCCATTAACGAAGAGAACGATTAAGAAAGAAGGAGATGTTTATAAGAAATTTGTTAAAGCTTGTTCTCATCTAAATTAATTCTCAATTTATATATAAATGAAGGATAAATGTTTGGATTTAAAGGTTATTCCTCAATTTAAAGGAACTTGTTGGCTAAATGCTATTATGATGGCTTGTTTTTATAGTCAAGGTAGTCAATATTTAGTAAAAAAGATTGCTAGAACGTGGAAAAAGGATAATTCCTTATTAATGTTTTTTAAGAAAATTGTTTTTAATATTCATAAAAATCCTTTATTAGTTAAGAATTTATTTAAGAAATTTAAACCGGAAATAATATTATTTAAATTATTGGAACAAACAAAAGATAAAAATCTTATTGAGGTTTTTAAACAAAATAATTTGAATAATATAAATAAATTTGGATTTTATCCTGAATATATAATTGATTTTTATAAATTTTTAGGATTAAAAGTTTTAGATATATCTGTTTCTAAATTTAGTGATAGTCTCGCAATTTATTATTGTAATTTAAAAGATTATTTTTATGTAAATTATAAAGGAAATGTGATATTAGATGAAGATAAATATACAAAGGATAAAGAAAGAGAACAAAATACACGGAAAAAAATAAATGATATTCCGGATGTTTTAATAATTATAAATACTAATGATAATAGATTTTCGTTATATAATATAATAACTAGAAAAATACAATCATATAATCACAAATATAATTTACTCGGATATTACACCGATAATTTTTCCGGAATTTCTAAAAATAAAAATGTAATTAAATTTAACGGACATAAATATAAATTAGATAGCGTTATTTTAAATAATTATAATATAAAAGAAATAAAATCAGGTCATGGTGTAGCTGGAATTACTTGTGATAATAATAAATATGTTTATAATGGTTGGTCTAAATTCACCGATGACCCTGCTAATTTAAATAAAAATGAAAATAGTGTAAATCCTTGTTCTCTTATGAAATATGATTGGGATTTACATAAAGACCAAGAATTTTGTTTTAATATGAAACATTGTAAATTAGATTTTGACATAAATAAAGAAGATGTTTGTTTCTCATTTAATAAAGGAAACAGAATATTAGTATATACACGAATTGTTGATGAAGATGTTGATGATATCGATATCATCGATGATGATGTTGAGGAATTAAAGAAATTATCAAATATAGATGAAGTTATTATTGATATATTTAATATTAATTCATTAAATTTAGAAGGACTAAAAAGTATATATTCAAGTTTAAATTCAGAATTAGGATATTTAGATTTAACTGTTTTAGATAAATCTATTGAAGAAATAAGAGAGGCTATTAAACCATTATTAGTTGAATATTTTTATAATTTTAATAAGAAACATAAAATAAATGGATATATAAAAAATATAGATAAATTAGAATATTGGCAATTATTATTTTTATTTTCAATACTTAAGGATGAATATAAACTACCATTAAATCCTGATTATATTAAATCAAATTATAATTATCCAAATAACGATGAAGAAATATTGAGAGATTATTTAAAAGAACAAATTAAAGGAAAATTTTTTAATTCTCAATCAACTCAATCATTATCAAGTGAAGCAACATTTGAAATTAAGTTAAATGGTAAGAATTATAAATTAGATAAAGATAAATGTAATCAATGGATTTCCAATAAAGATATTAATCCATTCACAAATAGAAAAATAGGAATTACCAGTCCTATCAGGAAAATCTTAGACGAAGCTTGTAAAAAATTAGGTATTGAGAAACGCAAAGAGGAACGAGAGAAGGAACGAGAGAAGGAACGAGAAAAGGAACGAGAAAAGGAACGAGAGAAGGAACGAGAGAAGGAACGAGAAAAGGAACGAGAGAAGGGACGACGAGAGATTAGTGATGAGGTTTGTCTTAAATGGATGAAGGATAAAACTAAAAATCCATTAACGAAGAGAACGATTAAGAAAGATGGAGATGTTTATAAGAAATTTGTTAAAGCTTGTTCTCATCTAATTTAATAATAATTCTTTAAATCATTATAAGATATGACAGATTTATTTATTTTTTCTTTAAATTCATTAGGTTCATATAGATATGATAGAATTTTATAAGGAATTATGATAAATCCAAATGTGAATGGAATAGCAGATTTATAAATTCTTTCACTTAATTTCAATTTCATAAAACGATTATTATCATCCAATATCTTTTTATTAGATATTTGATAATTGAAATAGATGGTATTTGCTAATCCTGATGCCAATAAATATCTATTCATCTTTATATAAATATGAAATAAAATCAAATTCTTCATAAATTCTCACGATATTTCCTTCAATAAATCTCAAATCTCTCAAATCATAATGACTAAATACAGTTATTATTATTTCTTCTTTAAGAGTATCCAATTGTTTCTCATATCTATCATATAATCTCATATAAATTTCAATACAATCCTTATTAATCAAATAAAAGGCATCACTAAAAGTTCCATCCTGAAACATCCTTATTAAAGAAAAATTGATTTAGATTTTATATAAAAAAGAAGTTAAATAAAATAAGCAAATGACTACTGAAATTGAGAATAAATATAAGAAACACGAGCTTCGCTCTCATATTTATAATCGTCCTGCTATGTATATTGGGACTATTGAACCAAATACGATTGAAACTTATGTCGTAGATAATTCCAATAAAATTATTAAGAAACAGATTACATACATTCCAGGCCTCTTTAAGATTTTTGATGAGGCTCTTGTGAATGCTATCGACCATTCCGTAAGAACCCGTGAAGATAAAACAGAAAATTCAATTGTTCTTAAGAATATCAAAGTGAATATTAATAAGGCTACTGGTGTCATTGAAATCTTCAATGATGGTAATGGTATCGAAGTAGTTAAACACGGTGAATATGATGTCTATATTCCTGAAATGATATTTGGAGAATTATTAACATCGTCTAATTATAATGATGATGAAATTAGAACTGTTGGAGGCGTGAATGGTCTTGGTATCAAACTCGCCAACATCTTTTCCAAGGAATTCACAATTGAAACAGTCGATCATATTAGAAAGAAGATTTATAAACAGACCTTCAGGGATAACTTGACTATTAAGGAAAAACCTGATATTAAGGCCTGTCAAAAGAAGCCTTATACGAAGATTTCATTCTTACCTGATTATGAGAAATTTGGATTAACTGAAATGACTGATGACATTTATGATTTATTCAAAAGACGTGTCTATGATGTTTCGGCATCTACAGATGCTTCTGTGAATGTTTATTTAAATGATGATAAAATTCCGGTGAAAGATTTCGAGAAATATGCGGATTTATTTCTAGATACAAAGACAGTTCAACCAAGATTTTATGAGAAACCGAATGATAGATGGGAAGTAGTTGTAGCATTTAATCCCAATGGAAATTTTGAACAAATGTCATTCGTCAATGGTATCAATACCATCAGGGGTGGCAAACATATTGATTATATCTTGAATGCTATCACCAAGAAATTGGTTGATATGACTTTGGCTAAGAAAAAGAAGACGATTAAACCTCAACACATCAGGGATAATCTCTTCTTATTCGTGAAAACTGTCATCGAAAACCCTTCATTTGACAGTCAATCAAAGGAAACTTTAACAACACAAATGATTAAATTTGGTTCGAAATGTGAATTAAGTGATAAATTTTATGAGAAATTATATAAATCGGGAGTGGTTGAAAGTGCATTAAGTGCGAATGAGATTACAGAACAGAAGAAATTAGCGAGAACAGATGGAAGGAAAGTTAATAAAATCATCATTCCTAAGTTGGATGATGCTAATTTAGCGGGAACTAAGGATAGTTCGAAATGCACCTTAATTTTGACGGAAGGTGATTCGGCTAAGACCACTGCTATAGCTGGTTTAAGTGTTATCGGCAGAGATTATTATGGTGTATTTCCACTTCGTGGCAAAATAATGAATGTAAAAGACGTAAGTTATGCGAAAATTAGTGAAAATGCTGAAATTACTGCTCTTAAGAAGATATTAGGATTGGAACAAAATAAGGATTATACGAATAACATTAATTCCCTTCGTTATGGGAAAATTATGATTATGACAGACCAAGACCACGATGGAAGTCATATTAAGGGGCTCTTATTCAATGTCTTTGAAACTTTATGGACTTCATTATATAAATTTGATGGATTTATGACTTCATTATTAACACCTATTATCAAGGCGACAAATAATTCTACGAAAGAGGTATTATCTTTCTATAATATGAGTGATTATGAGAGATGGAATGAAGGTCTTATGAATAAGAATAGTTGGAAAATCAAGTATTATAAGGGACTTGGCACTTCTACTGATGAAGAAGCCAAGGATTATTTCAAGAATATGAAAAAGATTACTTATAAATATACGGATAATTCAAACGAATTCATTAATCTGGCTTTTAATAAGAAGAGAGCGGATGATAGAAAGGAATGGTTAGCTAAATATGATAAGGATGATGTTCTTGATTATACCGAAGAAGTTGTTAATTATGAGACATTTATCAATAAAGACCTCATTCATTTCAGTAATAGAAACCTTGAGAGGTCTATTCCAAATATTATGGATGGTTTGAAGGAAAGCACGAGAAAAATCTTATATGCTTGTCTTAAGAGGAAATTATATACGAATGAGATTAAGGTCGCACAACTTGCGGGAAATGTTAGTGAAGTAACGGCTTATCATCACGGAGAAAATTCATTACAAGAGGCTATTATTGGAATGGCACAGATTTTCGTTGGAACTAATAACATCAATATCTTATCTCCTAACGGTCAATTTGGAACGAGAATTCAAGGAGGTCAGGATGCTTCATCACCGAGATATATCTATACCTTATTATCAAAATTGACTAGATTGATATTCAAAGAAGAAGATAATGATGTTCTTAATTATCAGGATGAGGATGGTTTGACAATTGAACCTGAATATTATCTACCTATTATCCCGATGATATTGGTGAATGGTGCTATTGGAATTGGAACGGGATATTCTACAAATATTCCTCAATTTAATCCAACAGATATCATCAATATTTATTTAGATATTATTGAGAGAATTAAGTTAATTATTGGTGATATTATTTCTATAGATGATATTGAGAAGGCAATTGAATTGATAGATGATGATGAAATTAGAGAAATTGAGCCTTATTATCTAGGTTTCAAGGGAACTATTATTAAGAATGATAAGGGTTCATATACATCAAAAGGAGTTTATAAATGGTTGGATGATACTACATTAGAAATTAGTGAGTTGCCTGTTGGTTGTTGGACGGAGAATTATAAGGAATTCTTGGAGGAATTGATTACGAAAAATAATCCTCATTTAAAATCATTTGAAAGTCATTATACGGCGAAGAATGTGAAATTCATCTTAAAAGTAGGTGATTATGAAGATAAGGATAAGATGATAAATGAATTAAATTTATCATCAAACAAGAATTTAAGTTTGAATAATCTTCATTTATTCACATCGAGAGGTAATATTAAGAAATATGGAAATATTGCGGAGATTTTGAAGGAATGGTTTTCAATCCGTATTTATAAATATCACACACGAAAGGAAAAGCAGTTGAAGAAGATGAGAGATGAATTTCTCATAATTTCAAATAAGATTAGATTTATCATAGATGTTATTGAAGGTCATATCTTAATTATGAATAAGAAGATGAAAGAGATTGAGGATAAATTAGTTGAGAGAGGATTTGATAAATATGAGGATAGTTATAATTATCTTCTCCAGATGCCTATTTATCAATTAACGGCGGAGAAGAAGGAGAAATTGGAGATGGAAGTAGCAAAATTGAAGGAAGAGATTGAGAAATTGGAGAAGACATCAATTATAGATATTTGGGAGAATGAATTAACGGTCTTATTAGAGGAATGGGAAAATCATAAGAAGGAGGTTTTAGAGGATTATGAAAATGACTTAAAAGGAGATACGAAGACATCTAAAAAACAAGTGAAAGGAAAGAAGTAATGATATCATTAATTTGCCAGACATTTACTTGAGAATTTTGTAAATAATACATCCAACGATGAGGAAGAATAAGTGATTGAGATTTTTCTAATTTGATAATAATAATTTTATCATTTTCGTCGGGTATGTAGGAAAAGATGGATGCTTTATAGATAATTATTTCGGTATCCATTGAGGCATTTATAAAAAGATATTTATTTTTATTATGTATCCAATCGTTTTCTTGAGAAGGTTCTTGGATATTAATGAAATTATAATTGAACCATAAATTAACTAATTTATCTGGTTCTTGTAGATAATTATTGAGGACTATGGGTTGTCTTAAATTTAGAGAGGCAAAATTAAAATCACTTATATTTGATTGAAGGATAATCATAGTGGAAGGAAATATTAAATAGCAACAGATATAAATGATAATAATAATGAATATTATTAAATACCAATTAAATTTCATTTATTAATTATAAATAGAAAAAATATGAGGAAAAAAACTAATAAAAGGGTTAAGAAGGGAGGAGCAAGTTTTTTAGAAATTCTTTCACCAATTAAGGATAATGTTAATAGATATGGACCATTCATAGCTGATGACGTTGATTATGCTGTTCGTAATAAGAAAGATAAGGAGTTGCTTGATAAATATGAAAAAGAGGTTGATGATGCCAAAGTGAAGGTAATAAGTGCTAAGGAAGCGGATAAAAGAAGTAAAGAGGAAGAAAGAATATTGGAAGAAAGAGAAAAAAATAATATAGAAAGGGAAACTTTAAATCAACGAAAACGAGAACAATATTGGAGAATAATTAGTGGGATAATATTTAGATTTTTTGAATTTGCTGGAAAAATCATAAATTTCTTCACAAATAATATCAGTTCATTTATTAAAAATTTCTTAGAATTTATTCGTAAATTTGCAAATGTAGCTGATGGTGCTATTATAAAGATATTATTATTCGTAATAATAATTGTAGCTTTATTTTTTGGTATAAGTGCTTTTTTTGGTTCTAAGTCTCCTAATGAAAATATTAATAATAATATTGCTGAAATGGGAAATACGAATAAAAATTTTAATTCATTTCTTATTAAAACAGAAAGCAAGTCATTTTTCAAGGATGTTAGTAATTATTTCACTAATTTAGTTCCACAAGAATATCAAGTAAGTTTTAATAAATTTCGTAATGCTACCAATAAATTAGTTGGAAATGATATTATGACTATTAATGGAGTTCCTCGAGAGGTTATAACAGAAGGAAGAAATGATGGTATTTATCACGTTAAAAAACCAGATGACCCTAGTTATACATATACAACAATTAAACTAAAGGACATTAAATTAGATTTGAGTGATATTAAGAATATTCCTGATGCTGATTTTAACAAACTTCCATTAAAAATTCAAGATGAATATCAAATAGATAGTATATATACATTAGAAACTCAAAGAGATGATAAAAGTGGTCTATGGTATTATGATGCTGATAATATTAAAGATAGTGGAGGAATAACGATAAAAAGTAGAGGTCAAAAAACTCCAATAATAAATACTTCAAATGTGAATGAATTTAAATTAAATAATTTTAAACCATATATCTTCACGAATAAAGATGAAAAACCAAGTGATAAGATTGACAAATTATTCACTTATGTGGCTTCTACATATCAATATCCAATTACATATATAAATAAAGAAATTAATAAAAAACCCATTAATTAAATAGAGATATCATTATGAATGATAAGTGTAATGAGAATTTATATGTAAAACCCGTGGAGGTTTGTAATTTTAAAGCATTAAAAATGTTAAATACAAAACGAGCAGATATTAAATATATAAAAGATGATAATACTATTTTTAAAACAGAATTAAAAACTAATATAGATGAACTTAATTATGAATTTAGAGATACTAGTGATAACAAGTTTAAATATAATGAAAATGTGAAAGATAAAAAGTTTTTATGTTATCCCACGGATATTACGAAAAAGGAGTATTATTTGAATTGTGTATTAGAAACAGGAAATCCTTTATTTACATTTAAAGATGGTGTTTGTATGGTTCATCCGGATTTGAATTTAAATAAAGAAAGATTAATTAAGGGAGATGATGGATTTGTTTATATAAATAATGCGAAAGACGAACAAGGTAATTTTAAATATTTTAAGAAGAGGAATACGGCTTATTGTGAGGATAAATGGTTTGATTGGATAATAACACCTAATTATCATTTTGGAAATAGATATTATAGAGATAGTGGAGCATATTCGAAGGAGGATGTTAAGAAATGTTATAAACCGTGTGGAATAGGTAGATTGCCATATTTAAATGATAATAATGAGTATATATGTGTATCTAAGGAAGTTGTTTATGATGGTATTTATAAGAATAAATTGGATTATTCACCGATAGCATTAATAAATTTGATAGGAAATAATAAAGAAAATCTTAAAAAATTGTATAAGAACTTATTTATTTACAAGACTTATGAATTAACAGAAAAGAATGAAAATACGAGCAAATATTATGAAAGATTATTTATTACAGATGGTTCTTTTTATCCATTAGATAATGATAAAGTTGATAATTATATAAATGAAGCTTATGAGGAAATTAAAAAGATTTTGAATACAATAGTTACTGATAATAATCTTAATATTCCATCGTATTCAACAGAGAAAAATCATTTAACATATAAACATCCTAATTTTAATGAAAATGATGAAACATTACTTACATATATAGGTCTTGATAAAAATGAAGTTATTTCAAATGATATAATTTTAATACATACAGCATTTTTAGCGAATGAATATTATAATAAATTAATTCAATTTATAGATATCACTAAATTCAAAGGAAATCTTACTTTATTTAATATTAAATATAATTTAAATGATATTTATGATATTAAGAATAGAGATAAGCAAACTAGATTAGCTAATATCTTATATAAGGCCATTAATATTTGTTATGATAATAAAACGGATTTTAGCAAGAATATTATTTATAGGACGACTGAAGCATTTAATAGATATAATATATTTAAAACAAAATCCACTTTATTTGATATATATAATAAAACTGATAAAAATTTAAATATAGATATAAATATAGAAGATATTAAAAATGGTTTTGAAATTAAATATTATAATAAAAATGATTACAATAATTTAAAAAATAATTTAAAAAACGAATTAACAAAATTACCTAATAGTGATAAAAATAATATTGAAAAAGTTATAATAGAATTTGATAATAATTTCATATTTTTTACAGAAGAAACTAGTGAATTGCTTAAAGGAAATAATTGTCAATCTGGTTCATTTCCACGAAATAATAGATGTGTTAAATGTAATGATAATTGTATTAATACTGAAACTTGTAGTAATGATAGTGATTGTCAAATATATTGTAAGAAGGAATGTGATGAGTTTAAGGCAATAGAAGCAAATAAAGATAGTAGATGTGGAAGAAGAGTTAATCCTGAAGAAGATAAAATTAAGATGAATGAAAATATTGATAATGTCAAAACTCCTATTGATGACGAAAATTATATTCCTAATTTTTCATATATATTTAAGACATCTATTAAGATTTTCTTCGCATTAATAGTAGTATTTGTAGCATATATCTTTTATAAATTATTTGGAGAGACTATTTTAACATTAGTTAATATGATATATTATCCTTTTATGGTAATATTAAGAAAGATATGGTTTAATAATGATATTAAATATACTGAAAATAATTATGATATAATTAAGAAGAAATATGATGAAATTTCGAGAAGTCTAATACAATCAAATGCTCTTAAAGACCGATAAAAATCTTTGAGAACTTCTTTTTATATCAATCATCGGTTTTGGATAATTGATATCTTTATCATTTTTCGTTTCCCAATTGATAATTGTTTTATTATCAACATCTTTTAATTCATCAATCCATTGTTTAATAAATAGGCAATCTTTATCATATCTTTTTAATTGAGCTGTAGGGGAGAATATACGGAAATAAGGTTGGCTATCAGTCCCAGTGGAAGCCGACCATTGCCAACCGCCATTATTAGATGACGGGTCATAATCGACTAATTTGGTTGCGAAATATTTCTCACCTAGTTTCCAATCTAGATATAAATTCTTCACGAGGAAACAAGAGACGAGCATACGACAACGATTGTGCATCCATCCAGTTTTATTTAATTGTCTCATAGAAGCATCTATTAAAGGGAAACCGGTGCGACCATCTTTCCATTTTCTAAAGAATTCTTCATTAACATCCCATTTAACTTTTGAATATTTCTTGATGAAGGTATTTCCAAAGATATAAGGGAAGAAATATGTGATATTCGCATAGAAATCTTTCCAGAATAGTTCGCGAACTATTCCGTGTTTTAATGGAAGGCAGAAATAGACTTCACGAACGCTTACACACCCGAATTTTATGTAGGCACTTAATTTGGTTGTTTTATCTAAATAAGGGAATTCTCTTTCTACATCATATTTATCAAAAGAACCATCTTTTAATTTCTTGAGAATTTTGAGGGCATTTTCGCGACCTCCTTTAACTTTCAAATGGGGATTTCTATGAGTTATGAGGGAAATAGGTGATATAGTTTTCGAGGAGGTATCTTTTAAGAATTCGAAACGTTCATTAGAGATTGCTGGTGGTTTAATAAGTAATCCTTTTTTATAAAATGGGGTGAATTTTTGATAAGGTTTAGTGTCATCTTTAACAATTGTTCCAATTTTATGAAGAGTGTAATCTTCTTCGTGAATAACATCAATTTTATTTTTATTACACCAGTCAATAATCTCCTTGTCTCTTTTGATAGCATAGGGGGTAAAATCGTGATTAAAGGCGACAGCATTAATTTTAAATCTTGTTTTCAGGTCGTTGAGGATAGTTAAATCATTATCAGTTAGATAGCAATTGATAGATGGTATTTCTTGAAGACTATCACACATAAATTCGAAGGCATTGGGAGAGAAATAGGGATTTCTAGAGGGTTCGATTTGATTTTTATTAAAGATAAAAATGGGTAATATATTGATTTTAGGATAAGTTCTTTTGAGCTTATTTAGTGAGATATTATCATTAATACGTAAATCTCTTCTAAAAATAAAGATATTAATCATTACTTATTAATTTATAAAATAAAAATCATTTAAAGATTTGCTGAATATTCTTATTATTATTCGTTAATTTTTTCCTTACAGGATTTAAATGATTTTCTGTGAAGTCGATGAATTCCATATTTTTCAATAGCTTCTCTATGTTTGAGAGTAGCATATCCCATATTATTCTTTAAATCATATTTGTTTAAATCGGGTTCATCTTCGAGAAGTTTGAGGATTTGATTGTCGTGATAGACCTTTGCTAAAATTGATGCGGAAGCTACTGATAGATAGATATTATCAGCTTTAGGAATACATTCTATTTCTATAATTTTATCTTCATCTTCGTCATTACTCATAATAGGATTGAAATGATTTCCATCGACAATCAATTTATTAACTTTGCGAGTTTTCATAATTTCACGAACACAATTAGTCATAGCTTTAATGGATGCTTGAAGAATATTAATTTTATCAATTTCTTCAGGATTTATTTCACATATATGATAAGCTATGGCATTTTTCTTGATATATTCAGCTAATACCTCTCTTTTTTTCTTGGATAATTTCTTACTATCCTTTATTTGAAGATAGATGTCGTCATCAAATTTAGATGGCATAATTACTCCACAGGCGACAACATTTCCAAATAAAGTTCCTCTACCGACTTCATCAAGTCCAATAGTAAAATCATCAGTAAATTTATAAGTAGTCATTAAATATCTAATAATTAATTATAATCATTTTTTATTGATTTAAAAATTGATTATTATTTATTAATTATTTAAAGAAAAATAGTTAAAGAAATGGCTGATGATGAATTGCTTTATAATTTCAACAGGATTTTATTAGAGAAAAGGGATGAGATAATGAAGATTGCGGAAAGTAAGAAAAGAGAACCAAGTAAAAAATTGAATAACGTTGAAGTCTTAAATAAAGACGTAAAAGACACTCTCAATCGTATCAAATTGGAAAATGAAAGGAAAATTAAATCGTCAAAAAGATATAAAAAGGAAAATCAAGAATAAGATTAAGCGAAGAAAATTTAAAAATCAAATGAGTGATGTTAAGGATATTCTTAAAGAACTTCTATCAAGACCTTTCATCAAACAAAGAACACCTGAATGGTTCAAACTTCGTGAAGACCGTTTGACTGCCAGTGATTTACACGATGCTGTTAAAAATCCCTTATCATTAGCAAAGAGGAAACTTAAGGGAATTTCTTATAATTCTAATGCTATTCCTGCGTTAAAATGGGGAACGATGTTTGAACCAATTGCTACTGAGATATATGAGGATTTAAAGAAAAAGAAGGTTTATGAATTTGGATTAGTTATTAATGAAGATATTAAGAATTTTGGTGCGTCTCCTGATGGAATTACTGAAGATGGTTGTATGATTGAGATTAAATGTCCTTATAAAAGGAAGATTGAGAATGGTGTAATTCCCGAGAAATATCAATATCAAATTCAAGGACAATTGGCGGTTTGTAAATTAAAAGATTGTGATTATGTGGAATGTGAATTTGTGTCATTTGATACGAAGGAGGAATTTGAGGCAAATATTAGTAAGGATGATTATTATGGAATGATAGCTGAATTGAGAATGGATAATGGGGAGATGATTTATAAATATTCGAAGTTGAAGGATACACAAATGAAGGAATTACCGAATGGATACAAATTTATTTATTGGAAATTAAAATTGATAAATATTCAGGAAGTTAAATTTGATGAGGAAAGATGGAAAAGAGAGATTGAACCTAAAATTCAAGATTTTCATTATATTTATATGAATGAGAAGAAAAATAATCATCCTAAGAATTTATTTATTGACGAAGATTGAAAACATTTGAAATGACAGGTTCAGGATATTTTGTCGTATCAACTACATAATCACCACTAGTAGTTTTTATTCTTATATTTTGATTTGCTGGAATAATAGCAAATGTAGTGAATTTCAAATTATTTCCGCTTAGAACTAATCCATTAGTTCCTAATAATCCTGATATTGATGTTTCAGTTCCAGTTAATATCTGTTTATCTAATAATGTTGGAGTTAATTCAGGGATATTGATAGTTATATTAGTATTTGAAGGAATATTATAAGAAGCTTTCAAATTAATAATGATTGTTATAGGTGGAGGTGTTCCAGTAGTTCCCGCAGTTATCGAATAAATACCAGTGATAGAATTGGTGGTATGAGTATCAGCAAAACTTACTTGATAGGTATTAAAGGTTTGAGGAGTTCCTCTATTATTTTTATCATATACGGTTTTAACATCACCATATAAACTGCCGTCTTTGAGTAAATTCAATCTGTTTTCTTTAATATAGACATTACTATCTTTAACTAACATTCCGGCATCTTCACCTGAACCTCCTAAATAAATCTCATTAGTATTCGTGTCAAACTTAGCAATAACTTTATTTTTAGATTTATTATATATATTAAGATTACTTAATCCACCAGTAGTTCTTGGATAAATATTAAATCCATTCGTATCAACATTCATATCAATACAATTAGATGTTGATATATCACATACACTAAGATTATTATTAACTCCAGCAGTAGTATCGGTATTAATGGTAATTCCAGCGATAGCATTAACTTTCCTTAGAAGGTCTAATGAAAGGATATTATTTCCAACTTGAAATTGATAATCGAAAAGAGCTTGATTAATGGTTGTTGCGGGATTTCCAGCATTAAATTTGAAAAATTGTTTAAGACCATTGTCAAATCTATTGAGATTATCACTATTACTTGTTAATCTAGTATTAAAATTACTTATATTCAAATTAGTATTAGATATTGATGAACGTAATTCATTATAATTATCAGTGCTTCTTAAATCAGTTCTATTAACTCTATTATTAATATCAAAAATATAATTACTAGTATTATTTATCTTATCATTATTATTTTGAATACTTGTTTTAATATTATTATCAAGTGCTACAACTGTTTTATTAATATATTCCTTAGTTTTACTGAAATTAGTATCTACATCATCTTTATAATTATTATAAGAACTGTAGAAATAAGCAATCAGGATAAATGCTAAAAATAATACAAGAATAATTACAATAATAATAATATTATAAAATAATTCATTCATCTTTCTTATCTATCCATTAATTATATTTTTATTACTTTTATCTCATCATTAAAATTATTCGTTCCTTCATTCGTTCCTTCTTTCGTTCCTTCGTTATTGACTTCATTCGCTCCTTCATTCTTTCCTTCGTTATTGACTTCATTCATGACTTCTTTCGTTCCTCCATTCGTTCCTTCATTCTTGACTTTATTTGTTTCTTCAACATCACTTAATTCATCACTATCATAACTATCATAACTATCATAACTATCATAACTATTATTACTATCAACATTCGTATCTACATCAGTTCCTTCATCACTTAAATCACTTAAATAACTAGATGAAACATCATCATCCGTTCCATAACCACCTTTAATAGTTTTGAGATATTCTTTCAAACCATCAATAGAAAGTGTGAGAGCATAATTTAATTTTTCAAGTGTATTTATTTTTGAAAGTCCTTTAACATCCGGAAATTTTTGTTTAAGTTCCTCCTTCAATTCTTTTGCCGTTTTCTCAACCTTCTTTTCAACCTTCTTTTCAACCTTCTTTTCAACCTTCTTTTCAACCTTCTTCTCAACCTTCTTTTCAACCTTCTTCTCAACTTCTTTAAGACCATTAAAGATATCTAATAATTCGGCTTTCTTTAAATCCTTTATATCTTTTTCATTTTTATCGGGATATTTACTAATAATAGCATCAATAATTTCTTTTTTCGTGGATTTTTCATTAATATCCTTCTTTTTGTCTTCTTCAAGCTTTCCTTCCAAGATAGCAATTAATTCAGCTCTTTCTTTCGCCGAATATCCTTTCAATTTAGGATATTTAGCTTTAATCTTTGCCTTTAATTCTTTCAAACTAATTCCAGCATACTTATCCTTAAATTTCAATTGAACTGGCTTTTTCTCAACTTCCTCATTTTCTTCATATATAACATCATCTATGATAACATCGTCATCATCAACATCTTCCTCAATTTCTATATTAGCCTCATCACAATTAAAACGCATTTGGACGCCTAAAGCTTCAAATTCTTGAGTTAATAATTTGAAACAATAAGGAGTTTCTATAATATTCATTTCAGTTCCACCACAATTTTTACAAAAACTATCCTTAACTTTCATATTATAGATAGGTGTAATTCCACAATTTTTACAAACCATCCATCTATATTTATCACTACGTTCCATCAAACTCTCTTGAATAAATCTTGATATTCCGTGACTAATTAAACTATCCCTTTCCATCTCTCCTATACGCAATCCACCAGCCTTTCTTCTTCCACCTGTGGGCTGTTTAGTCAATTGAACTTTCGGTCCGTATCCTCGCGCATTAATCTTCTCAGCAACCATATGTTTAAGACGGAAATAATATGTGGGGCCAATAAAAATAGATGAATTCATTTGTCTTCCATTTTGACCATTATATAAAATCTCATTTCCATATTTCTCAAACTGATTTCTTTCCAAATTATCATATATCTTATCATAATCTAAATTGATATATACAGAACCATCTCCTAAAAATCCCTCCATACAACATAATTTAGCATATACACATTCAACTAAATGACCTATCGTCATACGTGATGGAATAGCGTGAGGATTAACAATCAAATCTGGACGAATTCCATCCTTAGTAAAAGGCATCTGTTCCTCATCTAAAATCATACCTATCACACCTTTCTGACCGTGTCTCGATGAATGCTTATCACCAAATTCAGGGATTTTAATTTTCAAAAATCGCACTTTACAAACCTTTATATCATCATCCAAAGTTTTAGACCCTACATAAACCTTATCAATAATTCCATAATAAGTTTCATCACTAGTAATTGATATATCTGTGTATGTCGTTTCCTTTACTTGTTCTACAAATAACCCACGTTTTACCTCTTTAAGAACATCTTTGATTAAAATCATTCCAATGACAACAGCGGTTTGACCTTTAGGAATATAAGAACCTTCTTTAATAATTCCTTCATCATCTATGAGAGTATAATTAGCGTGTTTAATTTTATTAACTTTAAAACCTTCATCGCGCATTTTAATAGGATTGGCAAATATAATCCTTTCATATTGAGAGACTTTTTTAGAACTTGCTGATAATGATTTATAATAAGATAGATGAAACATTCCTCTTTGAATTGATTTCCTATTAATTATTAAACTATCCTCTTGATTGAAACCTGAATAAGTCATAATGGCGACAATTAAATTAGCACCATTAGGCATCGCATCACTTCCAGTATATTGGGAATGACGAGTATTAATAATGGCTTTTTGAGGATAATGTTGAATAAATCCAAAAGTATCAAATCGTTTATTAAAATTAGTCGCATAAATTCCAATGGCTTGTTTCGTTTGTGCTGCGTGAAAAACATTACGAGCAGATTGATTATGATTACACATAGGTATATTACCAGAGACAACACTTAACATCGTTGAAGGATGAATTTCGAGATGAGTGTGAAAGTTATTAATATCACTCATATACATAGCTATTAGACAGGTATCACTTTCTTGAGGGTCTATATATTCAATTGGTGCTCCATCTTCTTCTAAAATTCTCAAGATTTCTTCATCAGTTTTCTTAGAAAAACCTTCTAAATTTTTAGGATTTACATATTCATTTTTATAATAAATCTCTTCACTACGTTCTTTCTTTCCATAAGTATTATGTTTTCCAATAATTAAATCAAACCAACTTTTAAAATTCTCTTTCGCATCTTTCGCAAATAACTTCGATTGACCTTCTTTGAGAATTATTAGAGGTCGCACAGCTCTACCAGCATCAACAAAGATTTCAATCATATTATCAACAATATTCCAAGAGATAGATGTTAAGATATTTATGAGAGCATTTCTTTTATAAGCTCTAAGAATTCTCATAATTCGAATAGGTTCATTAGTAATTCCAAACCAATTATTATTAATAAAAATCTTAGTAATATTCTTATCTAATTTATGAGAATAGTTTTCAATAGGAATTACACCTATATCTAATAGACAATCGCGAATGAATTGTGGATTAGTTCCTGCCGTTACTTTAGTTAAGAATGCGAGGTTTTTCAAATATCCAATAGAAGCTCCATCAGGACTTTCAAAAGGACACATAATTCCATATTGATGAGGATGAAGTTTATGAGGAGATGTAATTTTCAAACTTCTATCAATAGGCATATTAACTCTTCTTAAATGAGATAGATAGCCAATATAACTAATACGTGATAAATCTTGGACTACTCCTAAATCTGGGTCTTCATCTGTTTCAAGTCCCCAACGACCTTTTAATGATTTCGCAAAGGTATTAGCGATGAGAACTACTGGAATTAATTGATAAATATTATCTTTATTAATGAAATTTGAGAAATTAGTTTTATCATTCCAAGAACCGAAATAATAAAAGTTATCCATTTTATCTCGAATAGTTTTTCTCAATCGCATATAAGCTTCTTGAAAAAGTCCAGCAAGAAGAAATCCACTAATATTTATCCGTTTATTTATATAATTATCTCTATCACTTTCTTTTTTGATATTTAGAACGACATCAATGAAATTTTTAACGAGATGACCTAGATATTTCCCTTTATTCGCGAAGATATTGATATTAGGAAAGATATCAGCTCCAAATAAATATCTAACGTGTTCAATGGTTTTATATTTAGTCCTGAATTTTAGATAATTGAGAGCATCTTCTTGAGTATAAATGAAATGTTTTTCACCATCCTTCTCATAATAATTATTATAGATAGAAGGTCTTATGAAATTTTGAAAGAAATTATCTTCAATTGAACTATTATTAATACCAAAGATAGTTTCATAAATATCTTTATCACTTTCTATTCCAAAAGCTCTAAATAAGATGAATAATGGAATATATCCATCAATAGAAGGAAGTTTCACATAAATACATCCACGATTTTGTTTAAATTTCTCAGTAATTTCCTCATCATCATTTTTAACTAGATAAAACTCGATATTTCTAGGAGCAAGAATAGTTTCTCCAACCTCTCCCGAACATTTAATCTTCCCTTTAAATGAAAAATTATCATCATCCTTCAATCGTCCCGTAATAAGACAATTATTAGTTTCACTTTCTTGAGCTATTATGACTTTTTCCTTACCATCTATAATGAAATATCCACCACCATCATAAATACATTCCCCTAATCTTTGAAGAACCTTATTTCCATTTCCATTAAGAATACAAATGTCAGAGTGGAGCATAATAGGAATACTTCCTATAGCTACCTTCTCAAGAACCTTCTTAATAACCTCATTATTTTCATTCGTAATCTCCACCAGAACATCTGCGTAAATATGCGTTTCATAAGTGATGGATTTGAGACGAGCATCATTAGGAGTTATAATTTTCTGGACACCATTTTCATAAGTAATGGGATGGTCTATGAAAATTTCGTCACTATTTTTTCCACCAACATAGACATCCACTTTAACCTTTGTTTTATTAGTTTTCTCGTCAAATTTAATCATAGTAATTGGATTATATGATTTGATAGTTTGTGGAATATAAGTTTTAATCAATTCACGATAACTATCAAGATGATGATTAGTGAATGGATATTTGTGGTCTTTAAAATATAAATCAAGGATATCCCAGTCGTTCATTTAATTAATAAACGGAAAAAAAATAAGGATTATGTTCTACAATCTCTACTATTAGGCGAACACCATAAATAAGGTTCTTGTCTTATTATTTCCTGATTGAAATTAATTGATGTTGAAACATTATTCAAATCATCTATAGACAATGGAATTTCTTCTTCTTCTTGACCTTCTCTTCTTCTCATCTCAGTTAATTCTTGAACTCTTGAAGCAATTTCTCTCTCATTATTTAGGAATTTATTGAATTCTTTACTAGTGGCATCAAAAAATCCATTTCCATAAATGCGAATATTTCCATTATCATTTAAGATTAGACTGAAGGGAGGAAGACAAGTCTCACAATTATCCACCAAAGAACTTAAATTAAATAAATAATTTCTATTAACGATATTTCCTTCATCATTTTCAAATGTAATTAATAGACCATTTTCTTGAACGGTCATTTTCACTGGTTTTGAAATGAACGTCTTATTTAAATAATAAAGAATTCTTTTAGATGATACTTCAAAAACCGGAACAAATCCATTCACATTCAATTTCATTCCATATCTATTATTAAATGAATATAGAACCTCATCTACCATTAATTCATCTCCAAAATTAAAAACATTCATCTTCGAAGGAAATGACTTTCCAAATGGCATATAAACAATCTTGTCTTTTTTCATTTCTTCTTTAAATAGATATAAAGACATTGCGAATTCAGGAACTCCATTAAGTTTTTTAAGATAAGCTAATTCTTTGATAACATTTTCGCTATAATTTTTAGAATAGTGATTAAGTTTAATATCATCTTTTTTATCATCATTCAAATTATTTGAATAATATTTCTTAATAAATTCGTTAATAATGGATGTGATTAAATTAATTGGAGAAGAATATTTCGAAACATATTTACTTTCATCTTCGGTTAATTCTTGATTTCTTTCAATTTTATCCACTAGTTTCGTATATGAAGAGAGATTTTCACTTATTTCTTTCATATTATTATTCTTGATAAAAGGATGAATATCAGTATTTCCTGATGCGAAACGAACATTACAAAGAAATCCATTCGTTTTAGATATACATTTATTAGGCATAAATGGAGATTTATCTGTCGCATTCTTATTATTTGTTTCATCATCACTAGTGAAAGGCGGAAGAAGAGTGTCAAAATCTTCACCACTGTTAGCTACACAACCACCATCAAAACAAAGATTTCTTAAATCATCATATAAGAAATATTTCTTTTTATCAATATTAACATTTATATTAATTAATAAATCAATAGTTTGTTTAGGTAATCTGGCTTTTTCTAATTGTTCCCTATATTTCTTGGCGTTGAATGTAGAGGTTCTTTCAATATTCATATAAAAAGAACTATTGATGACAGTATAGAAGAAATAGATGGAATTACATATATCTCTAAAATTTGATATATATCTATATTCATTATTTAGATAAGGAACATATAAGAATATTCGAACATTTCCTTTGAATTTATATGAATTTATAAGACTTCCTTCATATTTATTAATATCATCATTAGTAGATAATCCGGATTTAAAAAAGCCTTTTATATAATCAATGATGGCAATAGTTCCACCGGTTTTATTAATTTCCGTATTTCCATATTTAAGGGTTGGACTTGGGGTTAATGGAATTGGTGTAAAACTTTCACCTTCAAATAGATTACTATCTATTTCTAATTCTCTACCAATCATAGCGAAGATTGGAAAAGGAATTTTAACATTTTTCTTATAAACTTCATTGAGTTTTAGATAAATGTCGTCAATTATTTGATTAATAGTTCTTTCGATATCAATGGAATTATTAGCGAAAATCTTTCGTTCTATTACGAGACTATTTTTAGGTTTGTGAATTTCTTTCACATTTAATTGTTGATTAGTTAAGAAGACACATTTGACGAATTTAAGATTGTTGAAGGTAATAGGTGAATTTCTATTTTGACTACAACTAGTTTTTTCTCTTTCCATATTTATAAATATCTATATAATTTAATGAAAAAGATATGAGAGACGATAGTTATGAGTAATATTACGACTATTAATAATTTTATGAAGACCCAATTGAATTCATCAAGACGTTTAAGAATTGCCTCTTGAATATAATATTTGGATTTAAAGAGATTTGATAAATCTTTGATATCCAATTCTTTTCTAATGGAATTAGTTATATAATCTTCTTTAGAATTATTAATATTCTTCTCAAGAAGTTCCAAATTAATTAAATAAGATTTATTTGAGTTAATATCAATTTCATTTAAAATAGTTGCTATTGAAATACCATTAACAGTAATATTGGAATTTAAAGAATAATCATTATTAATTTTATTATAAATCTCATTATTATTCTCATTGATATAAAGGAATTTATTAAGAAAATTGTATTTATCATTATAGATATCTATGTATTTAAGGACGTCATTTTCAAGTTTAAGGAGATTTAAAGTATCATCAATGTCTTCTTCGAGGACATTTTCAAAAACCTTAATTTTTCTCTTAATATCATTATTAAGATTATTATAGGCATATGCGAAATCCTTAATATTCGTATTAATATTAACATATCCTAATACAGCTTTGAATGTTGCTATATTGCTTCCGGTTATAGATGGCGGTGCATTTTGTATTGTAATTAGTGTAGATTCTGAAATAACTCCGCTGGCACCAATAAAATTATAAGCATCACTTAAAGAACCATCTATAAGACCTTTAGCTTCGGCTACTTTTGAACCATTAATTTGTAAATTATAAGTATGATTATATACATATCCTTTTCCAGCATTGGTTTTATCAATTCTTATAACAGTTTTAGAAGAAGATGAAGAAGATAATAAATGTGATGACATAGAAATATCATCTTTACTGATATTATCATAATTGATATTAAATATCTTATTTAGACCTTTATAATTATTGGCATATATTTGAAAATATTCGTCATTTATAATTAAATCGAGTTTTATATAAATCAGTTCTATATAATATAGAAGGAAACAAAGAAGAATGACGAAATAGATGATATAATAATTGAGATATTCATAACCTACGATAAAGATGAAAAAGAAGAATACGATGGTTGTATAAATGAGATTTTTAAAGATTATAGATTTATTTAAATTTATTTCAAATACGAAATTATTTGCGATTAAATATTTATATAAATTATAACGAAGTTTAAAAATTTCCATCTTAATTCTATCTTATACAAGTATTTTCAATATTTCTAAAAACATCGAAATTCCATTTAATAATCGTAAAGGAATAAATAAACGCAAGAATAAAAATAATTAGGATTAGATATAGATATAAAATCATTAATTACTCTCCTTTTTTATTAGATAAAAAAAGATTGATTAATGGTAAATACATATATTTCAATATATACATTGAAGCTGTTTTGAAATAATCGTGATAACTATCAGTAGTATCACTCAAGATAATTCGAATTACCACAAAGATAATTATAAAATTTAATATGAGAATTAGGAATAAATAAAAGATTGTTATGAAAAATGGTAATGATGTCTTATTATGTGTAATAATCTTCTTATTAATACCATTGATAATTTTTGAAACTTCTGTATTAATTTTATTATAAAATTCGATATCTTCATCATTTAATAGATTTACCAGATTTAAGTCTTCGTGAAAATTATTAATAATCTTAACTTCATTATAATTAAGCATTGATAAGAAGGTTATTTGATATTCCTTACCATCTTTTTTAATAGTTCTTAAACCAGTATCATCATATTTGCTTATACAAAGAATTTTAAATTTATTTTTAAATTCGTCATCGAAATTTATATATTGACGAAGATATTGATATAAATTATAAATAATTATTTTTTGTCTTAGACAATTTGAAGCATCTTTGTTTTTAATATCTTTTAATAAATCATCATTTAACTTATCAATTTTAGAGGCATCAAATAATAATTCGAAGAAATTATCATTACTTAATCGAATACCTGTTTTTTCATCATTTATAGATATATATTTATCAATCTCTTTATCAACTTCTTTTTCCTGTTTATCAACATTAAAAAAAGGGACATAAACGAATGGTTTATATAATAATTTAAAAATTAGGAGATGAAAAAAGCTGTAAGCTAATAAAAGACCTATCATAAATAGATATATGAAATGTTCGTCAATATCATATAAAGACCCTTCAAATTTATATTTATAAATCTTGGCATAAAATATTAGGATGATATAAAGGAGAAGATATATAACTAATAGATAGATGGTGTAAGCACCCAGATTAAATATTGTTAAATTTTGTTTTTGTTCGTTTAGAATTAGATATCTATCATCTTTATAATTATCTTTAGAACATTTAATAATAGATTTTGCCATATAATCAATGGCATCACTGCGAATAAAAGTTTTAGGATTAACGAATAATTTTATTATAAAGACGATTATATCATAAATTAATATTAGGAATGATAGAATAGATACGAATAGAACTATGAAAACGAATAAAATCGCTCCATATGTGAAAAATTTCAAGAAAATTCTAAAAATACTTATATAATCATCAAAATAGATTGTATCTTCATCCTTTTCTTCTTTAGGAATTACATCTTTCGTAATTCTTTTTTCTTTTATTTCTTTTTTAACTTGTTCTTTTAATGATATCTTTTCTTCTCCTTCGCCAATTGTAAGAGTATTATATAAAGATTTAATATTATCTAATTGATTTTTGTAATCTATATTAGATGAATATTGAGGTTTTTTTGTGAGATATTCGTAAGTATTATCAAAATTTGTTATATAATTCTCTTCTTTTTTTGTAATCTTTTCGCCTTTTTCTAATTTGGTTTTAACAGTTTTGATTACATCAGCTAATTTTCTTAAATCAGGAAAATCTTCACTTATTTCAACTTTTTCACCTAGTAATTCATCATATTTTTTCTTCAATTCTTTAATATCATCTTTTTTAGAACTATCTATTTTCCAATCACCTTTATCAGTATCAAATAATTTTGAATATTTTTGAATTAATTCAAGTTTTTCTTGTTCATTTAAATCTTGTTTAATTAAATCAGTAGTAGCCTCTTGATATTTCTCATCTAAATCTTCATCAAAAGGTTTTTTGGAAGATGAAACTTCAATCTTAAGTTTAAAAAAATCGGCTAATAATTTGATGATTTCATTTTCATTTGCTTTTAATTTAATCAATTCATTGAGTTTATCTAAATATTCATTAAAATAGAAATTTAGATATTCAAATAAGTCTTCGGTGGTATATTCTTCAAAATCTTTAATTAATTCATCTTTATTATTTCCAATGGCTTTTTTTAATAAATCTTCAAATTCCTTAACATCTACATCAATTCTTTTTTGAGAACTTTCGAATTCATTTTGAAAATCTTTTTGAAACACATCTTTTTTTTCATCATTTTTAAAAATTTCAAGAATTATTTCTTGTTCCTTTTTATTTGGTTTATACATTCTTTGAAATGTTTTATTATCTAAATTTTCAACGAATTTAGGCATCATATTTCTCCATTTCTTATATTCCTCTTTTTCAATTAATTCATAAAAGTTTTTTTTAAATTTAGTAAATAAATTTTCATATAATTTATCAAGTTTGACTTTAGGTTTATTTATGGCATCTTTTTGATAATCAAAGAAATCTTTAAAATCCTTATTTTTGAATAACTCGCTAACTTTATGAATAAAATCATAAAATCTTTTATAAGGATTTTTCTTTAAATCTAAATTAGTAGAATTTGTAGGTTTTGAACCTAAAAAATCATAGAAATCGTTTTTAAAATCTTTGATACCATCATTTTCATATAGAAAACTTTTTGCATTATTATTATTTAATTTTTGTAAGAAATCTTTCAATTCATATAATTTTTTAGTTAATTGTATTTTTGATTTTTTTATTTCATCCTCATCTGTAAGTATTATTAAATCTTGAAATAACTCGAAAAGTTCTTTTAGTTTAGCATTTATTTCTTTTTTAGAAGACATCTATTAATAAAATGGAAATTTAAATTGTGGATAATAGGCATAAATAGATATAAGGATTATGATGATAATTAATAAGGCGAAATAATAGAAATAGATGGATATTAATTTGGAACTACAGATGTCATAGATATCGACGACGATTTTTTGGATGGTGTTTTGATTTTTTCGTAGTTCCATTTTTATATATTCGAATTTCTCCTTTTCGTTATAAAAACTTTTCTTTAAATCCCCTTCAAATGCGAAATCGTTTTCAAATAAGATGATATTATTTATTTTCAGGTATAGAACGGGATTTATTTTCTTTTTAAGGATATTGATATTAGGAGCATAAAGAAGATTGAAGGCTGAAAAGAAATCCTTTGCTTCGTCTATCAAATCATTATCTACGAAATATTTAAGAATGTTAAAGGTGAATAATGCGGATATTATCTTATCTTTATATAAAATTCCATTTTTATCTTTGAGGGATTTAAATTGAGTGGTGGAGATATCAGCGATAGGTTTATGATTTTGATTGATATCATCAAAAACGCCTTTTATATATTCATATAATCGACTAATACTAATATTATTTTTAATATCATTACATTTACCATAGACGAAATCATTATCAAACTCACTTTTCTTATTGAGATAATTACATATTTTCTTAGAATTTATGAATTCAGTGTTAATATTTGTATAATATAGACGATTGACAGCATTAACACGTTTTCCAAGACTAGTAATATTCAAATAAGAAAGGAGATAATAGATAATTCCAAGAATGATTGCTATATAACAGAAGAATTTTAGGAAATTGAACTTAATATCTTTTTTTAATAATCTTTCGAAAATATTGAGTTTGATGATTATAAATATTAATGTTAATATGAATATGAAAAAGGTGCTATCAATGGAGAAATAATCATTTAAATAGAAGAGATTTTCAAGTTGTTTAAATAATGGACTATCTCTAAAATTGGGTTTTTTTGAAGAGAAATATTTATAAGAAGTTAATTGAAGATAAGTTTTGACATTATAATAAATTTCATAAATTATCCATAAAACTGATGAAATTAGGAACAGCCATAGACCTATAATGATGATATCACTTATAATTCTAATATTTCCACACATAAATGGTGATTTATCATTAGCATCACGTGATTTCTTTAATAATTCATAATAATCTTTTAGTTGTTCGTAGCCAGAATACGCTAAAAATTTTATGAGATTTTTAAATAAATCAAAATAATTGATATTAGACATTTCTAATTATTAGAATGATTTTATAATCCAGAGAATTATGAAGACAATTATGGGAAATGATAATCTAACGAGGAATTCTTGAAGGGTTGTCAGATCGGTAGATGATATATAATTATATAAATAATGACATCCTATTTTTTCTAAAGATATTGCTAGAATTACTACTAAAGATAATATGAATAATTTTAATACTTCTCTTCGCGACATAACCATTCTATCCCAGAAGGAATATTCGGGAGTTCGTGAATATTGTTGTTGTGGAGTTTGTTCTTGATAATTATAATAATTGGTGAATTTTTCGGGATATTGAGGAACTTGTCGAATGGATGCTTGAGGAGATTGATGAGATATTTGAGGAGGTTGAGGAATTTCTTCTGGAGATATATCGGCTGAATATTGAGGAGTTTTAGGAGCATTTTTACGAGGAGGGGGAGAAGACATTTGGGGTTCAGGAATTTGGTCGTCAAATTGTTCGAATGCTTGGGATAGGGAAGTCATTAATTCTATAAATAAATAAATATTTTTAATAAATAGGAATTATGAATTATATAAATAATAATGTTCTAAATTTAGTTTCATTAGTTTTAGCATTAATAATCTTATTCATAATCTTATTTGGATGTAAATGTCATAGAAGATATGAAAGATTTGAAAATGCTGAAAAAAAAGAAGAACAGGTAGATGAGAAGAAGACGGAAAATAAATCAGGTGCGATGGAATTATTATCAAGTTTCGAGAAATCCATTCTCGATGGATTATCAGCGGGTTCAATAACATCCAAAGATTTAACATCACTTATAAAAAACGAGCAATTTACGGAAAAGAATTTAGATAATCTCATTACTTATGTTGAAAAATTCAAAGGAGGTCTTATAAGTAATTAATCATCATCTTCGTCGGTATTTTCATTAATTAAAGATTTATAAATCTTTTCATTTTGTCGATAAGTATCAAATAATTTATCACGAGAGAATTCATCTTTATCTTCTTCATCACTTAAATCTTGTTCGCGATTATAATAATTATAATCATTGAAGTTATTTTTATAATTTGGATTTAATATGGGTTTAAATTCACTTGTTATTGATAATTTAGGGGAGTAATAATAGACCATATAAGTAATGATATGATTAACACCTTTAAAATCATATAAATTATTATTAGAAGCTTCAAATCTAAAAGTCATTTTGGATAATTTTCCAATTGGATGAAATTCTCTTGAAGGTATCTTTTGAATTTCGAAACGTTCGTCGTTAAATCCAATAGTATTCACTTTAAATTTACCAATACCAAAGCTATAACTATTATAACCAAGAGACCCGAAGGCGTGTTCTTCAATTTCAGGTGATCTGATAGTTATATATTTCTCACCGATGAAGAAGACGACGCCTGGCGCTGTAATTTCATATCTTTCTGTTCTCGTATTATAAAAACTGTGGAATACTCGTAAGAAGTTCAAATTATCTTTATAT
>Ga0315906_10001833_pt1 | contig 30792 bp, 23 predicted proteins | sample LakEriMetagenome_4_FD_203526 | JGI IMG/M metagenome (GOLD analysis project Ga0315906, IMG submission 203526) | Freshwater fungal communities from buoy surface, Lake Erie, Ohio, United States - Buoy 2 MA122 | ecosystem: Environmental > Aquatic > Freshwater > Lake > Lake biofilm | place: USA...
ATTCCGTCATGGTGTCCATCAATATAAACCATGTCAAAGGAAGTATCCGGCAATTGTTTCTTGAGAAAATCTTCAAAAGAACTGTTGATCGCATGAATCTGTCCTGAATGTAATACTGGATTAAGTTTTCTGGCCATTTCAAAAGTCTTTGGACAGCCTTCAACGGTGACAATCCGAGCTTTCGGATGTCCATGATGTAAGAACCAGGTTCCCACTCCGAGAGAGGTTCCCAACTCTAAAATAGTGTTCGGCCCGAAATAGTTAGATAATTTAAAAAGAACTTCTCCTTTTCTGCCTCGGCTGCTACTTGTCTTAAAAATGTCCCGAACTGTACGCGTTTTTTTTAAGCGACGTGAACCTTTTCCGAGATCCGTCACTTCAATAGATTCCTTTGATGAGAGAAATGGTTTGAAGAGCTCTTTACTTTTTGTTTGAATTTCTTTTGTTAGTTTAATATTGAAGCATTTATCCGACAAAGAATACACGAAGGGTGAATGAATCCCATGTCGCCTTTTGGCATTCCACTGATATTTTATAATTTCGACAAGGAAATTCACACAACTAAATTACATTAATTGTACATGCAGTTAGCAGCTCTCGAAGAGGAGATCAACATTCAAAGGTCAAAATTTCTATCTCCGCCTACACATATTCAATTGTATGGTCCGTGCGTCGTTGGAAATGGCATTTACAATGCATCTGAATCAGAATGTGAACATTTCAGATCAACATTTCGTAAAGAGAGCTCTCCGGTATCTTTTTTTATTCCGGCATCAGGCGCCGGTTCACGAATGTTTGATTTTTTACATCAATACATTCAAAATCCTGAGTCCGAAAACCTTCATCTTGTAGAGCGGTTTTTAAGAAACTTAAGAGTGTTTGCCTTTTTCGAAAAAATAGCACCTGAGGTGATTAATTCCTTTGAGGCAGGCGAAACTAAGATCAATGATTTTCTGAAGTACCTATTGAATAAAGAGGGATTAAATTTATCTTCTCTGCCCAAAGGGTTGATTCCTTTTCACAAATTTGATTCCTTACTTTTGAATCCGGTTCAAGAACATTTGCTTCAAGGGGATAAAATGAAAGGCAAACAAAAGCACTTTCACTTTACGATTCAAAATGAGTTTTTGCAACAATTTGAGAAGAGTATTTCGTCGCTTGAAAAGACTGGAAATTCTAATTACTCGTATTCGTTTTCATTTCAAGATCCTGCCACTGACTCCTTTACGTTTGATAGCGACGGAACACTTTTAACTGATGAAAATGGAAAACCATTGATGCGGCCTTCAGGTCATGGTGCGCTGTTGGGAAATCTTGCAAATATTCCACAGGGCATTGTTTTCATAAAGAATATCGACAATGTACAACACTTGAATAAATCTCAAGACTCACTCCATGCAATGGAATTTTTAGGGGGGGTGTTGTTGGAGATTAAAAAAATGGCATTCGAAGTATTTGAAAATCCCACTGAAAGTGCTTTGCAAAACTTGAATCAAAAGTATCAACTTTTCGACCTATCCGAGCTTTCTGACTGTAGATCGAAGGATCAAATTCGAAAGTTGTTGCAAAGACCTTTTAGGGTGTGTGGAATGGTTAAGAACCAGGGACAATCGGGAGGAGGTCCTTTCTGGGTCGTATCAAATGGTCGCATCACAAAACAGATCGTAGAAAAAGCACAAATAGCTTCAAACAACGAACAATTAGAGCTCATGATGCGAAGTACACATTTTAATCCGGTTTTCATGGCTCTCGACCTTAAGGATTATAGTGGGAACAAATATGATCTTCAGCATTTTGTTGATCAGGAAATGTATTTCAAAGTATCTAAAACGAACAATGGTAAAACCCTAGGGTATATAGAAAAGCCCGGACTCTGGAATGGTTCTATGGCACAATGGAATACGCTTTTTGTACAGTTGCCTTCTTCTGTTTTTAGTCCTGTCAAATCAGTTATTGACCTTTTGGAAAAACCACATCTTTCGGATTAGATTTTTGGAATCAGTGAAGTTTTGACCTTTTAATCAGGTATTTCAGCAATACATCATTGTAACCATCTTCAATCGGAGCAGGCATAAAATCGATTCGATTGTTGGCGCAACGAACTTTAATCTCTTCAAAATACTTTTGAATCGATGTTCGGTAGGTATTCTTAATCTCTTCAGGCCGAATTTTCATTCGTTCTCCTGTTTCCATGTCGATCAGCTCGTACGGACGATCTTCCAGCTCAAAATCTAGCTCACTCTTCTTTTGCGTGACATTAAAAAGAATAACCTCATGTTTGTTGTGTTTCATATGCTGTAAAGCTCCGAATAGTTCGTCCATACGCTCAGGATCGTCCAGTAGGTCCGTGAAGATTACGATTAAACTGCGTCGGTGACAGAGCTCTGCAACATCGTTTAAGGATTTTATAGAATTTGTCGTTTTGCGAACATCAGGGTTGTAGGATCCAAGATGTTTTTCCAGTTCAGCATACAGGTGGTGCAGATGAGCATTTGAAGAGCGAGCTTTTGTATGCAGTAAAACCTCCTCCGCAAAAATCGAAATACCGATGGCGTCTCTTTGCCTTCTCAACAATTCGATCAACGAAGCAGCAGCGTACACAGAAAATGTGTATTTATCCAATGAGCTGTCCTTTGGGAAAAACATGGAGCCGGAACAGTCAATTACAATTTGACATCGAAGGTTTGTTTCCTCCTCATACTTTTTGGTGAATAATTTCTCGCTTCGCCCGTAAAGTTTCCAGTCTATATGCCTCGTTGATTCGCCAGTATTGTATAGCCTGTGTTCTGCAAATTCTACAGAAAATCCATGGTAAGGACTTTTATGCATTCCTGTAATGAAACCTTCGACCACTTGTTTGGCCAATAACTCAAGGTTTCCGAATTGTCCAAGTTCCGCACGGTTAATTTTTGACGCCATTAGTCAAATTTACACATAAAAGCGAACTGCATACAAAACATCCTGTGCCATTCTGTCTTCGGATATTCATCAATTTGTATCTTTAGGCATGTTTCTGCAAAAAGCAAAAATTGTTTTATTCTCAATACTGCTGATTTTTCAGTCGCTCTCAACTGTTGCGCAGGACATTGAACCGAAGCATACCTTTACTATCGAGTTGGGCTTGCCAAATGGCTTGACAAATCCAGCGTTTAAAAATATCATGCAAGGCCTCGTTAATGTCTCTGCATATTACCAATTTGACTTTCAAAATCACTTGACGCTTGGAATAGGAGGGAGGTATGGGTATTTTGGGATCAATGAGTTTAAGGTTCCGAGTCCTGTACTAGGTGGTATGCACTCTGCCGGAGCTTTCATAAAGACTGGATATCAAAAGTTTTTAGGGCCACGTTTTGCATTTGATTTTGGTGTAAAGCTTGGATATAGTAAGTTTTTGTTCAATACCAACAGAAATGATACGTTGGGAATCAATCCTGTGAAAACGGATGGGATTCACATTGAACCGACACTTGGGTTGGTTTTGACGGCCGATGAACAGAATTCGTATCGATTTTTCGTTTCTTATGTGGGAAGTGGATTTGCATTCAAACCGGCCATGATTGGATTGGAAACCTTTGGAGGATATGATACGGCCGATTTTCAGAAAGCGACAACTATGCTCGTTGTTGGTTTTGGCTATACCTATTATTTTATGAAAAAAGAATGACTTTGAACATTCGTGAGATTCAACATTCCGATAATGGGATGATCGCTCAGATCATCAGGGATGCTCTTGATGAATATGGTGTTGGTTTGCCTGGAACGGTTTACACGGATCCTACCACGGATAAGTTGTTTGAATTGTTTCAAGTTTCACATGCTGTTTATTGGATTGTTGAGAAAGAGGGACAAATCCTTGGAGGCGCGGGGATCTATCCTACAGAAGGGTTGCCTGTTGGTTATGCAGAACTTGTAAAACTATACTTGAATAAAGATTGGAGAGGTAAAGGGATTGGAAAAATGCTCATTCAAAAATGTATTGATGCTGCGAGTAGTTTAGGGTATCGAAAAATTTATATGGAAACCATGCCTGAATTGTCTGATGCACTTGGACTCTACAAGAAAATGGGATTCATTTCTCTTGATTCCTCGTTGGGAAATTCTGGTCATTATTCGTGTACAATTTGGTTGGAAAGAGAAATTTGAAGCTCTACAGCTGTGCCTAAACAATTAGTAAATTTGTTTTTTATAATTTATTCCTTTATTATTGGGTTGCAATTGGCTTTTGCCTACACATTTAAAACTACTACAATTGATATCTACGGTAAAATATTTGCATAGATTTTTACAGTTAAAAATCAGATGTAAGTATCTGATAAAAAATACCTTAATCATCAATATTCTTTGTCCGGAATATTTTGGAAACCTCTTTTTTTTCATAAACAGTAACTTAAAAAGTATACCGTCGTACAAGATGCGCAGTGACCATGCCATTTCGATGGTTTGATTGATATAAACTAGAACTTATGAGACAAATTCTTACAAAGTTAACTTTAGTCCTCTCAGTAGTATTGCTGACGAAACAAGCGTTAGGCCAATGTTCTCCGGACATTCAGCCCCCAACGATTACTACTTGTCCGCCGAGCACCACTTTTTTTGTGGATGCAGCCCCTGCTGGTAGTTGTGTGCACACGATTACCAATACGGAACAATCGTCAATGTACCCTGTGGCTTCGGACAACTGTACGCCCCCTCCAAGTTTGACGTACCAGCTAACGTACTTTCCAAATGGACAGCCCTCTGTAGGGCCAATTCTGAATCCAACACTGACAGGTATTCAGTTACCATCTGGTCCAAACATTTTTGTTTGGAGGGTGATAGACGCTGCTGGGAATATTTCCACTTCATGTACCTACATAATTACAGTAGTGGACAATACGCCCCCAAGTATTACCTGCGGTGTTACCGGTCCACAAAACGTGACAGCAGATGCCACATGTAAGTACGTGGCTCCATCTGCATGGAATGCAACAGCTACAGATAACTGTCTCGTAAATTCATTAAATTATGCCTTAACTGGTGCAACCACAGGAACTGGAACCAATATTAGTGGCATTCAATTCAACTTGGGAACTACCACAGTTACTTGGACAGCAACGGATAATGCAACACCTGCAAACACTTCAACATGCTCCTTCACCGTTGTTGTTACCGACGTCACTCCACCAGTACTCACTTGTAACAATACAACGAATCAAAACCTTAACACGGATGCAGGAGAATGTAATTACACTCAAACTACATCAGGGTGGAACGCATCTGCCACAGATAATTGTACGGTCGCTTCGGTATTAGCAAATCTAACAGGCGCTACTAATGCCTCTAACCTGACTACATTGACTGGTCAGGATTTTGCTTTAGGAACTACTACGGTTACATGGACAGCTACAGATGGTTCTGGCAACACAACTACGTGTTCTTTCACGGTGACTGTTTCTGATATCGTCCCTCCGGTTGTGACGACATGTCCTGCAAACCAGACGGTAAGTATGAATCCCAATGCATGTACCTACACGCACACAGGCACATCATGGAATCCGGTTGCTACAGACAATTGCACCTTCACAATGGCGTATGCATTAACAGGTGCAACTATTTTTCCATCAGGAGGTTCCACTTTGAATGGTCAAGTATTCAATCCGGGAGTTACCACCGTTACTTGGACAATTACGGACAATTCTGGCAATACTGCATCATGTGTTTACACAGTAACTGTGAATGACACACAAAATCCTACAATTACTTGTGGAGTAACTACTACTCAAAATATTACTCTAGGAGCAGGACTTTGTGCGTACACTCATGTGGGTACCACTTGGGATGCAACTGCTTCTGATAATTGTACGCTTACATCTTTGCAGTATGCTCTTACCGGTGTGAGTACAGGATCAGGTACTTCTTTGGCAGGTCAAGTGTTTAACCTTGGTACAACCACTGTCACCTGGACAGCTACTGATAACACCGGTAACACAACAACTTGTTCATTCGATGTTATTGTAACAGATGATGAACTACCTGTGATTACGTGTACGTCAAATCAATCTGTTAACATGGATCTAGGTCAATGTACCTTTACTCAGCCTGACAACGCTTGGAACGCTTCGGCTACAGATAACTGTACTGTTAGTTCAATTACCTATGCTCTAACTGGTGCCACAACCGGAACTGGAACAACATTGAATGGGGTGGGATTTAATTTTGGTGTGACAACAGTTACATGGACAGCGACAGATAATTCGTCCAATACAGCAACATGTTCATACACAGTGACAGTAGCTGACAACCAGGTCCCAACGATTACTTGTGATTCTGATCAACCTTTCAATACAGATGCAGGTGTGTGTACCTATACTCAGCCTGATGCGTCCTTGGATCCCATAACTGCGGATAACTGTCCAACAATTCTCACCTATGTTCTCACTGGTGTGACCACGGGTTCAGGTTCGAATACCTTGGCTGGTGTTGAGTTTAACACGGGTATTACAACGATAACATGGACACTTGACGATAGCCATGGCAATACGGTTACTTGTTCACATCAAATCACAGTTTCAGATGTGGAATTACCTTTAATTACGCAATGTGGTCCTGGTTTAAATACAACGGTTTCTGCAGATCCGGGTGTTTGTAATTATACGAATTCAGGAACTACTTGGGATGCTACAGCGACTGACAATTGCGGTATAGCTACAATTGAATATGATCTTTCTGGAGCTACAACTTTATCCGGAAGTACTACCTTAGATGGTGTAGTGTTCAACCTAGGCACAACAACTGTGCTATGGACTGTAACAGATGTTAATGGGAATATTACAACATGTACTTATGATATCATTGTCAATGATACAGAGCTACCTATAATAACGTGTAATCAAACTACCAATTTAACCTTGCCAGCTGATGCAGGAGGATGTACCTATCTTAACAGTGGAACGGGTTGGGATGCATCTGCAACTGATAACTGCGGGGTGGCATCGGTTATTTACACGCTTACAGGGGCTACAACTGGGTCAGGAACAACACTAAATGGAGTTGTTTTCACCGGATTAACAACAGTGACCTGGACAGCTACTGATGTTAATGGAAATACATCGACGTGTTCGTTTGACGTACTTATTGAAGATACTCAGGTACCAACAATTTCATGTGCTACAAACCAAACGGTTGTTGCGGATGCAGGAGTTTGTACGTATACGAATAGTGGAACAACTTGGGATGCAACTGGAACAGACAACTGTACGATTTCTTTTGCTTATACTCTTTCTGGGGTTACCACTGGCACAGGTGCATCTTTGGATGGTGTTTCGTTCAATTTAGGATTGACAACTGTTTTGTGGACAGTTACGGACGGAGCTGGTAACTCGGCAACATGTTCATTTACTGTGACTGTGAATGACACAGAAAACCCTATCATTACTTGTGCTGCTGATCAAGCGGTAAATGCAGATGCAGGAGTTTGTACGTATGCTCATTCAGGAACTTCATGGGACCCTATTGCATCTGATAATTGTTCTCAAACTGTTACTTACGTGATGTCAGGTGCTACCGCGGGAAATGGTGGTGCTTCAATCGATGGGGTAGTATTTAACGGAGGTATTACAACAATTTCTTGGACAACCACAGATGGAGCAGGTAATACTGCGACTTGCACGCAGATTGTCGAAGTTGATGACACGGAAAATCCTGTTATTACGAATTGCGGTTTAGATGCAAATCAGACCGTTATTGCAGACGCTGGTGTATGTACCTACACGCATGCCGGAAACACATGGGATGCACAAGCTACTGACAATTGTAATGTTTCTTCGATTACATATTCTCTCACAGGAGCTACCTCTGGTTCAGGTGCAACTTTGGATGGTCAAGTGTTCAATTTAGGTATCACCACGGTTACTTGGACTGTTATGGATGATTCGCTAAATTCAGTTACATGTACTTATGACGTTACAGTGAATGATACCGAACTGCCTGTTATTACAACATGTGGCCCTGGTTCAAATCAAACAGTATCTGCTGACAATGGAGTTTGTTCGTATACTCATTCAGGATCAGCATGGGATGCTCTTGCTACTGACAATTGTTCAGTTGCATCCATTGTATATACGATAACAGGTGCAACCAATGACTCCGGAACAACCTTAGATGGAGTAACATTCAACTCTGGTTTGAGCACGGTTGTTTGGACTGTCACTGATGGATCAGGAAATATTTCAACGTGTACATTTGATGTAACAGTTGAGGATAATGAAAATCCTGTTGTTACATCTTGTGGAGGTAACACAATTGAAAATGTAATTTCGGATGCTGGTGTTTGTACGTACACTCATTCAGGAATAACTTGGGATGCAACCGGAACTGATAATTGTGCAGTTGCTACAATTCTTGCAGATCTTTCTGGGGCCAGCACGGGCATAGCTTTAACAACACTCGATGCTGTCGTATTTAATTTAGGAAATACAATCGTAACATGGAGCATAACGGATCTTGCCGGAAATTCATCTACATGTTCTTTTACGGTTGTAGTTCAGGATACCGAAAATCCAGTTATTACGTGTGTGCCTGATCCATCCGTAAATACAGACGCAGGCGTGTGTACATATACAGTAGTAGGAACAACATTGGATGCAACTTCTACAGATAATTGTTCTTCAACTGTTTCTTACAGTATTTCGGGTGTAACCTCTGGCAACGGAACATCTTTAGATGGGGTTGTATTCAATCTTGGTGTTAGTACGGTAACTTGGACTGCTACCGATGGTGCTGGAAATACAGATGTTTGCACACAAACAATTACGGTTACGGATGCTGAATTGCCTGTTGTGAATTGTCAAACAGCTCAAACGGTTTCTACTGATCCAAACGTTTGTACTTACACTCACACTGGTACTGCATGGGATGCAACAGGATCAGATAATTGTTCTGTATCCTATGCGTATGATTTAACAGGTGTTACAACAGGTACTGGTACGAGTTTAGGTGGTGTTACATTTAATCTAGGTACAACAACTGTTACTTGGACAGCTACGGATGGTTCAGGAAATACTACAACTTGCTCATTTGATGTGACGGTTAATGATACTCAGGCCCCGGCATTTACCAATTGTGGTAATGGCACCAATCCTACGGTATTGGCCAATGCAGGAGTGTGTACGTTTACCTATACAGCTACAGGATGGAACTCTGCTGCAACAGACAACTGTACGTTAGCTTCGGTCGTCTATGATCTTTCTGGAGTTACAACAGGCACGGGTACCTCATTGACTGGTGTTGTATTTAACTTAGGAGAAACTACTGTAACCTGGACGGCTACAGACGCGGCTGGAAACTCAAGCACGTGTTCTTACACTGTTACTGTGAATGAATTGGAAGCTCCGGTAATTACAACTTGTGGTGTAACAACTTCTGTAGATGTTGTTGCAGATCCTGGTGTATGTACTTACACGAATGTAGGTAGCACTTGGGATGCTCTTGCAACCGATAACTGTATCATAAGTTCTATTGCTTACACGTTAACAGGTTCAACAACTGGAACTGGATTGACAACGTTGGATGGTGTAGCTTTCAGCACTGGTACAACAAATGTACTTTGGACCGTAACAGATGGTTCAGGAAACACAGCGACATGTCAATATACAGTTAACGTAACTGATGACCAGGCACCTGTAATTGCTGCGGTCTTGCCTGATCTTACTGTCGAGTGTTCACCAACTGCTCCGGAAGCTGTAGATAATTGTGGACCTGTAACAGGAGTATCTGATTTCACAACATATTCTGGTGATACTGTTGTAGTGGTAACGTGGACCTTTACGGATGCATCTGGAAATACAGCAACAGCGGTTCAGACAATTACGTATGATGATGTGACAGCTCCTGTAATTCCTTCGATTCCTGATGCGATTGCTCAATGTGATACAACTATCTCTGCAATCACCACTACAGATGTATGTATGGGAACAATTGTTGGAACAACGACAGATCCGTTAACATATACTTCTCAAGGGAACTACACTGTTACATGGACATTTAATGATGGAAATGGAAATACATCTACGGCGACCCAAAACGTGATCATCTTGGATGTTACTGATCCTACCATCAGCGCTCCACCGACTGTGAACGTGTATCCAAACAATGCCGGTTGTACCGCGATTATTCCTGATCTGGGAACTCCAGTGACGACGGATAACTGTCAGGTGGTATCTGTAACGAACGATGGTCCTGCGACGTATCCTCTTGGTGCGACTACTGTAACATGGACGGTTACCGATATTGGTGGAAATACCACAACTGCAACACAAACGGTGAATGTTTTACCACTCACATCAACATTGGATACTGTTGCTTGCGACGTGTACATTTCTCCTGATGGCATAGACCTCACTCCATTTGGTTCAGGTACCTATACAGCGGTGATACCAGGTTCCTTTGGTTGCGACAGTACGATTACGATCAATTTGACTTTGAATCAGAGCTCAAGTTCAACAATTACATTGGCAGCCTGTGATCTTTATACAGCACCAGATGGAGCAATATATAATAACTCAGGTGTTTACACAGCAATCATACCGAATGCAGCAGGTTGTGACAGTACAATTACCATCAATTTAACGATTGATTCTATCGAAACAGCAGATGTCGTAATGAATGACATGGTACTTACCGCGCTTCAAGCAACAGATGTGACCTATCAGTGGGTGAGTTGTGACAATGGCTATTCACCGATATCCGGAGCTACTCAACAGTCATTTGATGTGTTACAATATCCACTTCCAAGTGGTGACTACGCAGTAATCTTGACAAATAATACATGTGTGGATACGTCGGAGTGCGTGAATATTTCAATTGAAACAATTATTCCTCAATTGGTCACGCCGAATGGTGATGGAAGCAATGATGTGTTTGAGATTCAAGGTGTATATGACTATCCGAACAACATACTTGAAATCTACAACCGATGGGGTAACTTGGTTTATCGTCAGGAAAGTTATCAAAACAATTGGGGCGGAGAGTGCACAGAAGGATTGACACTTGGTGGTGATATTTTACCTACAGGTACGTACTTCTTCATCTTCGACAAAGGATTAAATGACGGGAATAAACCAGTTAAGGGATATATTTTCCTAACGAAATAATTAAAAGGAAAGAACTTAAAATCGAACTGTTATGAAACATATATTTTCAACATTCGCACTTGTATTGACAGCTTTTGGAGCAATGGCTCAGCAGGAAGCTATGTATACGCACTATGCGTTCAATACACTGTCAATCAATCCTGCTTATGCGGGAAGTCGGGAGGCCTTGACAATTACCGCTCTGCATCGTTCACAATGGGTTGGGTTCAAAGGAGCACCTACCTCTCAAACGATCAATCTTCATGCGCCAATCGGTGAGGATATGGGAGTAGGTTTGTCTATTCTTCATGATAAAACAGGTCCTGTGAACGCTACGTCTATTTTTGCAGATTATGCCTACAAGCTTCCTGTACTTACGGGTACACTTTCAATGGGTATAAAGGCAGGAGTTGACATGTTTAATATTGGTTTGACAGAACTTACGGCGATTGATCAGGGGGATGTTGCAGCTCAGAATTATTCTAAGGTGAATCCAAATGTTGGTTTGGGCGTTCATTATTCAGAGGATAAATACTTCGTGGGCTTATCCAGTCCAAGATTGTTACCAATGCGCTATTATGAAGACAATGTTCAAGGAAACAAGGCAAATCAAAAGATCCATGCATATGTAATGGGAGGTTATGTTTTTGATATAAATTCTAAATTACAGATTAAGCCTATTGCTTTAATCAAAACTACAGGTGCCGCTCCAACACAGGCTGAAATTACAGGAATTGCAACCTTGGACAAGCGTCTCGAGCTAGGTGCGATGTTTAGAACGGGAGACGCCTTCGGAGTGTTGGCAGGATTTAATTTCGACAATAACTTGCGAATTGGTTATTCCTTCGATTGGTCTTACGGTTTAAATACCGGAAGATACAATGCCGGAAGTCATGAAATTGTGCTTAGGTATGATTTCATTCAAGGAGTGAATAAAAAGATCGTTTCACCAAGAAACTTTTAATTGAGATCCAACGTATTTGGATAAGTAACACTGCGTATTATGAAGAAAAAACTATTCATATGTTTTCTGATCATTTCCTTGCCGCTTGCTGCTCAGGATACTATTCAGGAAAAGAGTGCACAAGAAGGCAAAATAGGGTTAGTTGCCAAGATTAAAGCAATTTTCGTTAAGAAAAGCCCCGAACAGAAAGGGGATGCAATGTATGAGCTGTACAACTACTCCAAGGCGATTTACTATTATGGTCAGTCAGATACACTTCATGTGGATGGACTACGGAGGTTTGCTGATTCATACGCAAAGATGGCGTATTATGACCAGTCGTTAAATACCTACAAATTGCTTGTGGAACGTGCTGATTGTACCCCAACAGACCTCTATCACTATGCGAACATGCTTAAAATGAATGGTTCCTACGATGAGGCGGATAGTTGGATGAAGAAGTATGCGGAGAAAGCCCCAAATGAAAAAAGAGCAATTGTGAATACTCGTTCTTTTGAAAAGTCAGCGTCACTTATGAAAGATCAAAAGATCTTTGAATTAACGAATTGTTTGATGAATTCACCGATGCAGGAATTCGCAAGTGGGATGTATTTTGATCAACTTGTGTATTCAGCAAGTTCGCCGAGAAAAGGACCCGTGATCAAGGAGTATTTGTGGACCAGTGAAACTTTCCTTGATCTTTATCTTGCGGATATTGATGGTGATACGGTTCAGTCATTTAATGCGTTGGTTCCTTCGTTCAACAAGAAATATCATGAGGGACCGGTAGCATTTTCCGGTGACTACAGTAAAATGTTTTTCACAGCAAATAATTACTCAGGAAAAAAAGCAAGCGACGGTCGCATTCATCTGCAGTTGTACTATGCAGAAAAAGACATTGATGGGAATTGGAGTGATGCTGTACCATTCAAATACAATAGTCCTGATTACTCAGTTGGTCACCCAACAATGTCAGTGGATGGAAAAACACTCTTTTTCTCAAGCAACATGCCAGGAGGATACGGAGGTTCTGATATCTACAAATGTACTTTGGTGGGTGATACTGCCTGGTCGACGCCAGTAAACCTTGGACCTGAGATCAATACGGAGGGTAACGAGATGTTTCCGAATTACATTGAAAAATCTGATTTGCTTTTGTTCACATCAGATGGACATTACGGTTTGGGTGGTTTGGACATTTTTGTCGCATCTTTGAAAGTTCCTGACTATATTGTTCCGATGCATCTCGGAGCGCCATTGAATTCTTCAGCTGACGATTTCGGATTGTTCTTGAATAGTAAGCAAAATTCAGGGTATGTTTCCTCAAACAGAAAGTCTGATGGGAAAGGAAGCGATGATATCTATTATGTGAAAATGCTGAAAGAACTTCCTAATCCTTGGAAGGAGATCAAAGGTGTGGCTAAGAACAATTTTGGACGAACACTTGCCAATACGAAGATTAATTTCAGGAATGAAACCGGAGACTACGTTGACTCCACAGTTACCGATGCTAACGGGAAATATTCTATTAACCTTCCTGTAGGCATGAAATTTACAATGGACGTTTCAAAACCGAGTTATCGTTCTGTTACAAATGTTCTATCTACGAATACTACAGACAATATTCTGACTCTTGACCCTACTCTTGATCACCGAGTAATCATCAAAGGAAACGTGTCAAATGCGACCAAAAAAGAGTCTCTTTCTAGTGCAACGGTTGCACTTTACACCAAAGACATGAAATTCATTGACTCTGTGCGTACCAAAGAAGATGGAACATATTTCTTCGATGTGTATGATAAAAAGGATTTTGTGGTGATAACATCGAAGAACAATTTCTTTGCAGATACCAATCAAGTGTCTTCTGAGGAAATTAACGACGTGATTGAAAACGATATGGCGATGGCTCAAATTCTTCCTGATGGCGTGTATTCAGTTGAAGATGAAATGTTCCTGCGTGTCAGAACCATCTATTATGACTGGAACAGCTCGAATCTTAGGGCGGACAAATCGGTTCTTGATGAAGTGATAAAAATCCTGAATGATTTCCCTAACTTGAAGATCGAGTTAGGGTCCCATACAGACTGTAGGGGATCGAAGGCATACAATCAACGATTGTCTGATGCCCGTGCACGTGCCTCTGCCGGCTACATTAAAGCACGTATTTCTGATGCTCAAAGGATAAAATCTAAGGGCTATGGAGAAACGAAACTTGTGAATGATTGTGAGTGTGAGGGAACCCGAATCGTGCCTTGCTCAGAGGAAGATCACCAAATGAACAGACGAACTGAGTTCAAGATCATTGCACAATAATGTTTGTTCAGCGGAACACTGTTAAGGCCATCAAAGCCTATTTTAACGACCGCTTAAAAGAGAAATTTTCGAAAAATGAATTAAAATTAATAGTCCGAGACTGTGTTTGTAGCAGGCTCGGACTTTCTTTTTCTGACTACCTTCTCGGGGATGATTTACGTTTGTCAGAGTCAGACCTATTGTATTTCCGAGATGTAGTTCAAAGAATTCAACGTGGTGAACCTTTTCAATATATACTGGGAACGGTACATTTTGCAGGGCATGATCTCAAGATTGATCGCCGGGCACTCATACCGAGACCGGAAACAGAAGAGCTAGTGGATTGGATTGGAACTACTGCTGAATCTGGCAGCGATGAATTAGTGTTGGATTTATGTTCTGGATCAGGTTGCATTGCGTTTGGAGTCGAACCATTCTTTCCTAAAGCACAGGTTATTGGTGTAGAATTATCTGATGATGCACAGAGTCTGTTTTTAGAGAATAAAACACTTTTGAATTCAAAAGTAAGCTTAATGAAAGGGGATGTTTTGTCGGAAAATTTCTGGAATAATATATTGCCTGAGTCAGTGCAGCTGATTGTTTCCAATCCACCTTATGTGAAGTATTCTGAAGCAAATGAAATGAAAAAGCACGTACTTGATTACGAGCCACATATAGCATTGTTTGTTGAGGACGACGATCCGTTGATTTTTTATAGAAGAATTTTAAAAAATGGAATTGAAAAGTTGATTTCAGGTGGAAGGATCTTCTTTGAAATCAACCCATTGTTTTCTGATGTTCTTGTTGAACAAATGAAGTTGGCGAACCTTGTTAACATTACATTGAGGAAAGATTTACAAGGTGTAGACCGAATGTTGATGGGACAAAAGCCGTAAATTCACGGCATGAAAGCCAATGAGGCAAAGGAAGAGATTTTAAGGTTGTCTAAACTCATAGACCACCATAATTACCTCTATTATGTCAAAAGTGAACCGGAGTTGTCTGACTATGATTTTGACATGCTTCTTGAAAAGTTAATTGACCTGGAGTCTGAATTTCCAGAATTTGCTTTCGAAAATAGTCCTTCAAAAAGAATTGGTGGTGATGTCACTAAAAAGTTTGAGTCGGTAGAGCATACCTTCCCGATGCTCTCTTTGTCCAATACGTATTCTGAAGAAGAGGTTAGAGAGTGGCAGCAACGCATTCATAAATTGGTGAAAGAACAAATTCATTTTGTATGTGAGCTGAAGTATGATGGCGTGGCGATCGGCATACGTTATGAACATGGGAAGATGATACGTGCGGTCACTCGAGGAGATGGTGTCAGGGGTGAAGATATTACTGCTAATGTTCGAACTATCAGGTCTGTGCCATTGAATTTGAGAGGATCTTTTCCGGTTTCTTTCGAAATCCGGGGGGAAATATTTATGCCACATGCTGTATTTTCTAAATTAAATAAAGAGCGTGAGGATATTGGCGAGGTACCTTTTGCAAATCCCAGGAATACAGCGTCGGGAACTTTAAAACTGCAAGATTCCAAAATCGTTGCAGAGAGAGGTTTGGATTCTTATCTCTATGGAGTCTACGGAGATCAATTGCCTTTTTCCTCTCACATGGAATCAGTTCTAAACGCAGGTTCTTGGGGTTTTAAAATTCCTAGAAATGATCAACGGATGATTGAACGTGTTTCTTCCATTGAAGAGATTATGAATTTTATTCATTATTGGGATCAAAAAAGAGCTGAATTGCCATTTGATATCGATGGGGTGGTAATTAAGGTGGATGATTATGAGCAACAGCGTCAGCTTGGATTTACCGCAAAGTCTCCACGATGGGCTATTGCTTACAAATTCAAAACCGAACGCGTAGAGACTCTCTTGGAGAGCGTTTCCTATCAGGTTGGTCGAACGGGAGCAATTACCCCCGTAGCTAATCTTAAACCGGTTCAGTTAGGCGGAACAACCGTTAAGCGAGCTTCATTGCACAATTCAGATCAGATAGAAAAACTGGATTTGCATTTATTGGATATAGTATACGTGGAGAAGGGTGGGGAGATTATTCCCAAAATTGTTGGTGTAAAAATAGCCGATCGTCGCACAGACTCTGAACGAATTCATTTCATTGAGAAATGTCCTGAGTGCAATACGTTACTTGTAAGAAGTGAAGGAGAAGCACAGCACTACTGTCCGAACGAACTTGCCTGTCCTCCACAAATGAAAGGCAAGATGGAACATTTTATCGGACGAAAAGCAATGAATATTGACGGTTTAGGCTCCGAAACCGTAGAACAATTGTATGAATCAGGTCTTTTAAATAATGTAGCTGATCTTTATGAATTGCACTTTGATCAATTGCTGAAGCTGGAACGAATGGCGGAAAAATCTGCAAATAACCTTCTTAAGGGGATTGCTGATTCCAAACAAGTTCCATTTCACCGCGTATTGTTCGCTTTGGGAATTCGATTCGTTGGTGAGACAGTAGCAAAAAAACTTGCAGCCTACTTTAAAGATATTACAACATTGGCATCTGCTTCGATTGAGGATTTGATGGAGGCAGAGGAAGTTGGGGACAAAATAGCTCATTCAGTCTGGAGTTTTTTCCGGGATGCACGTACTTTGGAATTGATTGAGCGATTGAAATATCATGGCATACAGTTAAAAAACGAGGAAAAAGAATTGGAATCTAATGTGCTAGAGGGAAAATCTTTTGTGGTGTCAGGAGTATTCAGTTCATTTAGTCGAGATGAAATAAAGGAGGTGATCGAAATGAATGGAGGGAAAAATGTATCGTCCATTTCTTCAAAAACTGATTTTGTGGTGGCTGGAGAGAATATGGGGCCCGCCAAATTGAAAAAAGCTTCAGATTTAGGAATTGAGATTCTTTCTGAAAATGATTTTATTAAATTGCTGAAAAAATAAAAGTGACAGAACAAACATCCATATGGAGCCGAATCAATAGACTGTTGATCGTGCTGCCCTACAACGAGGAGCTACAGTATTTTGAATACCTGAAGGCTCTCGATGAAATCCTCAATGAAAGTAGTGTGAGAGATCTGAAAATTATCGTTCCCCTTCCAAAAGAGGTTAAAAAGGAAATTCTGCCAACACATCGTTTGATCCATTATTTTTCTCCAAAGGACATTTCTTTTTTCGGGAAACTCAGAGACGAAGAAATGGAGCGAATAATTGTTCAGCCCTACGATGCCTTGGTGTGGCTTTTAACGGATGATAAAAAGTTATTTAAATTAATGAGGGACATACATGCTCCACTCAAGGTGGGTGTCAATATTAAAAACGACTTCTTTTCTCTTCATGTCGAGAGTAAAAGTGATAAACCTGGTGAAATAATCCGCTTTACAGTACAAACGTTAGATAAAATTTCAGGTGATGAATAATCCTTTCAAAGGCTCTGGTGTGGCCTTGGTAACACCATTTAATTCGGATAATTCAATCGATTTTGAAGCTTTGAAAAAACTGGTTCGTCTTCAGATTGAAGGAGGGACAGACTTTTTAGTGGTGCAGGGTACAACCGGAGAGTCTCCTGCCTTGACATCTGACGAAAAAAGTCGGGTTCTGGATGTTGTCTTGGAGGTGAATCAAGGTCGACTAAAAGTGGTTTTCGGAGTAGGGGGGAATAATACCTTGGCAGTTGGTGAACAATTGAAGAAACTGAATGCTGAAATTGATGGGATCTTATCAGTGTCGCCTTACTACAATAAACCGACTCAAAATGGTATTAAGGCACATTACAAACATTTAGCTGAGTGTACAGACCTGCCCATTATTCTATACAATGTACCCGGTAGAACGGGTTCAAATGTAACTGCTGAAACGACACTTGAGTTGAGCAGTATTCCAAATATTGTAGCGATGAAAGAAGCTTCCGGAAACATGGAGCAGATTATGGAAATTATTCGATGTCGTCCTGAGGGATTCGGTGTTCTTTCCGGAGATGATGCGCTCACCATGCCTCTTATTGCTGCAGGTGCTGATGGTGTGATATCCGTTGTTGCCAATGCGTTTCCTGAAAAATTCTCCCGAATGGTCAAGAGCTCAATGAATGGTGATCTCGCGATTGCACGCAAAGAGCACTATGATTTACTTCCGGTAACCAAAATGTTTTTCGAAGAGGGAAATCCTGGAGGAGTGAAAGTGGCTTTGAATAAAAGAGGAGTCATGGCTGAACATATGCGGTTGCCTCTTTATCCTGTTTCAAATGGCCTCCGTGAGCGTATATATTCAGAAACAGAACGTTTGTTGAATTTGTAAAAGATGGATGTATTTCAAAGAATTGCTCAAGCTATTCAGTCGGCACAGAAGATTGTAATTACCTCGCACAAAGGTCCGGATGGTGATTCTGTAGGTTGTTCGCTCGGACTCTATCATTTTTTAAAGAAAGTTGATAAGGAAGTAACGGTCTGTCACCCGGACAGGGCGCCTGAATTTTTGCAGTGGGTTCCTGGATACGATTCAGTATTATTTTTTGATGAAATGACTGAACTAGTCACAGCACATTTAATAGAGGCAGATCTGATTTTTGTGTTGGACTATAATTCCCCTGAAAGGGTAGGGTTAGAAATGCAACATGTTCTCATCAATTCATCTGCAACGAAGATAATGATCGACCATCATCCACATCCGGCAGATTTTTGTTATATAATGTTTTCGGATTCCTCCTTTTGCTCAACTTCACAGATGATTTATGAGGTGATCGACCGATCAGTCAATAGGTCTTTGCTTGATGCAACCATCGGTACGCCATTATATTTGGGGATTATGACCGATACTGGTTCTTTTCGATTTCCGTCTGTCACGCCTCGAACACATGAAGTGCTGGCTGAACTGATGAAAAATGGAGTGGTGCACAGCGATATTCATGAAAAAATATACGATTCAAATACACTTGAGCGACTTCAGTTGCGAGGATATGCCATCGCGGAAAAGTTTGAGCGCATCAACGATTATCCTGTGGCAATTATCTCATTGAACGTAGCGGAATTGACACGATTCCATTACAAAAAAGGAGATACGGAAGGCTTAGTTAATTCAGCACTATCTGTCGAGGGTATCAAAGCAGCTGCATTTTTTCTTGAAAGGGAAAATGAAATTAAAATCTCATTCCGTTCCAAAGGCGATTATTTTGTAAATGAACTTGCAATGAATGAGTTTTCAGGAGGGGGGCACAAATATGCTGCCGGTGGTGTTTCGACCGATACCTTGGAAAATACACTTTCGAAGTTTCGTTCACTGGTTTCAAAGTATTTTTCGAGATGAACCGTATTCTATTTAGTTGTTTAATTTTTTTATCGGCATGCAGCGGTGCGGATGAACAACCAAAAAAAACGGATTGGAGCAAGAAGAAATCAACAGAACTTAATCGTGAGCTTGCCATCCGTCAGGAAATGCAGATCAAAATGTTTTTGGAACAACATTCGGGTTGGCAAATGAAAGAAACCGGCACAGGATTGAGATACTGGATCTATAAAGATGGTGTAGGAGACAGCGCTGTTGTGGGAATGCATGCGAGAGTTGAAACAGAAATCACGTTGCTCGATGGTACATCCTGTTACAAAACAGCATCAGATGAATACGATGAGTTTGTGATCGATCGAAGTGATGTGGAGAGTGGCGTTCAGGAAGGGATTAAAAAAATGAGGGTGGGCGACAAAGCAAAATTGATTATCCCGAGTCATCTTGCGCATGGATTGATTGGAGATCTGGATAAAATTCCTCCTTTGGCTGTATTGGTCGTTGATATTTCTTTAATTGAGCTCGTGCCATGAAACTGAATCTACTCTATTTCACCATTTTATTTCTGGTGTGTGTTGCATGCACTGGTTCACAAACTTCATCTAAAGGAGATGAAAGCCATACTACAAGAAAGCCTAATAAGGAAAAGCCCGTTATTGAAAAAAAGAATTATACCGGAGGACTTCAGATTGAATGGTTCTCAAAGCAAAACGGTCCCTTGCTGCAGGATGGAGACTTGGTGGATATTCGTTACGAAGTGCGTCTGAAAAACGGTAAAATTGTGGATGGAAATAAGCTCGCCCATAAAAATTCACTTCCATTTCTTGTCGGATTTAAAATGCAGACTCCGGGTTGGGATATTGCATTACGTGAATTGCATGTTGGTGATTCAGCTAGAATTATAATACCCAGTAAATTAGCAAGAGGAGACAAAGGGGTTAAAGGCTTGATTCCTCCGAATTCTGACAATATTCTGTTTATTAAGGTTTTAAAATTTATAAATCCAACCAGAACAGTGGATGGAACACGTGTATGGTTACTTGAAGAGAACAAGTCAAATAAGCTTAAATTCAGTGATAAACAAACAATATTTTTGCATGCAATGGGAAGTACGCCAACTTCTAGTGAATTTGTCAATACTTTTCGTTTGGGACAACCTTTTAGCTTCCGGTTGGCAGATCATGGATTGGTGCCTGGATTGAAAAAAGCGTTAATTAATTCTAAAAAGTTTGATCGCCTCTTCATTGTTGTTCCACCCGAAGATGCTTATGGTAGTAAAGGATATCTGGATATGGTCAAACCAAACGAAACGGTTTTCTACAATGTCTTGGTTTTGGATGTTGTTAATACGCCTTGAAAAGCTTAAATTCGCACCTGTTTAAAGCGCTTTGCCTCTCCTTATGATCAAACGCATTTGTTTTTATTCATGTTTCTTTTTTGTGTTGCTGAATTCCTCAAGAGTTTTCAGTCAACAAATTTTGGATACGGTCTACACGGACAAGGGAGCAATGGTAATCTATTCCAACAGAACGTGGGCATTTCTGAAGGATAAATCATTTACCGGGATTCTCAACTCGCACGTTCACACTATTCTAACTCAGCAACTCGGCCTCAATTTTACAAATACCTGGAGCAACGACGTTTGTTTTTCTTCCGGAAAGCACAATGACATGTCGAAGTTGAACGATACGTTATGGTTGTGTGTCACAGATGAAAAGTACATGGATTATGTGGCTCCAGTTCAGGGTATTGTAACATCTCGTTATGGGTACCGCCATGGCAGACATCACAGCGGAATAGATTTGGATCTCGAAACCGGAGACACAGTGCGTGCATGTTGGGCAGGAAAGGTTCGTTACTCCAAATACAACGATGGAGGTTTTGGAAATTTGGTGGTCATTCGCCATTACAATGGACTCGAAACGTTCTACGCTCATTTAAGTAAGTTGATTGTTGCCCCTGATCAGGAAGTCAAAGCTGGTGATGTGATTGGACTTGGTGGAAATACAGGACGTTCTTACGGGTCACATTTGCATTTTGAAGTGAGATTCTACGATGCAGCGATCAATCCTGAGGAAATAATAGATTTTGAAAAGAAATCGTGTAAAGATGAAAACTTGTTCGTCCATAAAGGATTGTTCAGGCCTGGCGCTAAGCCAACGATTCTTGAAGGTGAGGAACCGGATCCGACTTCGGTAACGCAAACTCAAACTCCGGTTCAACCAGAGGTTGCTCAGGTAGTTCAAACGTCGGTGAGAAAATATTATAAGGTCAAATCAGGAGATACCCTTACAGAGATTGCAGATAGGAATCAAACAACGGTTTCAAAGCTTTGCCAGCTCAATAATATACGCCCGAGTACCACGTTACAAATTGGACGAAGTCTTCGGGTGAAATAAGGTTTTCATGTTAAAACAGACAATACTATTAAAATTCAGTGTCCTTTTGTTGAGCAGTTTGTTTCTGTTAACAGCATGCTCTGACTACAATAAGGTGGTCAAGGGAGACGATTACCAACAGAAGTTTGAGCTCGCAAATTCGTTGTACGACAAAGGACAATTTTTGCGTTCCGTTACTTTGTTTGAACAGGTATATCAGAAGATGCCTAAAACGGGAGAAGGCGAATTGTCTTATTATCGTATAGCTAGAGCATACTACGAGGAAAAGGATTTTTACATGGCGGGTTATTATTTTGGTTCATACACGCAACGATATCCGTATAGCAACAAAGCCGAAGAAGCACTATTTCTATCTGCAATGTGCTCCGTTTTTAATTCGCCGGCAGCATCTTTAGATCAGAACGATACAGAGTTGGCTATTAGTAACTTGCAGCAATTTATTGATGCGTATCCACAGAGCCCGTTAATTGACTCATGCAATCATGTCATGGACGAATTGAGGGTGAAGTTGGAAACTAAAGATTATGAAGCTGTTAAATTGTATGCGCGCACTCAGAATTACAGGGCAGCTGTGACAACGGCACTTACTTTTTTAGAGGATTATCCGCGTTCAAGATACAAAGAAGAAATAGGGTTCGTATTGCTCGAGAACTCTTACATGTTGGCGATGAATAGTATTGACAATAAAAAAATGGAGCGTATTGAGCAAACAATCGAAAGATATCGTACATTTGTCGCCGATTTTCCTGAGTCTTCTAACAAAAAAGCGGCAGACAGAATCAGTGACGAATTGAACAAGGAGCTTCAGAAAATCGAACAAAACAAATAAACTATGAATTTTAAGAACAGCAGTGCAGAACGCTCAACAGTCACCAGAGATACCATTAAAATGGAGAAGGAAACTGGAAATATCTACGAATCTATTGTTATCCTTTCCAAGCGTTCGAATCAGATCAGTGTTGAATTGAAAGAAGAGTTGAATCAGAAGCTTCAGGAATTCGCATCTTCAACAGATAACCTTGAAGAAATCTTTGAAAACCGCGAGCAGATCGAGATCTCTAAATTCTATGAAAAACTTCCTAAACCAGTTGCGATTGCGATGGATGAGCTGATGGAAGAAAAGATCTACACAAGAAAAACGGAAGAGGAAAAATAATATATGCGAGGTAAACGCGTCCTTCTGGGAATTACGGGAGGTATAGCGGCATACAAGATCGCATATCTCATAAGAATACTCAAGAAACAAGGGGCAGAAGTCAAATGTGTTATGACTCCTGCCTCTTCTGATTTTATAAGTCCCCTCGTTGTTTCAACACTCTCTGGAAATCCTGTAAACATAGACTTTTGGAATCGTGCAACGGGTGAGTGGACCAACCATGTAGAGTTGGCCTTGTGGGCAGATGTCTTTTTAATTGCTCCTTTGACCGCTAATTCTTTGTCGGCGATGGCAGTTGGTGGCTGCGATAATTTGCTTTTGGCATGCTACCTTTCAATGAAAACCAAAACAATTGTGGCGCCTGCCATGGATCTGGATATGTATGCGCATCCAACCACAAGACGTAATTTGGAAGCAATTCAAAAAGATGGTGTTGAGGTCATACCGGCGGAATCGGGTGAATTGGCCAGTGGTTTGGAAGGCGAAGGAAGGATGGCAGAGCCCGAGCAGATTGCGCAGTACTTGTCTGGCCATTTTTCTGTTTCAACTTCGACATTTTTTACAGGAAAACGGGTGTTAATTACTGCTGGACCAACCTACGAGGCCATAGATCCTGTGCGATACATTGGAAACCATTCAAGTGGAAAAATGGGATATGCCTTGGCAAAAGAGGCCTTGAATCAAGGCGCAGAAGTTGTTTTGATTTCAGGTCCAACAGACCTCAAACTTCAACATTCAAGATTAACGATAGTGAATGTTGTTTCTGCTCAAGAGATGTTGTTGTCAGTTCAGAAGTGTTGGGGTGAGTGTCATGTTGGAATATTTTCTGCTGCAGTTGCCGATTTTCGTCCTTCTGAATCAGCAGCTCAGAAAATAAAAAAAGAAACAGCTGATACGGTTCTTCATTTGGTTAAAAACCCTGATATACTGTGCTGGGCGGGTGAAAACAAAACGTCAGATCAATTGCTCGTTGGTTTTGCTTTAGAGACTGAAAATCTTTTGGAGAACGGAAGAAAGAAGCTGGAAAACAAACATTTGAATCTCATCGTACTTAATTCGGGGAATGAGCAAGGTGCCGGATTTTTTGTGGATACAAACAAGGTGCATGTCTTGGACGATCGCAATAATTTGACTAGTTTTGAGTTAAAGACAAAAGCCGAAGTGGCCAAAGATATTTTAGATCAAATCAGTCTTTACGCATGTTGAACAGATTACTGATATTCATTACATTTCTGCCCTTATTCGTTGTCGGACAAGAATTAAATTGTCAGGTTAGTATCATTACGGATGCTCGTTTGGAGGTGACCTCAGTTGAGAAAGAGATTTTCGATCAATTGAAGCAGACCATCTATGATATGATGAATACCACGCAATGGACGAAGGATAAGTTTAAGGTGGAAGAGCGTATCAATTGTAATATTCAGCTGCAAATAAACTCTATACCTTCGCCAGGGACGTATTCCGGTTCCCTGCAGGTGCAGTCGTCACGTCCTGCCTTTAATTCCTCCTACAACACAACAATTTTCAATTTTCAGGACGACGATATTCAGTTTTCTTACTCCCGAAATGCGGTATTGGTCTATGCGCCCAACCAGTACAGAGATAATCTTACATCCATCCTTGCATTTTATGCTTACTTCATAATTGGTATGGATTATGACTCTTTTTCTATTAAAGGGGGGACTCCATATTTTAATGAGGCCCAGCAGATTGTCTCCAATGCACAAACATCAAGCGCCCCTGGTTGGAAATCCAATGAGGCTGGAAAACGCAATCGATTTTATCTGGTAGATAATATTTTACATCAGCTTTTTGAGCCATTGAGAGAATGCCTTTACGAATACCATCGCAAGGGAGTTGATAAATTGTACGATGATAAGCTGGCAGCAAGAAAAGCCATGTATGATGCTTTGAATAAGCTCTCAAAAGTTGTTACAACTCGACCAAATTCTATTAATCTATTGTCCTTTGTTCAGGCAAAACGCGAGGAATTAAAAAGCCTGTATTCTGATGCAGAGGTGAAGGATAAAAACGATGTTGTGTCCCTTCTGAAAAAGTTGGATCCAGCAAATGCAAGCAGGTATCAGGAGATTTTAAACTGATGCTAAAACAACTGCAAATACGAAACTTCGCTCTGATTGATCATGTCGAATTGGACTTTGAGCAAGGGTTTACTGTATTAACAGGTGAAACGGGATCAGGTAAATCAATTCTTTTAGGCGCGCTAGGTTTGATACTCGGGGATCGCGCAGACTTCACAGTGATCGGTCCGAACGGAGAAAAAGCTATTGCTGAGGCATTTTTTTCAGTAGATATTGATTTATACAAGCCCTTCTTCGATAGAAATGACCTAGATCTTTCCACAGAAATTGTCATTCGCAGAGAAATTCATTCCAATGGAAAGTCGCGTGCATTCATCAACGATACGCCGGTGGCGCTCGGTTTGCTCAGAGAAATAACCGGAACGTTGTTCTATATTCATTCGCAGTACAATACGGTTGAATTGAAGTCAATAGTATTTCAATTAGAATTGCTTGATGCGTTGGCCGGTCTCACCACGGAGTCAGAACTTTTCAGAAAGAATTTTTCGCGTTACGAGTCAGATAATTCGACACTTGAGGGACTAAAACGAAAATTTCAAGAGCTTCAAAACAAGAGCGACTATGATCAATTCCAATTGGAAGAATTAATCCGGTTGGAACTCAACAAAAATGACTACAAAGCTATTGAGCAAGAGCTTTCTTCCATGTCGAGATCTGAAGAAGTCAGCGAGGCAATTGTCAAACTTGAGCACATAACGAACGGAGAAGGTCAGGCAGGTGAACAGCTGAAACAAGTGGAGAGTGCTTTCAAAAAACTTGAAGGAGTACATTCGGAAGTAGACGATATACAGTCGAGATTAAAATCTATTTTACTTGATTTAAAAGATGTTACGAGTGATGCTTCTCGTTTTCTTGACCGACAATCCAATGATCCTGAGCGCATAGCTCAGCTCACTTCATTGGTAGATGAGTATAATCGTATACTACGTAAACATCAATTGAGCAATCAGGAGGATTTACAGGCTTATTGCTCAGAGCTTCAGGGACGTTCACAGGATCTTACTTCTTTGGAGGAAGAAATCAATAGATTTGAAGCAGATCTGATTAAGCAGAAATCAATGCTAGAGGAAGTAGCCCTCGAACTTCATTTGAAAAGAAAGGAGCTCGCTCCTAAAATTGCCGAAAAAATTATCGCGATTCTTTCTTCGCTCAAACTTTCAGGAACTAAACTTGAATTTGAGCTTACACAAAACCAAGCTCTTAATAGTTCTGGTTGTACTGCTCTTCGAATGTTATTCTCAGCGAATGAGGGCATATCATTGGTGCCAATAGAATCTGCTGCAAGTGGTGGGGAATTGTCCCGAGTAATGTTGGCCTTGCATCGACTTCTTTCAGATCAAAAGAATTTGCCTACTATTCTATTTGATGAAATTGATACCGGTGTCTCAGGCGATGTAGCAGAAAAAATGGGTAATTTGTTATCAGAAATGGGGGCTAATCGCCAATTAATCGCCATCACACATCTTCCACAGGTTGCAGCGAAAGGGGAATACCACCTGAAAGTAGAAAAGGTTGTTGTGAATGGAAGGTCACAATCGGGAGTCAGAAAATTGTCAACGGAGGAGCGAACACATGAGATAGCCCGACTTCTCAGTGGAGAAAAAATTACAGACGCCGCGATTGAGAATGCCAAAATTTTAATGAATTAGAATGGAAGATCTTTTCTTAAGATTTGACATTCCCTCATCTCCAATCAAATTTTCCTATGGGGAAAGAGTATTGTTTCTAGGCAGTTGCTTTTCGGATGAAATGGCTGATCGTGCGAAATTTTCGGGATTCACTTGTGAAACAAATCCACTGGGAACTGTTTTTCATCCCGAACCGATTCGCCGGTTTTTGGAACATGTATTAAAACAGGAAACTTATCATGAATTGCTAGTCAGGAATGAACGCTGGTATTCTTGGGATGCGAGTACTGTTTTTTCAAGCGATTCCCCGGATAAACTCGGCCTGACACTGCAGAATATCTACACGGAATGGTTGAGTTTTCTTCAAAATTCGAAGATATTATTCGTTACATTCGGTACTGCGTGGGGATACCACAGAAAAGCCAATCTAAAAATTGTTGCAAATTGTCATAGGCAATCAATTTCGAAATTTGAAAAACGATTGTCAGATTCAGAGGCAATTTCTGAATCATGGATTCAGATAATTCGCAAGTTGAGGGCTTTAAATCCGGAATTGACTATCGTCTTTACGGTCTCCCCGGTTCGACATGTGCGAGACGGACTTGTCGAGAACAATAGGAGTAAGGCAATACTCATTGATGCGATAAGAAAGATATGTGATCAAACAGGTGCGGGTTATTTTCCTTCCTATGAAATTCTGATGGATCAATTGCGCGATTATCGGTTTTTTAAAACAGACCGTGTTCATCCCTCAGAAGAGGCAGTTTCCATCATCTGGCAAAAATTATTAGAGTGTTACACCGAGAGTGAGACAAGATCAAAAGTGAAGCACGTTGAATCCTTTCGAAAGTTTTCGAGTCATGTTCCATCTGATTTCAATGCTTTTGAACATCAAAATGAACTGGAACATCGAAAAAATGAACTCTTACTACTGATTCCAGATCTTGTTCTGAAATAAGCAGAATCTTCCAATCCCTTTTATGGCATGCGAACAATTGTTCCTTTGTACTCTGATTTTTCGCCAGGCAAAGGATTTTTCAGCTTTACTATCCAGATAAACGCTTTATTGGCATCTACCAATTGTCCGGTAGTGCGGTTCGTACCGTTCCAGCCGTTCGTTGCATCACTCGTTTCAAAAAGGGTAACGCCATTGGTTGGATCGATAATCAGCATGGAAAAATCTGTATTTCGTTCTGTCAATGCGTAAGGCATAAAGGTCGCATTCTTTGGATTAGGTGAATTCGGCCAAAAAGAATTAACAGCTAAAAGATTATAGGTCTCATCAATCGAAATTTCGCGTGTAACTGTTGCTTCACATCCTCCATCTTTCGGCGATGCTTTAAGCACCACATTGTATGTGCCTTTGTTGTAAAGATGAGTTTTAACTTCTTTTCCTGTCAATTCACCTTTCAGCGTTTCAATGTTCCAGGAAAACGAACAGCTTTCATTTGCTTTTGCAGTGAGTTCTGTCGTAGGTACACCGTTCTCATATTTTGAATCATCGTCAAATTCAATGCTTGCCTGAACAGAGGATTTTACCTTGAAATCAGCGTTTTTACTATATTCAATTTTCCCATTCACGGATTTACCGAAGTAGTAATTGCCGGGATTTTCTGCAGTGAAATTGAATTTTTTTCCAGCAGGTATCGGATAGACTTTGTTAAGGTCAGAAAGGAAAATATCGGACTCATTGCTGTTTTCTATGGCTACGTTATCGCCAGGACACAAATCTGCCAATTTCGGATATAACAAAGTTTTTGGTGTTTCCGGATCACTGTTCTTTTGAGAAATCGGGTTAGAGCTCAACGTTTTTTGTTCAGATGTATTTACTTCTGTCGAACGCTTATCTCCCTCCGTGACATCAGTCACAGCAGTTGTTTTTTCTTGATCACCTTGAACTTCGGCATAGGAGGATTCATCACCTAATTTCTCTTGATTGTTGGTTTTGTTGGTGCCAGTGTTGTCTTTGGTGTAAGAACTATTATTTTTAGAAGTTTCGTTTACCGCATTTGGAGAATTTGCAGAAACTTTTTCGGATACACTGTTCGAGGTATTCGTTAAGAGAAATACTGATGTCGCAATTACAATTAAAAGTCCTCCGCCAAGGAACCATTTCCAGGAGAACCCGCTACCATTTACAGGGAATCGTTTGTCCAGCGCTCCGGACAATTTATTCCATGCTGCTGGATCGTAGGGAACTTCATAGTTGCTAATGACGTCCTTGAATTTATCTTCTAAATGATCTTTCATAGTCATTCTAATTTCATAAATTTTTCATTCAACATGCGTTGAAGGTTCATCTTTGCTTTGGCCAGGTTTGATTTTGAGGTGCCTTCACTAATTCCCAGTAGATCAGCGATTTCTTTGTGTGAATAATCCTCTAGTACGTACAAGTTGAAAACGGTACGGTAAGCGGGAGATAATTTTTGAATTGCTTCCATCGCAATCTCGCCTTTTAACTCCGATAAATCCACTTCCTCTTTAACAATGATCGGGTCTTCCGCACCGAGTTTGAAGTCGTTGTCATCGTCGGTACGAAATGGGTCTTTTTTTGATTTTCTGATCGCGTCAATTGCCGTATTCGAAACAATTCGTCGCAACCATCCTTCAAAAGAGCCTTTGTAATCAAATGCACCCAGCTTTTCAAAGATCTTAATGAAACTTTCCTGGAGAATTTCCTGTGCGCTGTCCCTGTCAACTGTGTATCTAAGGCACACAGGGAAGAGTTTGCCGTAGTACAGCCTGAAGAGCTCCTCCTGCGAACGACGTTCGTTCCGCAGACATCCTTCGATCACAGCTGTCAGTTTTTCTCTGTTCTCCACCTTGCGTTTCGATTGAAAGACGCACAGCTCTCCTCTCGGTTGCCTCTGTGCGAAAAAAATAGAATGAATAATGCTTTTCCTCACAAAGAAAAGGAATTATTGATCAATAAATACTAAATTCGGTGCCGTATTTCAAAGATGTTTACCAATTACAATAAAATATGAAAGTAACAGTAGTAGGAGCAGGGAACGTAGGAGCAACATGTGCAGATGTTCTGGCTCACAGGGAAATTGCCAACGAAATCGTTTTGTTGGATATTAAAGAGGGATTTGCTGAAGGAAAAGCATTGGATATCTGGCAAACGTCGCCAATCAATTTGTATGATTCCCGAACTATCGGATCAACAAACGATTATTCAAAAACTGCAGATTCTGACGTGGTAGTAATTACCTCAGGTTTGCCACGTAAGCCCGGAATGTCTCGTGATGACCTAATCGCTACGAATGCTGGTATTGTTAAAACAGTTACCGAAAACGTCATTAAACATTCTCCGAATGCAATTATCATTATTGTTTCCAATCCACTTGACGTAATGACCTATTGTTCGTATTTGACAGCTAAAGTTGATTCAAAGAAAGTTTTTGGAATGGCAGGTATCCTGGATACAGCGCGATACCGTGCTTTTCTTGCTGAAGAGCTGAATGTTTCTCCAAAGGATATCCAGGCAGTTTTGATGGGTGGACACGGTGATACAATGGTTCCACTCCCAAGGTACACTACGGTTGGTGGTATTCCTGTAACGGAGATGATCGGTGAAGAAAAATTGAACGAGATCATTGAGCGTACTAAGTTCGGTGGTGGTGAGATCGTGAAACTTTTGGGTACGTCTGCATGGTATGCTCCGGGTGCTGCAGCTGCTCAAATGGTGGAGGCCGTAATCCGTGATCAGAAGCGCGTATTCCCAGTGTGTGCATGGTTGCAAGGAGAGTATGGAATGAAAGATATTTATCTTGGTGTTCCGGTAATTCTTGGCAAAAATGGTATCGAACGCATTATAGAATTGGATCTGAATGCAGATGAACGTAAATTGTTGGAAGAATCAGCTGTTGCTGTAAAAGGAGTGATGGATGTGTTGGATAATATGAACGTTGC
>Ga0315906_10001834_pt1 | contig 30784 bp, 22 predicted proteins | sample LakEriMetagenome_4_FD_203526 | JGI IMG/M metagenome (GOLD analysis project Ga0315906, IMG submission 203526) | Freshwater fungal communities from buoy surface, Lake Erie, Ohio, United States - Buoy 2 MA122 | ecosystem: Environmental > Aquatic > Freshwater > Lake > Lake biofilm | place: USA...
ACGCTTGTTGGTACAGTTCAGAAGTATGGAACAGCATCAAATGCAAAGCAAATGCTCAATGCCAATGAGATTGGTTTGACCAAAGCAATTGTCAAGACCGAAACAACAGTGGAAAAACCTGCGATGTTAGTGGCTCAAGGAGCAAATGGCAGTACGCAAATCACTGTCAAAAATCTCACAGGTACAGCATCCAATGTATCATTGAGCATCGATACAGAGAATTCATTGATGCCAGAAGGTTGGACTGCAAAAGTAGAGCCTTCATCAGTAAATCTTCCTGCAAATGGCACAGCAACAGCAAATGTCACTTTGACTACCGGGAATAATCAAGGTTATGCCATTATTTCAGTTGAAGCAATTCCTGAAGATGAAAATGTGATTGGTCGTGTCAGCAAAGGCAATGTATACAATATGACACCGGGCATGAAGTATGCTATTTATGGTGCTCATCCACGCATGAATGATCACTATGGTCAACCACTCAAAAATCGTGGTGGTGATTTTGCTTCAAAATCAATTGATTTACCTTTGAATGCAGGCTTCATGGAAATGTATCCTGCAAGTTCTTTTGATGCAGCAATTATTGCTGTTCATTATGGATCAAGAGGTGCATTGGGTACAAATCCTGCGATTATTTCACAAGTCAGTTCAATGCTCGATGCCGGCAAAAAAGTATTCATCGCTGGTGGACTTGAAGCATTTAACGGTGCGAAGTCAACTTCAGCAACAACTGAAACAAAAGCATTCTTCAATGATAAATTGGGTGTAAATGTTATTGACGATCCTGTTCTTCGCTTGCAAACAAATGCCAATGGCCAAATCACAGGTACAATTCCATTCCAATTGACAGGTATCAAAGATGATGTCATTGGTGATGGAATCAACTATTTGGCAAATGATGTCACCAATTTCAATACAGATCCATTCATCTATTTCACAGATGCACTTTCTTTAAATCCAGATAGCAAATCTGTTCCTTCATTGTATTTGGATGAGAATATTGACAATGTGGCCGGTATTCGCTGGCAAAATGGCGAAGGCAAGCTCGTAATGTATACATTCGATATGGATGGTATTTCTGATGATGAAATGAAAAATACATTGATGAGCAGAGCATATACATGGCTCTTTGGCTCTGCTTCTTCCGTTGATGAGCAGAATTCTGATCTTTCATTCATGGTTCAACCAAATCCATTCTCCGGTTCTGCAGCCGTTCATTTCACAGTGAATGATGCAACAGAACAATCAGTGACTTTGAATCTTATTGATATGCTCGGCAGAGTTGTTCAAACCAGCGGATCTATCAAAATTGCTCAAGGCATGAATAGCTATGCATTACAAAATGCAGGCTTGAATCCAGGTGCATATAGACTCACTTTGACCGGTTCAAATGGTTCCATGCGCTCAATTCCGGTAATGATCAATAGATAATCATAACCTGATGATATTCAATGGGATTGCATATGGTTTGCAATCCCATTTTTTTTTATAGTTTGTGGCCGGTCTTACCCCTATTTATTTGGAGATTTTATGAAACGTGTCTGTACTAATGTAGTGTTCATGCTCTTTCTTGGCTTGGGATTAAGCGCTAATCTCATTGCTCAGCAGCCAATCAAGAGAGTATTGCTTGAACAATATACCGGCGCATGGTGCGGATGGTGTGTTGATGGTAGCTTTGTGATGGATGAACTTATCAAGGAATTTCCTGATCAAGTGATTGGTGTCAAGGTGCATGCAGGCGATGATATGGAAATCAAAAAAGTATTTGATTCTCTGAAGTCAATGGTTCCATTTTATCCGAGTGGAAGCGTCGATCGCATGGTATTTCCCGGTGAAGCAACAGTTGGAACCGGTCGTGACAAATGGCGTGAGTATGTACTCAAGCAAATGACCAAAGGAAGTGATATCGATATCAAAGTTGTGAATGTATCTTATGACAAAGCAACAAGAATCATGAAAGCAGATGTTGAAGCCACATTCGTGAAATCAATGAGTGGTGATTTACGCTTGAATCTCATGGTAATTGAAGATGATGTGACAGGAACTGGTCAGGGATATGATCAAAGTAATTATCTAAGTGGCAATGCCTCATTTAAAGGTCATCCCTATTATGACAAGCCTTCGGTCATCAAAGGATATAATCATCGTTCGGTCGTGAGAGCATATCCTGCCGGAGTTTGGGGAATCAAAAACAGCATCCCCGCAATAACAAGCACCGGTGAAAAATATACAGCATCATTTACTTATACTGTCCCTGAAGAATTCAATGCGGGAAATATCCTTTTGATCGGAGCTGTTCAAAAGCATGGCGTGAATGCCAATGCAAGAGAGATTTTGAATGCACATCAAGTTGGACTCATGAAATCACCTGCAGTTTTGGAAACAGTTGTTGCAGATAAATTCCAAACAGCCAATCCCGATGGAAATAGCAATTCAAGTATTTCCATAAAAAACAATAATGCAACTCCAGTGCAAGTATCCTATGAAATTGATGAAGCAGCATCAATTATCCCTCAAGGTTGGAAGGCTAGCGTATCAAAAGCTCAAGATAATATTGAACCAGGTGCATCTAGCAATATCTCCGTAACTCTCAATAGCAATGATGTTCCAGGATTTGCAAAGGTTATCGTGAATGCAGTGGTTTCAGGCGAGAATGTATTCACAAAATCAGTCAAAGCAAAAGTATATGCTTTGTCACCATCCATCAAGCATGTGGTCTATGGAGCACATCCAAGAATGAATGCACTCTATATGCAAGATCTTGAAGTAATGCGTCCAAAATCAACAGCTATGATTCCAATGGATGCCGATGTTTTGGCAGGATATCCACCACAAACATTTGATATGGCTATTATTTCAGTGGATAATGAAAATGCAGGCATGATTGCAAATAATTCGGAATTCCTCAATAGCATCGGGACAATGTTGCAAAATGGAAAGAAAGTCTTCATCGCATCCGAACAAGAACTTTCATCCATCATAAAATCAAACAATGAACCGATGAAAACGCTTCTCGATCAAACTTTGGGAATTTCCGTAAAATCCGGTTCGCCCGTCAAGAGATTTGATCAAGACAAAAATTCCGGTGATATTCTCATGGCTTATCCAATTCAAATCAAAGGTCAAGCCGGTGATTATATCGGTCGCGACATCAATGTCACACTGAATGAATACTTTGAAGATCCTACACTTACGCCATTTACTCGATTCACTGATGTATTCTCGATCAAACAAGGTAGCAGTGCTATGCCTGTATTCACTTATGATGCAGAACCATCAGACATCGGAGCAATTCGTTGGGAAAATGGATCATCCAGATTGGTGATATTTGGCTTCGGACTCGATGGATTGAGCAATCAAAACAAAAAATCTCAAATCATGTCAAGAACATATAATTGGCTTCTGCTTGGAGCATCTTCGGTGAATGAACAAAATGAAGCTTCCAATAGAGTTGTGCCAAATCCGGCTTCCGATATGGCATTCGTTGAATTTAATACCGAATCATCGATGCCTGTCACTATTTCAGTGATGGATGCTCTCGGAAGAACCATGACTTCATTCATCAAATCTGATATTTCCGCCGGAAAACAAAGTGCTGTGATTTCAACAGGACAATTCCCAATCGGGCAATATCAAGTAAAAATTGATGGTGCTTCAAAGCAATCAATCATGATCCCATTGGTTATCATTCGATAAAATTGCCATCTTCTATAGAAGCCGTCATATTACCCAATATGACGGCTTTCTTGTTTTGGGTGAATTCTGTCCTAAAAAAGTGCCCGATGTTTTGTATTTTTGCCAAAACTGAACATCTTAGAATAAACTAGAAAACCGTATGTCACAAGAGATTGCATTTACAAAGGAAGAGCTTGCCGAGATTGAAAGGCTGAAAGCTCAATATCCGGAATCCAAGGCGGCAATCATGCCTGTGCTTTGGATGGCCCAGAAAAAATTTGGGTGGTTGTCCGAGGATGTCATGCGAATGGTCGGTGATGTCATGAATCTTCCTTTTGCACATGTGAAAGGAGTAGCCACATTTTATACCATGTATTTCAAAAAGCCCATGGGCAAATTTCATGTACAGGTTTGCACCAATGTCTCTTGCATGCTCAGAGGCGGTGAGGAAATCTATCATGAATTATGTGATAAATATGGTATCGGCCACAATGAAAGAACAGAAGACGGCAAGATTTCTCTAGAAGAAGTGGAGTGCATGGGAGCATGTGGTGGCGCGCCCATGATTGCGATCAATGAAGATTATCATGAAAATGTCACGATGGCTGATGTTGAACGATTGATTGCAGGTCTCTCATAATCATGCTTGCAAAGAGTACACATACATCATTCAAAATGGTACATGTTCTCTCTGTAATGACTCTGTTCTTTATCGTTCAAATCATTGCGAGTGATCTTGCTTACCAATTTACACTCATTCCCGACAAAGTTGTTCAGGGAAATGAATGGTGGCGTGTATTGACTCATGTCTTTGCAATTGATTCACCTTGGCTTGCTTTTCTTGGATTGCCGATTTATTATTGGTTGGGGAAAGAGACCGAACATTTGACCCAAGATGGTGTTTTTCCTATCGGTTTCTTGATCGGTGCCATTATCACCGGGCTTGTCTATGCAGTAATGCCTGTTGAATGTCCTCCACTTGGTGCAGGACTTTATGGCATGTTATATAGCGCATCTTTGGCGATGACAATGGTGAGATCACCCGCCATTACAGTACCGGCGCTCGCAAAATTGCGCATATCCATTATTTCAACATTGACAATCGGTTTTGGATTTGTCTTTCTTGGAATGTCGATGTTCATCGGCGACATGATGTATATGTACAGCTATTCTTTGCAATCCGGATCAGGTATTATGATTGGGTTATTGACCGGTTTGATATGGTCGCATATTCGATTGGCAGGAAAGGAAGCTGAAGTGCCAAAACATGATTTCCCAACTTATGTTCCAATTGCAACGCAACCGATTCGTAAAGATGAAAAAGCTTTGATCAATATCATGATTGAACAAAGGGAAGTCATTCAGGAATCGCATCTCATAGATGAAGACACTGATGATGAATCTATTCTTAATATTATTTTAGAAAAAATTCATGATCAGCAATACGATAGTTTGACCGAGGGTGAGAAAGCATTCCTGGAACGCTATTCTCGATCATTGAAATAATAGCATATAGAGTTTGATAATGTCAACACAAGTAAAGGTCACCATTGGTGGCAAAGAATTCACTTTGAGGGGCGATGATGAGCAAAAGCTTGTCCGAGCAGCCAAAGAAGTGGATGATCAAATTCGTGCTCTGCAATCAGGCATGATGGATCAATCAACACAAATGCAGGCAATTGTCGCAGCATTGAATCTGGCTGAACAAAAGATTTCTGCGGAAGAAACGCTTGAAAAAGAATCATTATTGCTTTCATCTGAATTGGAGAATATGGCAACATTTCTCCGAGAGCAATTGAAAAAGTAATGACAAAGACAAAACCGCTTCTTACTTTTTTGTCACACGTCATAATAAAGAACTTATAAATCAAATCATAGGGAATCAGGCTCTTGATATAAATTACAGGCCTCAACGGGAAACCGTAATCTTCGCGTTCCAGTGGAATGCACCATGAAGATTCAGTGGACGTAAAATATATGAAGGATGATACCCACCGTGTGTGAAGAGAGTTCTTTCATCTCGTCTTCGGCAATGTATCTCAGGATACTGTGAAAGTATGAAGCGGCATTTTTAACAATGAGAATCAAAATAGATCGGAAGAGATGCAATTGCATCAAATCCATTTTCATATGCTTCGGCATGAATTGATAGATAAAGGTTTAGAATATCATGGATCAAATAAACATCATTGCTCTCAGTATCGTTGGCTTCGTGGTCGGCTTTGTGCTCGCATATTTTGTGGGTAACAAGGTCGCCAAAACGAAGATCGAAGAAGCTGAAGGAAGAAAAAAACTCATTATCGAAGAAGCAGGCAAAGAAGCATCTGCTTTGAAAAAAGAAAAGCTTCTGGAAGTGAAAGAGGAATGGCATAAAAGCAGACAAGAATTCGAGGCGGAAACTCAAGACAGACGCAAGCAAATCAAGCAACTTGAACATCAATTATCTCAACGCGAAGAAGCAATTGAGAATAAACTTGAACTGATAACGAGAAAAGAAAAGAATATTCAACAAGCAGAACAAACATTCTCCGATAGAGAAGAAGATGTTCGAAAAAAAGAGCAATCATCAAAAGACAAAGCAAAAAAGATTGATTCATTACTCGAAGAACAAACTCTTCGTCTTGAACGCATTACAGGTATGTCCCGTGAGGATGCCAAGAAATTCCTCATTGAAAATATGATAGATGATGCAAAACTTGAATCTGCTCAAATGATCAAAGACATTCGCGATGAAGCCAAGATTAATGCTCATAAAGAAGCGCAGAAATTGGTCATTCAAGCAATTCAACGCACAGCATCAGATCATTGTGTGGAAACAACGGTTTCCGTTGTGAATCTTGCAAGCGATGAAATGAAAGGTCGAATCATCGGTCGTGAAGGACGTAATATTCGTGCCTTCGAAGCGGCTACAGGTATCGATTTGATCATTGATGACACGCCTGAAGCAGTTGTGATTTCCGGTTTTGATCCATTCAGAAGAGAAGTGGCAAGAGTTGCTCTCGAACGCTTGATGTCAGATGGTAGAATTCATCCGGCTCGCATCGAAGAAGTTGTTGACAAAGCACGCAAAGAACTGGAAGAAGAAATTATTCGCGTCGGTGAATCCGCGCTTATGGAACTCAATATTCCGAATATGCATCCTGAATTGATCCGACATATCGGTAAGATGAAATATCGCTCGAGCTATGGACAAAATCTTCTTCATCACTCAATTGAAGTTGGTTATCTCTGCGGAGTGATGGCTGTGGAATTGGGACTCGATGTTCATAAAGCAAAAAGAGCCGGTCTTCTTCATGATGTGGGTAAATGCGTTGATCGTAATATTGAAGGACCACATGCTTTGCTTGGTTTCGACTTGGCAAAGAAATACAAAGAAGATCCGATTGTTTGTAATGCCATCGGTGCACACCATGAAGACATTGAAATGGAAAGCGCGATTGCCGTCATCGTTCAAGCTGCTGACAGTATTAGTGGCGCTCGTCCGGGCGCACGCCGTGAATCAGTAGAAAATTATGTGAAGCGTTTGGAAAAACTCGAAGAATTGGCAACCGCATTCGATGGCGTGACAAAAACCTATGCAATTCAGGCAGGTCGTGAAGTCCGCGTGATTGTCGAACCCGAAAGAGTTGATGATTTGAGAGCAGATCAAATCGCGCATGATCTTGCGGCACAAATTGAGAATGACATGGAATATCCCGGTCAAATCAAAGTTGTGGTCATCAGAGAAAGACGCAGTATGTCCATCGCAAAATAATATTCACCATATTCACAAAACAACATGGCACATTCATATATCATCTCAGCACAAAGAACCCCGATTGGTGCTTTCCTTGGTTCGCTTTCAGGATTCAGCGCTCCACAATTGGGTGCAATCGCAATTAAATCAGCTTTGGAAAAAGCCGGCATCGCTCCGGATCAAGTGAGCGAAGTCATTATGGGTAATGTGCTCACCGCGGGTGTTGGTCAAGCTCCGGCAAGACAAGCCGCTTTAGGCGCAGGTTTACCCGATAGCGTTCCATGCCTCACCATCAACAAAGTATGCGGTAGCGGCTTAAAATCAGTCATGCTGGCTGATCAAGCAATCCGTTGCGGTGATGCTGAAATCGTGGTTGCGGGTGGACAAGAATCCATGACAAATGCTCCTTATCTTCTTCCAAAAGGAAGAACAGGTTATCGTTATGGCAATGGCCAAGTCATCGATTCCATGGCATTCGATGGTTTGACAGATGCATATGCACTTGCACCGATGGGTAATTTTGCCGAACAATGTGCAACCGAATGTTCGATTGATAGATCTATGCAGGATGAATATGCAATCATGAGTTATACCAGAGCAATCGAAGCGCAAAAGTCCGGCGCATTTGCCGATGAGATTACTCCTGTCATAATTGAAGACAAAAAAGGAAATATCACAATCTCCGAGGATGAAGAACCTGGCAAAGTGAAATTTGATAAAATTCCATCACTGAAGCCTGTTTTCACAAAAGATGGTACCGTCACTGCCGCAAATGCAAGTTCTATTGATGATGGAGCAGCTGCAATCATCGTGGCATCCGAAGAAGCGGTACAAAAACATCAATTGAAACCCATTGCAAAAATCATTGCACAAGCATCATTTGCACAAAAACCACAAGATTTCAATACGGCTCCTATCAGTGCGATTCAAAGTGTTTTGAATAAAGCAGGAATGAGCATCAATGATATTGATTTATTTGAAGTGAATGAAGCATTTGCTGTTACAGCATTAGCCGCAAAAGGTACACTCGGAATTCCTGTAGAAAAGATGAATGTGCATGGTGGTGCAATCGCTCTCGGACATCCCATTGGTGCATCCGGAGCAAGAGTACTCACAACATTGCTTCATGCTTTGAAAAGACATGGTAAGAAATATGGTTTAGCAACATTATGCATCGGTGGCGGTGAAGCCAGCGCAGTTATAGTGGAAGCAATCTGACAAATAACCGGGGCAATGCGATGAGTATTGCCCCGAATTGTTTTTGGCCAACTAAATGAAACAAGAACTCCATAATCGATTCAGAAAATTTGATGCTGTCATCGGCAATGATGAAAGTATTGTCAAACGATTGCTTCTTGAATCGGAACTGATTCGTGCTTTCAAAGATATAACCTTCCCAGTTCTTCGTGATGAGCGCATTACTTATTTGCAATCATTACCTCAATCCTCAGAAATCATCGAGTACCTACAGCAATATAAACCAAGTATCGGTATCTATGCCGGATCATTCAGTCCATTCCATCTTGGACATTTAAATATCGTTCAAAAAGCATCGGCAATTTTTGATAAAGTTATTATAGCCAGAGGAAGTAATCCCGAAAAAGATATAGATCTTATAGAATGGAATGCTGAGATATTGAGGACTTATGAAGTTGCTGAATTCTCTGGACTGCTTACAAATTTCATTGATATGCATGCCCAATATGCAAATGTGACTTTAGTGAAGGGATTGAGAAATGGGGATGATTTGGATTATGAAGTGAATCAACTAAGATTCATGGAAACAATGTATCCACAATTGAAAGTCGTATTCATACAATGCGACAAAGAATATGAACATATTAGTTCAACCGCACTTCGTAATCTTGAGCGTATCGAAAAAGGTTTAAGTAAGCCTTTTCTCCCCTGAATCAAGCAAACTGAGATTCCAAAAAAGTAATCATGCCTTTGCCTGCATTCATTGACATGCGAATGCCAAATGGTAATGTCAGTTTTCTATTGATATGTCCATAAGGAAAATTTCCCAAAGCTGGTTTTCCTGCACGATATGCATAGTCCAAGAAAATCTCTTCATAAGATCTTTGAGGTACTGATGCAACCGGATTAGATGGCGGAGTGAAATCTCCAATCAATATGCCATTGGTGGCTTTTAGATGACCTGATAATTCCAATTGAGAAAGATATCTATCAATGCGATATTGCTCCTCTCCAATATCTTCAATCATCAAAAGTGTATCATGCATATCAGGGAGAAAATCTGATCCACAAAGAGTCGCCAAAAGACAAAGATTCCCACAAATCAATCTTCCTTCCGCTTGACCCGCATGAAATACTCTTTGCTTGTCAGCAATTATATTTTGTCCAGACAAATCTTGTGTCAATACAGAGAAAAATGATTGCTCGGTGAATGAATCTACTTCATCTGCGAAATCAACTGATGGCATCGCACCGGAAAAAGTGATGAGTCCTGACTTGGCAAATATGGCTGATTGCAAAGCGGTTGTATCTGAGAATCCGACAAATATCTTCGGATTCGATTTGATGATATCATAATTCAATTGAGTAAGAATACGCGTTGTTCCATAGCCCCCACGAGCGCATAAGATCGCATCAATTGAATCATCTGAAAACATTGATTCTATGTCAGTAACTCTCTCCTCATCGCTTCCTGCCAAATAGCCGGCTGTATATTTGAGTGCATTATCAGCAATCTTAACAGTATATCCCTTTGATTCAAAATATGCAATTCCTCTTTCCAATCGAGCAGGGTCTCTCTGCGGCGAAGCAGGAGAAATAATGCCTATTGTAGCACCTGATTGCAATGGATGTGGTTTAATGACATTCATGACTTCATGGAAAAAGTTTGTAGATATGCTCTTGGTACGGCAAGTAATTTTTCAGAGAATGTGAGATGTGCTCTTTCAATGAATGGATTATAGTTCATAGAAACGAGTTTATTCAAAATTCTCCGATAATTTGTACTCATTAATTGCACTGTCAACTTGCTATCATCATCCAGATAAGCAATTCCTATATCAGCGCTATCATAATAAGTATTCGCTCTTTCTACTTGAAACTTCATGAGCTGTTGAAATTCCGGTGTGAATTTCTTTTGAAGAATATCGATTTCAGATACATTGAAACGCTTGAGTTCTTCTTGAGGAAGATACACTCTGCCACGATCAGCATCTTCTGCGATGTCACGACAAATATTCGTGAGTTGCATTGCGATACCGAGATCTATTGCATGCTTGAGCGCATCGGGATCTGAATAGTGAAAGATTTCAGATGTCATCAAACCGACAACAGAAGCAACTTTATAACAATAAGTATAGAGATCATCAAATGTTTCGAATCGATCGAGATAGGTGTCCATCAAAACACCTTCGATCAGTTCTTCAGGTAGATTGCTGGGAATTTTATAACTGTTGAGTGTATCAGCCCATGCCATCATGACAAGTTGTGTCCCTTCATCCAAAGAGTCTTGCAATCTTCCTTCATATACATCCTTTATTGCAGATCTCCATTGCTCAACTAATTGAACGGTATCTTGCATGAGAGATTCTTTAGGTGCATTGTCAACCAAATCATCAACATATCTACAAAAAGCATAAACGGCATAGCATGCTTTTCTTTTTTCTTTTGTCAAAAAAATAGATGCAAAATAAAATGTCTTTGCATGATGATATGTCACATGCTTGCAATGGAGATAGGCAGATTCTATGGATGCATGATTATTCATGAATCAAAATCCTGCAGAAAAACCGAGTCGCACAGTTCTGCGTGTGAGATAACGCGCAGGATTAAATTGATACGGTGAAAGTGGTGCTTGCAAATCGGGATACAGTGGATCATTCATTCCGATTGGAGTTGCATCGCCATATTCATATGATCTACCTGTAACCGGATTCAAGATTGTTGAATTTTTGGTATCAAATAGATTGATGACTTCGAGTGTCAAAGTAATCGGTGCGCCACCTATGCGAAGTGTTTTTTGAATATTCAATTCAATCCACCACCATGGATCGCCAATTGCGCCGAATGGTCTTTGTTCATCAATGCGATAAACCGGTCTTCCATTATCGAGCACTTGTTGTTTGCCTGTTGATGGATCAATCACCGGTACTTGTGGAGTATAACGCATACCTGATTGATAGAAAAATCTAATAAATGCATTGAGTTCATCAAGTCCGTCAATTCCCAAGAATGGCTTGCCTTTTCTCGCACTGAAATTTGCAGTGGCATTCATTTGTAATGGTCTGTCCCAAGGCATATAATCTTCAGTGATTCTTTCTGATGTTAAACCTCTGTCAACAAGAGCCGCTTGTTCTGCAGAAGAGGACTTTCCGGTTACTACTGAATATGTTCCTGAGAACACTCCAGTAAACCAATCACTGATGCGTTTTTTGTATTCGATTTCAAGACCGCGTGAACGAGCATAATCACCATTGATATATGTGGTGAATGAGCCACCTAATAATCGAGGATTTAAATTCTGTATCCTGCGCGATGTCACATAATCAAAAATGTCTTTATAATAAGCCGTGATCGTGAGCACATCATCTTCTGTCAATTGATTGCGAATACCCAATTCATAGCTGATAGTTGTTTCAAAACTTAGATCGGGATTTCCATAGCGCTGAAATGAGGAGCCTGCCGCTTGGGGTGACAATTTTGCATAGACAAATTGCGGACGTGGAAGTTTGTTGAAATGACCATAACTGAAAAACAACATTTGATTCTCAGTGATGGGATGAGAAACACCGAGTCGTGGACTGAGACGGGCTTTCCATCTTCTTCCGAACATGCCGAAAGTTCCCTCGCGATAGGAGTTTCTTTGATTGTCTGTAATCGTCGGAATATTTTCATTCTCAATTGCTTCATCGACCAAAGCTCCCGGTGCCCAGAGATCCAATCGCATTCCATAGTTGAGAATTAATCCCTTGAATGAGATATTATTTTGCGCATACAGTGCGCCGACTGTTGCATTGGTTTTGAAGATATCATTATTCAAGCCGAGCGGGCCAAGCCATGGAGAAAATATTTCGGCTTGTTGTAATTCTTGAAAGCGGAATTCGACACCTGTTTTGATTTTATTCTTTTCGGAAAGTAATGTCGTAAGATCCCCGCGTACTGTCCATTCATCCATATAATGTTCGCGCCAGATAAAACCATTTCCTGCATCAAAAAAACCATCACCGGGAATAATGCCAAGTCTTGTGCTATCACCGGTATCATAATAGTCAGCCGGAATCTGTGGAATGTCTTGTGGCTCTCTATAATCAGAGAAAGATCTTCCATTTGCATCAACCTTCAAGTGCGTGAAGAAATTCGATACGCGAATTTCATACAGCGTTGATGGTCCGAGTGAATGATACATAGTGAATGAATGCAGTTTTTGCATTGTTGCATAAGATAGCGCTCCATCGAAATTGCTTTGAAAAGGGAATTGATAACCGGGATCCGGAAGTACATATTCAAGATTGGTTTGCACGGTTCTTGTATTACGATTCAATGCGAAGTTTCTGGTATGCGTATAGGTGAATCGAAGTGAAGGAGAAAATGTCCAAGTCAATTTACCCATCATATTGATTGCATTGTCTTGTCTCAATGCAAAGTCATTCGAAAAGAGTGATGTCTTGACAGGAGCTCTGGCAAATTCCGGAACGAGATCATCGGAAACATTGCCATAAAAATTTGTGAAGAAACTAATTTTACCGGGTAATGTTATTCCGAGTGCTGGAAGCAATTGTGATGTAATTGGTTCTGGTCCGGAAAAAGTTAATTCCAAAATATCGGTCAGAAATGTTGAATTCGTATCGCGATCTCTTGCGCTTCTTTCGAACATTCTCCATGCTCTGCGTAGAGCAGCCGATCCTTCATATTTGGATGCGCCTTCACGTGTTTTGATATTGATGATTCCACTTGTCGCCTGACCATATTCAGGGTTGAAACCACCTGTAATTACTTCCACTTCTTGCAGTGAATTTGCAGACAACTGCAAACCAAATCCGGTTCCGGCAAGTGGATCTTGAATTGAAACTCCATCAAGAAGATATGCGGCTTCATAGCCACGACCACCACGAATGAAAATTTCATTGTTTTGAGAAATGAGACCTGTTTGCTGAGTTAAGATATCAGTAACATTTTCTGCAACCATCTGCTGAATATTCTCTCGATTCACAGCACGCAAACTTTGCGTTTCTTCAACATCAACGAGTGGTCTTTCACCAATTACGATTACATCTTTGTCGAGTGCGACATTTGACTCTTCCATCGTGAAATTCAATGAGAGCGTATCTTTTTTCCCAATTGCAATTCCTGTTTTTTTGATTGTTCGAAAACCAATCCGCGTGATTTCCAATGTATAGTTTTTTCCGGCAGGAATTTTCTTGATGGAATATGCTCCATTTGCATCGGAGATAGCACCATAATATGTACCCATCACGCGAATAGTTGCAGATGAAATAGATTTTTTCGTTGACTTATCCGTTATCGTGCCTCGAATGATTGATTGAGCATTCAAATTGAGACACAATAATTGAGCAAATGTGAAAAGCAGTAAAAAAAGGCGCATGGAAATTCAATGTTTGAATGTAATGGTCTAAGGCAAATTTACGGTATCGAGTTGATAGTTCTTATCCAAGACATCATAAAGCTTCGGGATTATACCCATAAGGACAATGTCTGCATCGATTCTTACAGCAATATCCTCTACGAAGGTGTTTTGTTTTCGTAAAAACAAGGTTTCCAGTCAGGGGGTCGCGATAATACTCCTTGCCGTCTCTGCAAGTTTGTTCATGCACTTGGACAATGAGTCTTTTTTCTTCTTTCGTCATTTTTTACTCATTGTATTCAATAGGCTTCTGCCTAAAATTGCTATCACAACAATTGCTCCGCCGATAAATGCTCCTTTGCCCGGAATGATGCCTGAAGCAAGAAATACCCAAAGGGGATTGAGAAGTGGTTCCAGTACCGGAATGAGTATAGATTCAAGTGCAGTCACATGTTGAATTGCTTTTGCATAGAGAATATAAGGTATCCCCAATTGCACAATGCCAAGAAGGAGCAGTCCAATGATTGAATCCTGTTGTAGAGGCATTGACTGATAAAGCCAAGCAAATCCGAATATGCCTGTGAGAATATTTCCAAGGAGAATGGATTCAAGAGGTGATTCATCTTTTTGCATGCGAAGTGAAATGGCGAGTCCTGCAAAGGCCATGCCTGAGAGAATTGCTATGAAATTCCCTACTATTCCATCAGGAGACAATTCATCAATGAAAAATAAGCACATACCAATAATTACGGCTATGATTGCGATCCAATCAATCTTCGTGACTTTCTCTTTTAGGAACATCCATGAGAAAATTGCAACATATATTGGTCCTGTATATTGCAGCAATATTGCATTTGCGGCGCTTGTAAGCTTATTTGCAAGGACAAATAATATCACAGTAAGAGCATAGAACAATGCTCCTGCCAATTGTGTTTTGGAAAAAGTGAAGCGTGGTTTTCTCAAAAATGCCCATAGTAGTAAGCCTGCGACGATGCTTCTTCCGCCAGCAATTGCAAAAGGATGTGCCTCGATGGATTGTATGAGTAGGCCACCTGTGCTCCACAGAATGGCAGTTATCAATAAATAGAGAATTGAAATGCTATGTGTCAATTATTATGCTCCTTTGTCTGGCAAAGATATCGACTTATTGAAATTGGAATGGTTATGAAATTCAATTCCGTAATTTACGCCGTCTCACATCTTACTTTCCTATATGTCTAAAACACTAACCGTACTCTTCATTGGCGATATTGTCGGGAATCCCGGGATGAATGCCATTCGATTATTCCTTAAAAGCTTCATTGAAAAACATCAGGCAGATATCGTTATTCTCAATGGAGAGAATATCTGCAATGGCAAAGGTGTTACAGAGAAGGAAGCAAATGAATTATTTGCTTTGGGTGCTCATGTCATCACAACAGGAAATCATATTTGGGAAAATTGGCAATCCAGACCTCTTTTGGCAACGAATCCCATGGTATTAAGACCATATAATTATCCTCCTGGAAATGCAGGGAAGGGGATGACAATATTGGAATTGCCCAATCTGCCCGCCATTGGAGTTTTGCAATTACAAGGCAGAACTTATATGCAAAGCATAGACTGTCCATTCCGTGGAGCAGATCATGCGATTGCAAAATTGCGTGAGAGAACTCCCATAATCATTGTTGATTTCCATGCAGATGCAACTGCCGAGAAAGTTTCCATGGGTTGGCATTTGGATGGCCGAGCGAGCGCTGTGTTAGGTACGCATACGCATATACAAACAGCGGATGCAACCATTTTGCCCCGAGGTACGGCATATATTTCTGATGTTGGCATGACGGGACCCTATGATTCCGTTCTTGGAATGAGTAAGGAAGTGGCACTGAAACGACTACTATTACAAACTGCACATAAATATGAAATGGCTGAAAATGATGCCAAATTGAGTGGCGTAGTCTTGACCATCGATAGAGAAACTGGAAAATCAGAGAGTATTGAGCCATTCATGTATCCTCCAATGAGGCGATCCATCCATGAATAAGAAATTTCTTGAATTCATCCCGGGTGAAGTGCCCAAAAGAGACATGCATCAATTATTGTTAAGTGGTGTGGCTCCAAGGCCAATTGCACTTGTTTCAACAATTTCAAAAGATGGGATTCTTAATCTTGCGCCATATAGTTTCTTTAATGCATTTGCTTCAAATCCACCGATTATTGCCATCGGACCAGCGATTTCTGCGGCAACCGGCAAGATTAAAGACACATATACCAATATCATTGAAACAGGTGAATGCACGATAAATGCGGTCACTTTTGACATGACAGAACAAATCAGTCTTGCTTCATGTGAATTTTCCCCTGATGTGAATGAATTTGAAAAATCAGGTTTGCACCCAATTGATTCTCACAAAGTAAAAGCTCCAAGGGTTATGGAATCACCATTTCAAATGGAGTGTGCCTTGATTGAGAGTATTGCCTTGAAGCGAGAAATAGGCGGCAATGGAAATATAATGCTTCTGGAAGTGGTGAAGATTCATGCAGAAGAGCATGCATTCAGCGATGGAAAACTAGATCCGCAAAAGTTAGATCTTGTAGCAAGAATGGGTTATGATTATTATTGTCGTGCACATGGAAATGCCATTTTTGAAGTATTTAAGCCAAAATGGAATGGAATAGGAATTGATGCATTGCCTGAGTTTATAAAGAATAGCAATATTCTGACCGGTGCGCAATTGGCCAAATTGGCTGGTATTAAAGAAATTCCCCATAAAGAACCTGGAAAATCACTGCAAGTCATTGAAGAGTGTGGTAAGATCCCTGAAATTTCACTATATGTAAAAGAAGAGATGATTCAAAAAGACTTGGAAAATGTGATTTCTGTCCTTTTAAACATGGATAAGATAGACTTGGCATGGTGCTTGTTGGTTGAATTTATTACTGATTAAGGTATGATATTGTGATTTTTTTACAAATCATGAATCAATACAGTTGAATGAACTTCAATTCTGATGTGGATATTTTTTTTCTTGTCAGAATATACTGTTTTACCTATTTTAGTTTATTGGAGGGTTGTCACTCTCCGAGGTAAAATTGCGTATTATGAAAGTAATATGCGTAAATCGTTATCCGTTAAGGATTTAGATATCGTTTAAATATTGTGAGTACTCAGTCTTTGGATAATACCATTTGTAAAGACTGTTCATTAATACACTTTAGAAAACATACATTTCAAATATTTTACTAATTATTACACAATTCATCGGGAGTATTTATGAACCGCATGAAAAGACTATTTAGACTGCTTGGATACACGATTGTATCTCTGTTAGTTCTATCATCTTCCGGTTCTCAAATGAAGGCCCAAACCTATTGTATTCCATTGACTACAACGGGTTGTGCACCATTTGGAGATTTTCTGAACGGGTTCACTTTCGCCAATATATCCAACTTGAACAGTGGATGTAATCAATTGAATGGAAACTCATATTCCTATTTTAATACACTTGGTCCTGCTCAGACTATGGCAGGTCAATCGTATTCTTGTTCTTTCCAGACAAACCCATCATATTCTCATGGTGTGGCAATTTGGATTGACTTCAACCAAAACGGAACTTTTGAAGCCACTGAAAGAGTATATGCTTCAACAGGAACAATCCCACCAAACACGACAACTAACACCTCAGTTGCAATTCCTACAACAGCTTTGCCTGGCGTAACGAGACTTCGTATCCGTTCGGTGGATTTTACTGCTGGTACATCTATCGATCCATGCCTTAGTTATCCTTACATGGAGGCAGAAGACTATAATGTGTCTATCCTCAGTGGTTCTGTGACAAATGCATGGCCGGGTGGACCGAATTTCCCAGGTATTACAGCTAGTTCTGTTGTTCTAGAAGTTGGTCAAGTTTTTGATGGCTCAAGCGCAGCATTTCCAAAACCTTCAGTAGAAATTGAGCGTTTGAATGCCGCAGGTTTTTCACAAAGATTTTCTTATGAAATCCAAACAGTAAATGTTGCAGGTCAAAATGCTGGTACAGTTATGTACGAGATGCGTGATCCTTTAGTTCCAACATCAAAATTAATACCTGTAACTCCAGGTACTACACGTATTACTTATTCTGCTCAAGCAGCAGTAGGTCCCATGGCCTCTGGCTCAACAGGTACATTTACTACTGTTGGTGCGATAGGTGGTACATATAAAGTTGTTATCAAGCATGAATTGTTAAATGCAGGTAATGTTGTATCAACACAGAACTTGGAATATCCATTTAATATTGCTGTAAATCGCGATCTCACTGTTTCAAGTATTGAATCACCTCTTCCTGCAAGAAGACAGCAATATATCGGTTCAGTACCTGTTCGTGCACGCTTCATGAATGTTGGTTTGAAAGCAATTACTCGCTATAAAGCATATTATGAAATCCGTAATGCGGTAACTCAAGCAATTATTAGATCAGACAGTGTTGAGCGTAGTACAGATCTTGGTGGTGGACTTCCTGCAACAGGTATTTTAACTTCTGCAGTTGACGAAGTTTTATTCCCAAGTTCATTCGCTCCATCAACTCCAGATTCATTCTGTATTGTTGTGAAAGCACGCTTGATGGAAACAGAAGATGCACAGTTTGCTATCGATCAACAACCATCAAATGACAGAATGCCAAGTTCTGACTGTGGTTATAAGTTCCGCATGTGGTATTTGAATGACTTTGAAGCTCGTTCACTTATCAGTCCAAGTGCAGGAGCTCTTTACACTGGTCGTCCAATCAGACCAATTGCAGTTATTGCAAATAATGGTTTGAATGTTGATGAGATTCCTGTGCAAATGACAGCTCGATTGAATGGCAATGTTATTGCACAGTCAACTGTAAATGTTGAAGTGCCTAGTGGTTCTTACAATATTTTCCCAGCATACTTTGAAGAATTTATTCCTTCAGCACCAGGTCAACTTGAAATTTGTATTGAAACTTTTGCAAGTGGAGATCAATATGCTCCAAATAACAGAAGCTGCTACACATTTACAATCAATGATCGTTTGAATGGTACTTATACAATCGGTACTGTGCCTCAAGCAGGAAGAGAAAACTTCACAACAATCAAAGCAGCAGTAGATGCATTATATGCACGTGGTGTTTCAGGTCCTGTAAACTTCTTGTTCACAGATGCTTTTTATGCTGTGACAGGTACTGACAATAATGAACCTGCACTTGACTTGACTTCAAATATCATTGGTGTTGGTCCAAATGCTCCTGTTACATTTAGACCAGATCCTAATTCAGTTGGTCTTCTTCGGGCTGGTGTAACTGTTCAATTGAACAGTCCAAACGGTGTTGGTATTCAATTTGGACAATCAGCAAATCCATGGAATTTAAATGCAGTGTATCGTGAATTCCCAACTAAATCAAATGCGAACTATCCTGGATATATCACATTTGATGGTGGTTCACAAAAGTCGCTTCGTTTGAGACTTAAGACACCTGCAAATCGTAGAGCAGTAGTTTACTTCGGTAATAGAACATATAACACAACCGTTAAAAACTGTTTGATCGAGATGGATCCTTCCACTCCTGAAACAGAATTCTGGTCAACAATTCCAAGAGTTGCAATTGATCAGTCAAATATGTTGTTCCCACGCGATTCAAATACAGCTACAACACCTCCATCATTCTTCAGTGCAGGTATCGTTCAAAGAAATGTTCCACCTGCTGATCAATTCGGTTCTAACCGTCTTGGATTGGACACAGTGATTGTAGAAAACAATATTACATATCGTGGTAATAAAGAAAATAAGATCCAAAACAATGAAATCACAGGTTTTGGTATCGGTGTTATGTCAATCGGTATTGGTGTATTGAAAGAGCGTAATAAGCTTGTTCGCTACTATAATAGTGGTACTGAAATTTCAGGAAACATTATTTCCAAAGTTGGTCGTACAGGTGTATTCGTTGGTTATGAAGATGGTTCAAAGATTAGCCGCAACAAAATTTATAATGTTTCAGGTACTTTCATTTCAGGAACTTCAGTATTTATCTTTGCTGAAAATTCAGGTATTGAAGCTGGTCTATGGACAGATACATTGAGCACAGCTCTTGGTTATAACAACATAAATACTGAAATCAGCTTCAATGAAATCAATGACGTTCGTGGTTACTATCATACACGCGGTATCTTGGTAAATCAGAGCCAAAACAACTTCTCACAAACTGGTATTTTGGAGAATACACTTCAACCAAACGTACCTGAGCGTACAAAAGTTATTGGTAATGTTATTTTTGATTTGCGTCGTGGCGTATTATTCCCATCAGGTCAAATTGTCAGAAATTCTGTTACACATAGAACAGGTATTCAACTTACTACAGACAGAAATAGTGGTTGGACATCAACGCTTGATGCTACTAACTTGAATTCATTGATCAATCCTAGATTCGCGTTTAACTCAACCAAAGATGCGCGTAGATATTTCACTCGTGAAGATTTGGTTGCGAATAACACAGTGTTGATTCAAGATGATTCATTGAGCACCTTAGCTTCATTTGTAAGAGGTGCAGCTGTTGGTATCGCACTATTGAATGCTCGTGATGCAAAAGTTATGAATAATGCTGTAGCAGTTACAGCTCCTTTACATCCAGCATCTATTACAGCAGGTTATCCAAATTCAGCACTTCTTTATTCCGGTCTATTGCCTTCATATAATGGTGGTTTGAAATCTAATTTCAATGCAACATGGCCTGCTTCACGCGATATCAGCGGAAACTGGGTTCAACAAGGTTCATTTATGAGATTTATTGAACTTGACACATTAAGTCAAATTCTACTCTCAAGCTGTCAAAATGAATATCAAACAAGAGATCAATGGTATAATTGGACAGGTCAAGACGATCAATCATTCGTTGGTAACTTCTTTAGCTCCGCTACAGATACATTGAAGAGAATGGGTCAAGAGCCTGTTGTTGGTTTGCGTCAAGTACCAAAAATTGGTTCAATCTTGAATAATTCAGGATTCAATCTTACAGAAGTAACTCATGATATTGATGGTGAAATTCGTGGATCTGCGAAGAACCGCTATGATATTGGTGCTGATGAATTTAATGCAGTTCCATATTTGAATGATGTAGAAGTTATTTCTGTAATTGCACCACGTGCTTATAGAAGCGGAACTTGTTCATATCCAGGTGGAATCTTCAGCGATGTTGAGTATATCACAGTAGATACAAACTCAGTTCCAGTTATGGTTCGCGTAAGAAATAATAGCACATTGAGTCAAACAATCAACTTGTCAGGTTCAATTGCTATGGAAGATGCAGCTAATAGTGGCAATGCAGCTCCTACATTTGGTATTCCTTCAACAATTAACACAACATCTGTTACCATCTCCGGTGGTGAAACTCGTGATGTTATGCTTGGTCGTGTAAGTCTCCAAACACTTCGTGAACTTGGTGCAAGTTATACAACACCAACATGGATGAGAGAACCTGTAGATGCAACAATGCGTCCAAATGTAACTCCTCGTTATCGAATCAGAGCTTATGTTGCATCATTCAACAGTGATGAGAATAGATTCAATGACACAACTCAAGCTGAGTCAAGATTCTATATTCGTCAAGCAAGTACAACCAAATTTATGGTTTCATTAGAAAATAGTGGTTACCCACATATTACTACTCCATCAAGTACACTAGGTTATGCAAGTGCAACAATTGGCCGTTTGAATTCAGACAGCTTGAGAATTGCTCTTGACACACTTGGATTCTTTAGTGATCCTTTGAATAATCCAAACAATCGACCTTATCGTTATGATATTTTCGATAGAACTGGATGGGAAGCTAGAACATTTGACTATACACCATATAAGATGCTTCTCTGGTCACAAGATAATACACCGCTTGTAAGAACAGAGCGCGATCAGATTCGCAGATATCTTGCAGCTGGTACTCAGCAAACAAAGAAGAATTTCATTCTTTCTTCAGAGGCTGTTGTTGGAAATCACATTGGTTTGAATGCTACTAATGATCAGTTCTTTGTTCGTGAACAATTGCGTGCAGAAGTATCTCGTAACAATGCTGGTGCTGTACAAGCAACTCCATTTGCTGCAGGTTATACACCGGCTGTTGTAACAAATGGTCAATCATTTGTAGATGGCATCTTCGTACAACGTGGTATTTCAGAAAGAATCAGTACTACTGGATTTGTTAATGGTACTTGGTCAGATCCAACACCAAAACCATCAATGATGAAGATTTATACTGATAAAAACTCAAAAGGTTTTGCACGTCAAGCTTTCAAATTTAGAAGCATTGAAGCAGCTGTTGCAGTAAAAGATAGTACAATGGGTATTACAACTACTGCTCCAACGATGAATGTTGTATTCTATGGTCTTGATTGGAGACACTTTGCTAAGAATGGTCAGAGATCAGGTCTTGAGCGCGTACTTCGTGGTACTTTCGATCATGTTCAATTCAATGATGGTCGTATTACACCGGTTGAATTGGTTACATTCGATGCACGTCGCACAGGTTCATCAGTTACTCTTGATTGGGCAACAGCAACAGAACAAAACAGTGGCTGGTATGAAGTTGAAAGAGCTGTTAATACAGGAAGTGAACTTACATTTGAAAGAATCGAAACAGTTCCTGCAGCAGGTAATAGCACTTCACGCCGTGAATACAATGCGGTTGACAATAATGTTCGTACTGGTTCTTATGTATATCGTCTACGCATGGTAGATCGTGATGGTACATTTGACTATAGCGATGAAGTAGCAGTTGTTATCGGTGATAATGCTAATAGTACACTTGCAATCGGTGAAGCTAGACCTAATCCAGTTTCCGGAATTGCAAATGTTGAGTACACTATCAACACTCCAGGTATGGTTCGCGCAGAACTTACAGATATGATTGGTCGCACAGTTTCTACTATTTTCGCAGGAAATGTATCTTCAGCAGGTACATATTCACTTGAAGTTTCAGCAGAAGGTCTGGCTGCCGGTATGTATCAAATTGTTATCAAGTCAGGTGATTCTGTAGCAACACGCTCATTGCAAGTTGTTAGATAATCATCACTTATAGATGACTCAAGCCCCTCAGGGATTTTCTCTGAGGGGCTTTTTTTAAACATAAACATTAAGATGAGGAAACTGTGGAATTTTATATTGATTCAGCTAATCTCAAAGAGATCCAAGACACTGCAAGCATAGGAATTATTAGTGGAGTAACTACAAATCCATCCTTGTTGGCTAAAGAGGATCCTACATTGGATGTCAAGGAATTGATTAAACATATATATGCAACTATTGGTGGACATGTTTCCGTGGAAGTTGTTTCTACAGATACTGCAGGAATGTTAAGAGAAGCAGATGAAATTCTAAAGTGGTTTCCCGAGGCGACGATAAAAATACCTATGATACCAAAGGGTTTAGCTGCAGTTAAAGAACTTTCAAGACAAGATATACCAACAAACGTAACTCTTATATTTAGTCCAGGACAAGCTCTTGCAGCTAATAATGCAGGTGCAACCTATGTTAGTGTATTTCTAGGTCGTTTGGATGATATTGGAAGTGATGGTGTTGCAGTAGTTAGAGAAACTTGTGAAATCTGGGACCAACATGGTTTAGAGTCGATGATTATTGCTGCATCAATTCGACATCCTATTCATGTGTTGGAATGCGCAAAGGCAGGTGCTGATATTGCTACAGTCCCTTATAAGGTTCTACAACAAATAATGAAGCATCCACTAACCGATTCAGGTGTTGCAACATTTGTTGCTGATCATGAGAAAATGATGAAATCTAAGGGAGCTGTATAATGATTGTAACTAGAATGATTTCCGTATTTGCAGTTAGTATTTTATTAATCGGAATTCAATTGCTAGCAAATGGTATTGGACAAAAAGTACCATCATTTACTATGGAGGATCAGTACTCCAAGGAAGTTCAATCATCGGCCTATAAGGGAAAGCATTTACTGCTTTTTATAGCAGATAGAGCCGGAAGTAAGCTTACACCGAATTTTACAAAAGTATTGGAACCTAGGTATAGAGGAAAGGCAACATTTATTGCAGTTGCTAATGTTAGCAGTGTCCCTTTCTTTTTAAAAGGCTTTATTCGTGGTAAGTTTCAGGAGAATTATACATATACAGTCCTTATGGACTGGAAAGGAATATTGTGGGAGCACTTTTCTTGTAAAGATGATGTTACTACAGTGGTTCATATTGATCCTGCCGGAATAGCCAAGTTTAAAGTGAGTGGAACCGGTACAGATAAAGAAATTGAACAAATTCAGACTTATTTGGAATCAAATCTTAAATGATAATCGACAAAGAACAAATATTCAAAGCTCTCGAACAAGTTGCTGATCCTGAGATTCCAACGGTCTCAATAGTAGATCTTGGAATTATCACCGGTTTAGAGAGTATGGATGATTCCATTCATGTGACCATGACTCCGACATTTGTTGGTTGTCCAGCCATTGAAGTAATGAAGCAAGGTGTTGAGGAAGTTCTAAGGACTTTTGACTGTGCATTCACAGTTGATGTCAATTATGATATCCCTTGGGACTCAAACAGAGTTACAGAAAAGGGAAGAAAGGCATTGAAGGATTTTGGATTGGCTCCACCGCCTATATATGATACTGTGCTAAATCTGGATGTTCTTCATACTGTATCATGTCCATACTGCAATAGTCAGAATACAGTTATGCAAACGCCATTCGGACCAACGCTCTGCAGGTCGATTCATTATTGCAATTCTTGTCTACAGGCTTTTGAACAGTTTAAACCGGTATAAAAAAAGGTCTCCAAATTGGAGACCTTAATTTTTATACTGTATGTTAATGCCAATCAATTCTTCTTAGCTTGGCTGATTACACCGGAACCAATTGCCTTCAGAACGATATCGCCAATCTCTCTGGCAAGTTCTCCTTGAATATTCTTCTCATCAGACAAATAGTCGCTGACTGCTTGATTTACTTTCTGCTTGATCATTTCTGAATTGCCTTCTACCAATGCCACCGCAACTTTGTGCATGTCCTTTGAAACATCTTCCAAAGTATCCAATTGATTGCGATTCGCATCTTCCATTTTCTTGAGCATACGGTCCATGCGTTCTTCTTCTTGAGTATAGAGCAAAGTGAATGCCATCAATGCAAGCATGGCTCCTTCCAAGAAGATAGCACCGAGAATCAATGATGGACGAGTAGCAGGAATAAACTTCAATCCGCGAACACCGATGATGATAATCAAGATAGCAGCACCGAAGTATGCCAAGCCTGTTACTGTATTAGCATATCCTTCAGTGAAGTGATGTGACATGTATAAACGAAGTGCTTTGAAAATAGAGAATTGGTTTTTCTCCCATTCCTGAGCTGAAATCGTATCATGAATTTCCTTGACAACAAAGTCAGAGAAGAATTCTCTCATGCGCAAGAAGAGCATTTCATTTCTGAAAATAACAACATCAGTATTGTCGTCAAAAACTGAAGTAAAGCGAATGATGGCAGAACCTTCATTATTGTCTGTTCTATCCCATACTTTCTTGAAAGCAATCTCTATTTTTCTTCTATCATTATCTGCCAAATCATAAAGACGACTGTCAGGTAATGCAAGAATTTCTACAATATCATCAGAAAAACCGGTTTGCAAACGAACTTTAGACTTTGCGTGGTGAATCTCTCTTCTTACTTTAATCGCCATATACCCCAAATGAGGTGGTAAGACGAAAGTAATCAAGATTGCAAACGCAAAACCAAATACTAATGCTAGAACCGTAAATCCTAGGGCCGGTTCAATAACAATAGCAGCCTCACCAAGTTTTGGAGCTTTGAGAATCCATTCACCGGATAATTTTGTGTAGCCATCAGTTAGTTCGCTTCGACTTGCATCTGTCAAATCAAAAATATACTCATTATTGATGACACCCTTTAGTGGTTTGCTTTGGCCTTCAGCAAATTTTGCAGCATCTGCACCTGCTTCAGAGATGACCCCATCAAAACTTACAAGTGCTTCATGTTTGACATGTTCTTTATTTGAATGAGACTGATACTCGCTGAAACTGATGGTATGTGTAACGCCATCTGGTTTAAACAAGAAGATAACAGCACTTCTAACGGCATTTGGTACGACAAAGGTATAAACACTGATTGCAATTGCTGCAAATAGACCTAAAAAAACCACATAATGTGTAGTGGTTTCTTTATAATCGTTGTGTCCACCATGCTTTTTGTCTTCAGACATAGCAAAGGCTCCTCTCGGATACAGTAAAAGGAATAATATATTTCATTAATTAATTGACAATTAAATGGCATGCAAAATACGCACCAAAATCACTTTTTCCAAAGTTATTCACAAAGAAATAATGGCAATAGTTGGTTTTTTGGTGGAGGAATGTCATATCTGTAACTTGCACAAATGAGAAATAAAACACTTTCTGCACATGCTCTTCTTTCCGAAGGCGGCACTATTCGAGGAAATTCCTTTGAATCATGCTTTGCATTGCGTGATGCCTTACTTGCTATCGTATTTCTTTCCTCAATTGTCCCTCTCTGAACATTGCCTTACTTGAGTTGTTCAAATGGAGTATTTGTGTATTCCATCGTCTAAATTGAAGACAATAAATCATACCGAATCCTTACCACCATTGAGAGGAAATATTTATGTCAGCATATAAACCTAAATATGCCGTTAATGCCGAAGAGGTATTACAAGAATTGGGTAAATACATCTTGGCAGATGGCTTTGAAATTGTTTATGATGAGATTGGGAGTCATGGTACATACTTGAAAGATGCCAAAACCGGCAGGGAATACCTTGATTTCTTTACATGTTTTGCCTCAACTCCTATTGGTCAGAATCATCCAAAGATGCTTGAACCGGGTTTTGTGGATCATTTGGGTAGAATTTCGGTCAATAAACCATCAAACTCAGATTTATATTCAGAGTCGATGGCAAGTTTTGTGAAAACCTTCTTTGAAATTGCGGTTCCATCTGCATTCACCTATAGTTTTTTCATCGAAGGCGGGGCAATGGCCATTGAAAATGCATTGAAGATTGCAATTGATTGGAAGGTGCGAAAGAATTTCTTAAAAGGGTATAAGGAAGAAAGAGGTCATCAGATTTTACATTTCCGTGAGGCATTTCATGGAAGATCAGGATATACGATGTCTCTGACTAATACAGATCCAACAAAAACGGCATTATACCCTAAATTTCCATGGCCAAGAGTATTGAATCCAAAGATGATGTTTCCAATGTCCGGACATAACCTTGAACATGTGCTTAAAGCAGAAGAAGAGTCGATTGCCCAAATCAAAAAGGCATTTCATGAAAATAAGGATGATATTGCGGCAATCATAATTGAGCCGATTCAAGGTGAGGGTGGAGATAATCATTTCAGACCTGAATTCCTCCAAGCTTTGAGAGAGATTGCTGATGAACAAGAAGCATTATTGATTTTTGATGAAGTACAAACCGGTGTTGGTCTCACCGGAACCATGTGGGTGCATGAACAATTGGGAGTTACTCCTGATATCATGGCATTTGGAAAGAAAATGCAAGTTTGTGGTGTTGTTGCCACAAATCGTATAGATGATATTCCTGATCATGTATTTAAAGTCTCCAGCAGAATCAATTCCACATGGGGTGGAAGTTTGACAGATATGGTCAGAGCAACAAGATATCTTGAGATCATTGAAGAAGATAATCTAGTTGATAATGCTAGAAATATGGGCAATGTATTGTTCTCTTCACTCAATAATTACGCTGAAGAATTTTCGGACATAATGAGCAATGCAAGAGGTCGAGGATTATTTGCGGCATTTGATTTGAAGGATGCCGAAACTCGTGATAGATTCAGAAAACATTGTTATGATGCAGGACTCATCATCTTGGGATGTGGTGAGAAGTCAGTGAGATTCAGACCACCTTTGACATTATCTGAAGATGAATTGAATATAGGACTGAAAATCATTCATGAATCCATCAAACATTCAGTATAAAAAAAGACCGCCAATTGGCGGTCTTTTCATTTATTATTTGAGCAAATCATTGATGGTTATCAGTAGGAATAAAATCAGCAGTAAAGCAACGCCGACTTGCTGAACAAGCATCTTTATTTTTATGGGCACTTCCTTTCCCGTGATACCCTCAATGATGATGAATACAAGATGTCCTCCATCGAGAGCGGGAAGAGGCAGAATATTGATAACGGCTATGGAAACCGATAATGAGGCAACAAGAAGAAGGAAACTTGTCCAGCCCCGATCTGCTTGTTTCCCAGCTATTTTAGCGATTTGTACAGGACCACCGATTGTTTCAGAGACAGACATTGTGCCTTGAAAAATTCCGGAGATTGTCTTGAAAAACAAAGTTACATTCATAACGGTTTGATCAAGACCCAAGCCTGCTGATTCAATCAATGAAAAATCTATGTGTTTTGTTGGTCCGACATATTCCTGTGATGTTTGAACACCAATACGATATCTATTTGTTGAACCATCATACTTAGGAATAATCGTATCACTTCTATCTTTTGAGCCTGATTTCCATGTGACAAACATTGGTTTGGCTTTATTGCTTTTCACATATTCTACGAAGTCTTCAACGCCAAGAATTGGATTTCCATTGATAGTTACAATCGTATCGCCGGCTTTCATTCCTGCTTTTTCAGCAGGCATGATTGATTCCACAGCGGCGATAACAACCCGAATTCCATCGGGTGCAATTCCAATGCCTTTTTTCTGCGTCAAAGATTCGACCAGTGCTTTGCCATCTGCAGAAACATTTAGGGTTTGGCCATTACGCTTGACAGAGATATTGCGATTTTCTCCAAAATTGTCAAGAGTCAAGGCTTTTGTGATATCTTCCCAAGAATACACAGGCTGTGCATTAATGCTGATAATCTTATCGCCGGATTGCAATCCAGCTTTATCCATCACCGAACCTTTTTGAACTGATGCGATTGTGGTAACAGTGCTTATATCTTTACCTTCGCTGAAAGTGATTCCTGAATATAAAAGGAATGAAAAGATGAAGTTGAAAATGACACCGGCACTGATAACAGCAGCCTTACTCCAAGCATTTTTTGATCGAAATTCATATGGTTTCGGTTCGCTTTGCATTTGCTCTTTATCAAAGCTTTCATCAATCATTCCGGATATTTTGACATATCCTCCGATTGGCAATAGACAAAGTCGATAATCAGTATGATCGCCTCCATCCCAGTCTTTCGGTAATTCTCCGAATGTGAATCCGGTGATTTTATTCCATCCGAATAATCTCATGCCCATGCCAATTGCAAAAACTTCAGCGCGCATTCCAGTAGCCCTGGCTATGAGAAAATGTCCGAGTTCATGCACGGTTACGATTATTACGATAACCTTGATGAACTGTATGAGTGAATTCAATGATTCCATGTGTATTCCTTATGCATCATAATGTGGATTCACAATGACGCAGAGATTGCGATAATAAGTGCAAAATGAATTGGATCAGCGAAGTGCTATTGCAAAATCGATGATTTCATTCGGTATCCCTACATGATTTGTCTGATTATCATCCGCTGCAATATCGAGCGGAATGGGCATTGGAGCATGACCGGTATAAAAGGCTGTATAGAAACCACTATCTGCATATGCATAAGCATCTTTCACCATTCGATAAGCAACCCAACTTGCACGAATTATATCGGCGACTGCTGCTTTACCGCCTCTTTGAAAATAGCTCATGTCAACAGTGCGGATTTCATGAATGACATTTCTTTTTTTGAAAATGTCCTCTAGTGTTTTGCGAATGGTATGTAAATCTTGATCATATCCTTCAGCAACGATAATGCGTGTATCACGGTCGCGTTCTTCTATCATGGTTGCGAGATATTCATAATCTACATGCTCACCAGGACAAATAACATATTCTGCACCGGCGGCAATGCCTGAATAAAATGCCAAATAGGCGGAATCTCTTCCCATTGATTTGATCAAATATACTCTTCTATGAGAAGACGCTGTATCCTTGATCCACTCGAGCATTTCATGACTCTTGTCCAAAGCGCTATAAAAACCGATTGATGAGCCGAATGAATTGCATACATCATTGTCGATGGAACCGGGCGCGCACAGAACCTTGGTTTTGATTTTATCTGCTTTGATCAATGTATTGATTGCATGTGCTGCTTTGATGCTTCCATTTCCGCCGCATACGAATAGATAGTCAATGCGATTATCATGAAGATTTCTGGCTGCGCTTTCTTGCAAAATTGGATCTGTGGCAAGATCAGGTACGCGAACTGTTCCAAGAATAGTTCCACCGGCAGAAGCAATACCTGCCACCGAACCTTTGTCCAATTGTCGGAAATCATTGTAAATCAATCCTTTCCAACCATCAAGTACACCCCAAACAGACGTTTCGGTTCTGATATTGAGTGCGGATCGAACAATTGCACGAACGAAAGCATTCATGCCTGAACTATCACCGCCACCGGTTAGGACTGCAAACTTCATTGATTCTTCCTGTGATATGTATTAGCGTCCAAGAAATTCGGGCGCTCTTTTTTCTATGAATGCTTTAACGCCTTCTGTATAATCATACGATTCTCCTGCCAATTGCTGATACTCGGCTTCAAGCTCAAGCATATGCTCAAGAGTAGCTGATTGCGCATTTTGCAAGAGTAATTTCACATAGCCATAACTCTGTGTCGGACCTTCCGCATACTTTTTGGCCATTGCCTGCAAACCGTCCGCAAATGCACCGGGATGCAATACTTGATTCACCATTCCCAATGCCAAAGCTTCATCGGCTGAAATTGGTTTATTCAAAGTGGCAAATTCAAATGCTTTTGCATATCCGAGCAT
>Ga0315906_10001837_pt1 | contig 30766 bp, 27 predicted proteins | sample LakEriMetagenome_4_FD_203526 | JGI IMG/M metagenome (GOLD analysis project Ga0315906, IMG submission 203526) | Freshwater fungal communities from buoy surface, Lake Erie, Ohio, United States - Buoy 2 MA122 | ecosystem: Environmental > Aquatic > Freshwater > Lake > Lake biofilm | place: USA...
GCCCCTTGGCTTCCCGCAATCTGTCGTCATCCCATGGCAACTGGCCGGCCAGCGCCAGCAGGGTTCCTCCGTGTACTACCCGATGGGTGGCATTCGGCGTTTCGCGCAGGGCTCCGCGCTCCGGCACATAGCAGTAGACGCCCTGAATCTCGATTGCAACGCCGGTATCACCCTCCGCCTCCAACTGCATGCCGTAGCCACAGGCTTCCAGCAGCAGCGCCTCAAAGTGCCTGAGCACGGGCTCCAGGGGGTGTCCGTCGGCCAGATGGCGCAGGCTTTCCTGATACGCCGCAAAGGCCAGGGCATCGCCCTCGCCCCGATGCAGCAGGCGCATCAGCAGTTCATTCATGTACAGCGCACTGAAGAGTCGCTCGCCCGCAAGGGCAAACGGTCGATCGGCGGGCTCGGCACGAAGTAGCCGTGGAAGTTCCCCGGTTCCCGACCACGCAAGGTGGCAGGGCACGAATTCAAGCGGTGGCTGGGTGCCTTTGCGTCCTTGGACGCCCCCCCGAGCGACGACCCCTACCCTACCGTGTTGGTGGGTAAACAGTTCCAGCAGCAGGCTGGTTTCGCGCAGGCGCCTGCGGTGCAGGACGTAGCCGGTATCCGTTATTTCACGGCCGGCCAAGGCTTCAACGCCTCTCGGATGAACCGAGGTGTTCCAAGGCAACGGGATCTTCGGTCCATTTGCCCTTGATTTTGACCCAGGTCTTCAGGAATACCCGGCGTTCGAGCAGCTTCTCGATATCCAGGCGCGCGGCCGAACCGAGCTGCTTGATGCGCTTGCCACCCGCCCCGATCACGATCGCCTTCTGGCCGGGTTTCTCCACCCAGATGGTGGCCTCGATCCACGTGATCTCCGGACGATCCTCGAACACGTCGATCACCACGTGTGTGGCGTAGGGCAACTCTGCCCCCAGCTGGCGGGCCAGCTTTTCCCGGATGAGCTCCGCCACCACGAAACGTTCCGAACGGTCGGTGATCTGCTCCGGATCAAATAGATAATCGCGCTCCGGCGCCGATGCGGCCAGGCTGTCAAGCAATGGCTGGAGGTTCTGCCCATTGAGTGCGCAAAGCGGGAACACGCCATCGAACTGGAAGCGGCCGGTGAGATCAGCAATGAGTGGCAGCAGTCTCTCCTTGTCGACCAGCTTGTCCACCTTGTTGACGACGAGGTAGCGCGCGCCCTTGAAGTCGGCAAGGCCAGCCGCCAGCGTCTCGTCCTCTTCCCGCCATTGTGTGGCATCGATGACGAAGAGGATCCCGTCGATGTCTTGCACGGCCTGCTCGATCTGCTGGTTCATCAGCTTGTGCAGCTTGCCCTGCGGCTGGCGCTGCCAGCCCGGAGTGTCGACAAACACGAGCTGCACCCCTTGGAGCTGGATGATTCCGTTGATGGTCTGCCGGGTAGTCTGTGGTTTACGCGAGGTGATGCTGATCTTCTGGCCCACCATTCGGTTCAGGAGGGTCGATTTGCCGACATTGGGACGCCCCACGATGGCGTACATGCCGCAGCGTGTGGGTGCGTGGGCGTCGGCGTGATCGCTGCTTGGATTCATTGCTGTTCCTGTTCTGGCTGAAGCGCGGCCAACGCGAGACGGGCGGCTTCCTGTTCGGCCTGTCGCCGGCTGTTACCTGCAGCTTCCACGGAGAGATCCGGGTTCAGTAGCTGGCAGCGGACCACGAAGTGCTGGTCATGCGCAGGGCCTTGTACGTCGACCGTTTCGTAAACGGGGAGAGGATGCCGGTGGCGCTGCAGATGCTCCTGCAACCTCGTTTTTGCGTCCTTCTGGGTGGCCGTGGGGTCCACCCGCAGCAGGCGGTCGCGGTACCACTGGAGAAGTATCTGCCGGGTGGCGTCCGCCCCCGCGTCGAGGTAGATGGCGCCCACCACCGCCTCCAGGGCGTTGGCGAGGATGGAGTCGCGACGCCATCCTCCGCTCTTCATCTCCCCTTCGCCGAGCCGGATGGCATCGCCGAGATTGAGCTCCCGAGCGATGTCGGCAAGGGTATCCCTGTTCACCAGCGTGGCGCGCGTGCGCGTGAGCTGTCCTTCGTCCGCACGCGGGAATTTCTGATACAGGAACTCCGCAATCACGAAACCGATGATTGCATCGCCCAGAAATTCCAGCCGCTCGTTGTGCGTCCCGGCCGCGCTGCGATGGGTCAGCGCAAGCGCCAGCAGCGCCGGATCCCCGAACTCGTGCGTGATGCCTGTGCGCAACGCGGATTCCGTGCCCGGCAACTTATTCGACGGTGCCGCGGGGCAGCTCGATTTCGCGGTGATAGTTCAGGACCACATCGAGATCGCAACAGAACCGGTTGCGAATGTCGTACTCGAGACGCATCACCCGCCCCTTGCCTGCGGTGGCGCGCTCAATCTGCAGCAGGCGAACGAATTCCTGGCCATTCCAGCGATCCACATCCGAAACCTCGAAGTTGCGCATGATCGTGTCCACGATCTGCGCCTTGGTGCGATTACCTGCCTCCGGGTCCTGGGCCACCTTGTCGAGTGCCAGATCGACCTTCATCTTTTCGTTATAGAGCGGAAAAAGCCTGAGCCCTGCCATGGCAGCTCCACCCAGCAGCACACAGAAGAAAACCAGTTCACCCAGAGACATCCCGCGTTGCCGTGCATTGATCATCACCATCCACCCCCCACAGTGTGTCAGTCGATACCCTTGCCAATACGCCGCCAGTCCGGACTGCCATCCCAGTTCATCCAGATGAGGAAGGCTCGCCCAATCAGGTTCTCATCGGGCACGAAGCCCCAGTACCGGGAGTCCCGGCTGTTGTCACGGTTGTCACCCAGCACAAAGTACTGGCCGACTGGAACCTCGAATTCCGCGTCGTAGGCCGGCGCCTGCGGCGTGAGGATGATGTCATGTCCATCAGCTCCCAGGGACTCGTGCAGACTGTCCGCCCCGGTATGCAGGGCGGCGGATTTCACACCCACGAAACTGCCATTGGCACTGTATTCCAGCGGCTCACCATTCAGGTAGACGCGCTTGCCACGGTACGCCACCCGGTCTCCCGGCAAGCCGACGATGCGCTTGATGAAAGGCGTGGAGGGATCTTCCGGGTAGCGAAATACCACCACGTCCCCGCGCACCGGTGCGCCCACCGGGATGAAGGTCCGGTTGATCACCGGTACCCGCAGGCCATAAGTGAATTTGTTGACGAGAATGAAGTCCCCCACGAGCAAGGTCGGGATCATTGACCCGGAGGGAATGCGGAAAGGTTCCACCAGGAACGAGCGCAGCAGCAGCACCACAAGAAAGATCGGGAAAAAGGATTTGGCATGCTCCACCACGGCCGGCTCACGGGCCGCTCCTGCCGTCAGTGCAGCCCGGCGCGGGGCCAGTGCCCAGGCATCGAGGGCCCAGATGGCACCACTGCCCAGGGTGAGCAGCACCAGCACAGCCGAGAAGTCAAAGACCATCACTTGCCCACCTTGAGCACGGCCATGAACGCCTCCTGGGGGATCTCCACGGAGCCTACCTGCTTCATGCGCTTTTTGCCCTCCTTCTGCTTCTCGAGGAGCTTGCGCTTGCGGGTGATGTCGCCACCGTAGCATTTGGCCGTGACGTTCTTGCGCATCGCTTTCACGCTTTCGCGGGCAATGATCTTGGAGCCTATGGCAGCCTGGATTGCCACCTCGAACATCTGGCGAGGAATGATTTCACGCATTTTCGCCACAAGTTCCCGTCCACGCCGCTGGGAGTCGTTGCGATGGACGATGACCGACAGCGCGTCGACCTTGTCGCCGTTGATGAGGATATCCACCTTCACCATGTCTGCTGTGCGATAGGCGGCAAAGCTGTAGTCCATGGACGCATAGCCGCGCGTCAACGATTTGAGTCGATCGAAGAAGTCGAGGACCATCTCACTGAGTGGCAGCTCATAGCCTACTGCCACCTGCTTGCCCATGAAATTGAGCTTGTTCTGCACTCCGCGTTTTTCCACGCACAGGGAGATCACGTTACCGAGGTATTCTTGAGGCGTCAGCAGATCCGCCTGGATGATGGGTTCGCGGATTTCCTCAATGGCTGACGGTTCAGGCAGGCGGGCGGGATTGTCGACCTGGAGAACCTCCCCACTGCGCAGCAGCACCTGGTAGACCACCGTGGGTGCGGTGGTGATGAGGTTCATGTTGTATTCGCGCTCGAGCCGCTCCTGGATGATTTCCATGTGGAGCATGCCGAGAAAGCCACAGCGGAAGCCGAAACCCAATGCTTCCGATGTCTCCGGTTCGTAGGTCAGCGCAGCATCGTTCAACCTGAGCTTGGCGAGCGCTTCGCGAAAGGCCTCGTAGTCGGACGAATCGATGGGATAGAGGCCGGCAAACACATTTGGCTTGGAGGTCTGGAAGCCCGGCAGCGCTTCCGTGGCCGGATGCTGCGCAGTAGTGATGGTGTCACCCACGGGGGCACCGTTGATGTCCTTGATCCCGGCTACCAGAAAGCCCACTTCTCCTGCCGACAGCTTGTCCTTGCGTACGCGTTTGGGGGTGAAAATCCCGACCTGATCGACCTCGGCCTCGCGCCCGCTGGACATCATGCGAACCTTGTTGCCGGTTATCATCTCGCCATCGACGATACGGACCAGTGACACGACTCCCAGGTAATTGTCGAACCAGGAGTCGATGATGAGGGCCTTGAGCGGCGCGTTCGGATCGCCCTTGGGCGGCGGGATGAGCTTGACCAGTCGGTCCAGCAGTTCACGCACGCCGAGGCCGGACTTTGCGCTCACCAGAGCCGCATCGGTCGCGTCTATTCCGATGATGTCTTCGATCTCCTGAGCTACTCGCTCGGGTTCGGCGGAGGGCAGATCAATTTTGTTCAGGACCGGCACGACTTCCAGCCCCTGGTCGACCGCCTTGTGGCAGTTCGCGACGGATTGCGCTTCCACGCCCTGGGCTGCGTCCACCACCAGTAGCGCACCCTCGCAGGCGGCCAGTGAGCGGGAGACTTCATAGCTGAAATCCACATGCCCGGGTGTGTCGATGAAGTTCAGCAGGTAAACCTGCCCATCGGAGGCCTTGTAGTTCAGGCTGACACTCTGAGCCTTGATCGTGATACCACGCTCGCGCTCCAGATCCATGGAGTCCAGCACCTGCTCCGACATTTCACGGGCTTCCAGCCCCCCGCAGATCTGGATGAAGCGATCTGCAAGCGTGGATTTGCCGTGATCGATATGCGCGATGATGGAGAAGTTGCGGATGTGTTGCATAGGCAGGCGTAAGGGTCGCGCAGAGGTGGGCAAAGAGCGCGAGCATCCTACCCGATGTGGACTACCCGTGACAGTCGCGCGGGCTGGCGCGGACTCAAGCCTGCAGCGCCGCGATTACCTTCGGGCAGGTTTCGTCATCCGCCGGCCCCTGCCAGATTTCACGCTCGCCCAGGAGCAGTACGGGGACGCGGAACAGGTAGAGGTCCACGAGTTTCGGGTGCTCGGGCAGCTCCAGCCATTCCACGCCATGTGCCGCGATGCTTGGGTCGGCCAATAGCAGGGCGTGAAGTTCGGTGCACAGTTCGCAATCCGAGTGCCCGATCAGGCGCAAGGGTCGTGCCGTCACTTCTTGGCCGGAATCTGCAGGGCCAGAAACAGGGGATTGCCCTCGCGGTTGACCAGCAACGGAACCTTTTCCCCCGCCTTCAAAGCCCGGCTCGCTGCTTTGAATGCAGCTTCCGTAGGTGTCTCCGTGAAGTTGAGCTGCAGGATCAGATCGCCCTGACGCAAGCCGGCCTCACTCCCCGGTCCCTTGCCCACACGCTCAACGAGCACCCCCTTGCCATTCAGGGCGAGCGCCTTGCGTTCCTCCGGTGAGGGTTCACGCACAGTGATCTGGAGACGGGCGTCCTCGCGGCCCTGGGACTCCTCGGGTGGGGTTTCGCCAGACTCGGACAAGGTCTCCTCGGGCAGTTCGTCGATGGTGATCGTGATCTCGCGGGCTTTACCTTCGCGCATGATTTCGGCCGTGACTTTCTGGCCGGCCCGGGTGGTCCCCACCATGGGTGGCAGATCAGACGAGGTTCCGATGGCACGGCCTTCGAAACGGGTGATCACGTCACCCGGTTTGATTCCTGCTTTCTCCGCCGGACTTCCCGGCAACACGCGCGAGACCAGAGCTCCCCCCGGCTTTTTCATCTGGAACGACTCGGCCAGTTCTGCCGTCACATCCTGGATCAGCACGCCCAGCCAGCCGCGACTGACGCTGCCCTTCTCGCGGATCTGCCGGTAAACATCCATCACGACATCGATGGGAATGGCGAATGACACGCCCATGAAGCCGCCGGTGCGGCTGTAGATCTGGGAGTTCACCCCCACCACTTCACCCTTCAGATTGAACAGGGGGCCTCCGGAATTGCCGGGGTTGATGGCGACGTCGGTCTGGATGAAGGGCACGTAATTCTCGTTGGGCAGGCTCCTCCCCTTGGCGCTGACGATCCCTGCCGTCACTGAATGATCGAAACCGAAAGGAGAGCCGATGGCGAGCACCCATTCACCCACCTTCAGCTTGTCCGAGCTACCCAGCGCGAGGGCCGGCAGCGCCTGCTTGGAGTCGATCTTGAGCACCGCAATATCGCTGCGGGGATCCGATCCCACCACGGTCGCCGTAAGTTCGCGCCGATCGCTCAAGCGCACGACAACCTCATCTGCATCCTTGATGACATGATAGTTGGAGATGATGTAGCCACCGGCGTCCACGACAAAACCGGAGCCCAGCGAAGCCCGCGGTGCGGAGTCGCCCGGGCCTTGGTCTTCGAAGAAGTGCCGGAAAAAATCGTTGAGCGGACTGTCGTCCGGGAGATTCGGGATGGAAAAACCCGGCGGCAGACCGCGCATGTCCCCAGCCTCCCTGTCCTGCTTGGCCGAGGTGCTGATATTCACCACCGCTGGACTCAGTTTCTGTGCAAGTTCGGTGAAGTCAGGCAGACCTTGTGCGTGGACGGTGGCTGCCGCCAGCGCACAGCAGAGGCTGAGAATCAGCAGGGACAGGCGCCCGCAAAGGGAGCCGTTGGTAGCGTTCATGTGGAATCCCGGGCCCTCGCGGGCAGTTATCTGGCGGAAATGTCGTCGGTTCGGATCGACACCGATTCTGCGATTCGCCTGACCGTCGCCTGAGGGACCTCGCCCACCACCGTCACCTGGTGTCGAGCCTGCAGACGGCTGAAGGCATTGACGGCGCCCAGCGTTGAATATCCCTGCAGGGGAGGTTCCTCGGTGGAGATTTCCTCCACGAACACCGACACCATGGCCAGACCGTCCGAGTACACCACATGGTGCACGGGTTTGCGGCCGCTTGCACGCTTCTGGGTGTGGAGCTCTTTCAGCGTGAATCCCTCCGGTACCCAGCGCACCCGCAAAGCCTCATCCCCGGAACGGGATTCAGTTGGCTGTTTCTCGTTGGTGTACCAAGTGAAACCTTCCCCATCGACCTCCGGCTCAAGGCTGTTGGCAGGGATTTTCCCGCCGATCACGATCTCCGTGAACATCACCTGTTCCAGTACCTTGCCATTTCCGTCGATCACCGCTGAGCGCAACAACAGGTTGGTCGCGGCGTCCACCCAGAGCTGATAGCTGTGGCGATCAGGCTTGCGTGGCTGGATGCGGATGACTCGAGCCGCCCTGCCGGCCACCCGGTCATCTTCCAGATACTTGAATTCATAGTGGCGGGCGATGGTCTCCACCGGTTCGGACAGGGTGAGAGTCACGAAATCGCGCGGCTGGCGACGCTCCACGAGTACTGAGCGATGGTCGCTGAAGGTACAGGTGACCTTGTCACCACGACGCACGACCTCCCGAGCCGGTCCCGAAAGGGAGACGAGGCGTTCGGCGGGTGAATTGTGGTCGGCGCTGTGGACGATGCGCATGGCGTCGAGATGGGTGTCGTGGGCGTAAATGAATTCGCCCTCGTAGCTCAGGGTCTGGGTGGCCTTCGGGATGGCGGCGATCATGCTGGCGAGCTCTTCGGGTACCACCGCGGCCGCCTGGGCCGTTGTCAGGCACAACAGGACGGGGAGCCCCAGACGACACATCACGGCCATGCTGCTCAAGGCTGCTCGTTCGGAGAGTCGAAGCCGACAACACGCACATAAGCGTGCGCCTGCGGCATGCCCATGCGGGCCCGCTGCTCGTTGAAGTTCATGAGGTAGTTGTCCATGCGGCGCCGGTACTCGGCTTCGGGGAGGCTGGAGACCTGTTCGGCCTGGCCGACGCCGGACACCATGGCCTGGACGGCGGCGGGCACCGGCATCGGCTCGAGCGCATCCTGACCGGTGGCCCCCTGCACAGACAGGTGCGCAGCAACAGGCAGGCCATCACCTGCCGGTCCGGCGGTCCAGAGTCCGAGCACGAAAGCAGTGACCGAGGCCGCCGCAGCAAGCCCGAGTGCCGGGCGCCAGGTGATCGTCGCCCGCCCGGAAGTGGACGCCGCATCCCTTGCCGGGCGTTGGGCGGCTGACAGCGGGATCACATGGGCCGTCGCACCGTCACCGGCTTCAGCGTCGGGCAGCATGTCATCGGCGAGCCGCTTCTGCACGCTGTCGGCAAACCGCCGATTGGCGCCCACACCGCTCCCGCCGTCCCGCAACATGTCGCCTATCAACTGGTAGCGGTACCAGAGGTCGCGGGCTTGCGCGTCGCCGGCCAGATGCCCCAGTGCGACGAGCTCTTCCTGGGAGCCTTCATCATCCAATAACGCGGAGAGGATTTCGGGTTTGTTCATGGCTTCTGCCCTTGCTGGCGGTCTGTTTGCAGTCAGTGTGTGCTCAGTGTTTTCAAGACTCAGTACTCTAGCAGGGGCTTGATTTTGCCCTCGATCACTTCGCGAGCGCGGAAGATGCGCGATCGGACCGTGCCCACGGGACAGTCCATCGCCTGCGCGATTTCCTCGTAACTCAGGCCGTCCATTTCGCGCAGCAGGATTGCAGTCCTGAGATCCTCCGGCAAGCCCTCGATGGTCTTGAAGATGATGGCTTTCATCTGCTCGACCTGCAGGTGCTTCTCGGGAGTTTCCATTTCCTTCTGCAAATCCTCTACGGAAATCTGTTCACCCTCGGCATCGTGCAGATCTGCCTCCTGGGGGCGCCGTGCCGCCGCGGCCAGGTAATTCTTGGCGGTGTTGACCGCGATCCGGTACAGCCAAGTGTAGAACGCACTTTCCCCACGGAATCCAGGGAGCGCCTTATAGGCCTTGATGAAAGCATCCTGCGCAACATCCATCGCTTCATCCCGATCGCGCACGAAGCGCAGCACGAGCTTGATGATCCGGTGCTGGTAGCGGCTGACGAGGAGGTCAAAGGCCTTCTTGTCACCCTGCTGGACCCGCGCCACCAGTGCGAGATCGGTGTCCCCCATCAAGGATGAGTCCTTGTATCATGGAGGCACGCCATAAGCGCACCTGAGGCATAGACCGTCACCATGCTGGATAAGTTCGGATGGAGATGCTTGGAGGGGCCCGGAGTATACCAAGCGAGGGACGATGCCACAGCAACGAGACTTTGATGTCCTCATCATCGGCAGCGGTGCGGCGGGCCTCAGCTTGGCCCTGCATCTGGGCGCCCACCTGCGGGTATGCGTCATCGCCAAGGAGGAAATCACCGAAGGCGCCACCCTCTATGCGCAAGGCGGGGTTTCAGCCGTCATGGATGCGGGGGACTCGGTCGAGTCTCATGTGGAGGATACCCTGCGCGCGGGAGCAGGCCTGTGCCATCCGGACGTGGTGGAAACCATCGTCCGTCATGGCCGGGAACAGATCGACTGGCTGATTGGTCACGGGGTGCCCTTCACCACCATGGACACCGCCGATGGTGGCCAAGCCATCCATCTTACCCGGGAGGGTGGCCACAGCCGCCGCCGGGTGGTGCATGCGGCCGACGCCACCGGGCGTGCCATCGAGACCACCCTGCTCGAGCAGGTGCGTGCCCACGGGGACATCACCCTGCTGGAGCATCACATCGCCATTGATCTCATCACCACCGGCAAGCTGGGTGGCACCCCGGACCGTTGCATGGGGGCATACGTGCTCGACAAGCGCGCCGGACAGATTCTCACCCTCCGGGCGCCGTGGTGCGTGCTCGCAACCGGGGGCGTCGGCAAGGTCTATCTCTACACCAGCAATCCCGATGTGGCGACGGGCGATGGCATCGCAATGGCCTGGCGTGCCGGCTGTGCGGTCGCCAACATGGAGTTCGTGCAGTTCCATCCCACCTGCCTCTACCATCCGCAGGCCAAGACCTTCCTGCTGACTGAAGCGCTGCGTGGTGAAGGCGGATATCTCTGCCTGCCCAACGGCGAGCGCTTCATGCACCGTTTCGACGAACGCCTCGAACTCGCCCCGCGCGACATCGTGGCCCGCGCCATCGACTACGAGATGAAACGACTGGGTTCGGATTTCGTGTACCTGGACATCAGCCACAAACCGGCCGATTTCATCCGGGAGCACTTCCCCACTGTCCACCAGAAGTGCCTCGAATACGGCATCGACATCACGCGCCAGCCCATTCCGGTGGTGCCCGCGGCCCATTACCTCTGTGGCGGCGTGGTGACCGACGTGGCCGGCCGGACGTCCCTGCCCGGCCTGTACGCCATCGGCGAAGTGGCGTGCACCGGTTTGCACGGTGCCAACCGGATGGCGAGCAATTCCCTGCTTGAATGCCTGGTGACCGCCTCGGCCGCGGCCACGGCGATACTGGACGAACGCACCCAGGTACCGGTGATGCCTGCCATTCCTCCCTGGGATGAAAGCCAGGTCACGGACGCGGACGAGGAAGTCGTCGTCTCCCACAACTGGGATGAACTGCGCCGCTTCATGTGGGACTACGTCGGCATCGTGCGTACCACCAAGCGACTCGAGCGCGCCCGGCGTCGCGTCCACCTGCTGCGCGGCGAGATCAGCGAGTTCTACGCCAATTTCCGGGTCACTTCGGACCTGATCGAACTGCGGAACCTGGTGCAGGTGGCCGAACTCATCATCCGCTCCGCACTCAAGCGCAAAGAGAGCCGCGGCCTGCACTACACCCTCGATTACCCCGAGCGGGACGACACGAACTACGCGCGCGACACGATTCTGCGCGCCGGTGACTTCAGCTGAGAGCCTGCAAGGATTTCCCATGAGCAAGACCCTGCTGCGCGTGGACGCAGATCTTCCCCCGGATGTCCTGCAACAACGCGTCGTCCTCGTGACGGGCGCCAGCCGGGGGCTCGGGCGCGCGATTGCACTGGACTGCGCCGCGCATGGCGCGCAGGTACTGCTGGCGGGCCGGGATGTGCGCCGCCTTGAAGGGGTCGCCGATGAGATCGAGGCACTGCATGCCCCGGAGCCGGTGATAGTGCCGATCAATCTCGAGGGGGCGAGCCTCGACGATTACACCACCCTCGCCACCCTGGTCTCGGAGCGCTGCGGTCGTCTCGACGGTCTGGTCCTCAATGCGGCCATGCTGGGCGAGATCTGCGGCATCGAGACTTCGGATCCAGTGCTCTGGGCCCGGGTCTTCCAGGTCAACGTGCACAGCCCCTATCTCATGGTGCGTGCCCTGCTGCCCTTGCTGCGACAGGCGGGGGCGGCATCGATCGTCGCCACCTCCTCTGGCGTGGGGCGCCAGGGGCGCGCGCTGTGGGGTGCTTACGCGGCCTCCAAGCATGCGCTGGAGGGGCTGGTGCAGGTGCTGGCGGACGAACTGAGTGGCGTCAGCAATGTCCGCATCAACAGCCTGAATCCTGGTCGCACCCGCACCCGCATGCGAGCGCAGGCCTATCCCGCAGAGGATCCGGCCACGCTGCCCGCGCCGGAAGATATCGCGCCGTTCTTCGTACAACTGCTCAGTGGTCGCGACGGCTTCCATGGTGAAGCCCTCGAAATCGCGCGCGTTCAGGCCTGAATCAGCGCATCCGCCTGCTGAGGATCGGCCAGCAGGCGCAGCAACGCCTGCTCGTCCACCATCGGCACGCCCAGCGTTGCCGCCTTCTCCGCCTTGCTTCCGGCATCGGCACCCACGATGACCAGCGAGGTGCGTGCGGAAACGCTACCCGCCACCTTGGCGCCGAGCATCCGCATCTGATCTGCCGCTTCTTCCCGCGTGCAGCTGGCGAGTGTTCCGGTCAACACCACGGTCCAGCCACTGAGTGGCAGGCGTTCCTCGGGGAGGCGTGGCAGTGCTTCTGGCCAGTGCACGCCCAGGCTCCGTAGACGGTCGACCAGTGCGCACTGCAAAGGGTCCTGGAAGAAACTATGGATGCTGGCGGCCACCGCGGGCCCCACGTCCGGGACCTGTTCCAGCTCCGCGGGTGAGGCCTGCCTCAACGCCTCCAGCGTGCCAAAGTGCGCGAACAGTTGTCGTGAGGTGGCTTCGCCGACTTCGCGGATCCCGAGGGCCAGCAGAAATCGCGGCAAGGTGGTCGTGCGGCTGGCATCGATCGCGCGCAGGAGGTTCTGCGCCGATTTTTCCCCCAATCGTTCCTGCGCCGCGATTTCATCCAGCTGCAGCTCGTAGAGGTCGCTTGCGTCACTCACCAGGCCAGTGGTCACGAACTGTTCGACCAGTTTTGCTCCCAGCCCTTCAATATCCATGGCGCGCCGCGACGCGAAGTGCAGAATCGATTGCACGCGCTGGGCCTCCTCCTGTCCCGGCACGGAATCGGGCATCTCGAATGGCTGGGCCCCAGCCGGCCGCTCCGCAACAACCACACAAACGACCTCAGGGATCACGTCCCCGGCCCGCCTCACCATCACCGTGTCCCCCACCCTGACGTCCTTGCGCCGCAGCTCCTCGGCGTTGTGCAGAGTGGCATTGGTGACGGTGACTCCGCCCACGACCACGGGCGCGAGGCGCGCCACCGGCGTGAGCGCGCCGGTCCGTCCAACCTGGACGTCGATCGCGATCACCTTCGTCGCCCTCTCCTCCGGCGGAAATTTGAATGCCACCGCCCAGCGCGGGGCGCGCGCCACCTGGCCGAGCGTTTCCTGTGCCGTTCTGCTATCCACCTTGAACACCACGCCATCGATGTCGTAACGCAGGCTGGCCCGACGTCGGCCGATCTCGGCGTAATAAGCGAGCGCGGCCTCGAGGCCATGGACGAGCCGTGTCTCGGGGGAGATGCGCAGACCGAGCCGGGCAAGCAGTTGCAGACATTCGACGTGGGAGTCAGGCACCTCCAGTCCGTCACTCACCCCCAAGGCATAACTGAACATGGTCAACGGGCGGGTGGCGGTAATGGCAGGGTCGAGCTGGCGCAGGCTACCCGCCGCCGCGTTGCGCGGATTGGCAAAGGTCTTTTCACCCTTCACCAACTGGGCCTCGTTCAGGCGGCGGAAGCCCGCATGGTCGAGGTAGATTTCTCCGCGCACCTCCAGCAGCGCAGGCGGTGATGCCGCCCGTAGCGCCAAGGGCACGGCGCGTATTGTCCGCACATTGGCAGTGACGTCCTCGCCCGTCTCCCCATCCCCACGCGTCGCTGCACGCACCAACTGGCCATGTTCGTACAACAGGCTGATGGCAAGGCCATCGAGCTTTGTTTCTGCCGCATAAGCCACGGCCGCCACACCAAGGCGGCCACGCACACGGCGGTCGAATTCCTCGAATTCATTGGGCGAGAAAGCGTTGCTCAGCGAGAGCATGGGCTGCAGGTGCCGCGCTTCGGTGAAGCCTCCGGCCACCGCGCCACCCACGCGCTGGGAGGGCGAGTCAGTACTCAGGTATTCGGGATGCGCTGTCTCGAGTGCGACCAACTCGCGCATGAGTCCATCATACTCAGCATCGCTGATCTCGGGGTCATCCAGTACGTAGTAGCGATGATCGTGATGGGCAAGCTGGGCGCGCAAATCAGTTATGCGGCGTTGGACATCACCGCTCATGCCTTGTCATCCCGCCCGGGAGAATTCTCGGCCATCGCCAAGTTCAGACCGCGCCCTGGAATGCTGCCGCCTGTCGGCGCAGGCGCTCAATGGCGGCGCTCTCCAGCAAGGTCTCCGGATCGGACAGTAGCTGTGCACGCAGACCTTCGCTCAGGCGCTGGGCGGTATTGAGAAACAACTCAAAGGCCACGGCGCCGTCGAGCGCTGCCGGCAAGGGCAGGAACATCACCACCCCGGGCGTCTGGAAGGCCTCGATGCGTTTCATGTCGAAATTCCCCGGCTCCAGCATATTGGCCAGACTGAACAGAGGCTTGGTCGTCCTGAGTTCGCCCGCGCCGAAGTGATGGAAGATCTGCAGATCTCCGTGACGCATGCCGACCGCATTCACGTTGCGCACGATTGCAGGCCCCACGAACGCAGGGCCGAAGCTCGGCCGCAGGTACAACGCAAGAATCACTGGCGCTGGGGCTGCGGCGGGCGCGGGTGCCAGCACTTCCTCCGCCCCGGATTCCATGGGGGGCGTCCCGAACCCGAGATCCATCTGCTGTGCGCGCTTGCGTGGCCGCTTGCCGCGAGACTTGGGCGGCGGCTCCGCGTCATTGGGAACCTGCGGCGTCGGGCTACTGGCCGACTCGCGCTCTTCGTCTTCGCGTCGAACCACCGGCAATTCCATCAGCGGCTCCGCTTTGCGCACGCGGACTGCAATGATTTCATCGACGGGCTCTGGTGCCTCATCGTCCTTTCGCCCAGCCTCTATTTCCGGCTCAGCCTCTTCGAAACGGCGTAGTGAGCGCGGCGGCCATGTCGGGAGCTGACTGCGGTAGAGCCGGTTGCGCTTGCGCTTGCGCGAGACGCCATAGAGGTAGACACCGGCGATCACGCCGAGGCCTATGACCAGCAAGACGAGACGCAGGGTCCAGGAGGCGTCGCCCACCGGGAATCAGGCCGAGTGGGCGAGAGCCACGGCTTCTTCCATGTTGACCGACACGAGCCGGGACACGCCGGCCTCGTGCATCGTCACTCCGATGAGCTGCTGGGCAATCTCCATGGTGAGCTTGTTGTGCGAAATGAACAGGAACTGTACGCGATCAGCCATGGACTTGAGCAGCTCCGTGAGACGCACGACGTTGGCATCGTCGAGTGGCGCATCCACCTCGTCCAGCAGGCAGAACGGGGCCGGGTTCAATTCAAAGAGGGAGAACACAAAGCTGAGCGCAGTGAGGGCTTTCTCACCACCCGAGAGCAGATGGATGGTTGTGTTGCGTTTGCCGGGCGGACGCGCCATCACCGAAACACCGGTCTCCAGCAAATCTTCGTCCGTCAGTTCGAGGCTTGCATGTCCACCCCCGAACAGGACAGGGAACAGGCGCTGCATGCCCTCGTTGACCTTGTCGAAGGTCTCCCGGAATCGGGTGCGCGTTTCCTTGTCGATCTTGTGCATGGCGTCCTGGAGCGTCGCCAGCGCCTCGTTCAGATCCGCCATCTGGTTATCAAGATAGGTCTTGCGCTCGGACAGCTGGGCAAACTCGTCGATGGCCGCAAGGTTGATGGGCCCCAGACGGGCGATCCGGGTGGCGGTGCTCTCCAGCCGCTCCCGCCAAGGTTCCTCGGCTGCTTCTTCGGTCAATTGGGCCAGCACCTCGGACAGCACCTGCCCTTGCTGTTCCAGGCGTTCCATGAGCTCCTGCGTGCGGACCTGAAGTGCACGCTCCTCGAGCCGGACCTGCTCCAATACCTGCTGGCGCGCCGTGATCTCGCGCCCGGCGACCAGCTGGCGCTCATCGGTGTCGCGCAGACTGGTCTCGCAGCTCTCGAGTTCGCCGCGGCTGGCCTTCATGGCTTCTTCCAGGATGATTCGCTCACCCAGCGCACGATTGAGCTGGGCGCCCAGATCTTCCTGCGGCTCCATGGCCTCACCCAGCACTCGTTCGAGATCCGTGCAACGTCCCTGCAGCTCCTGCAGCAGCCGGGAGTTGCGTGCGAGCGCTTGTCCAAGACTGTGGTGAGTGGAACGCAGCCCCTCCAGCTTCAACGCGATGGAATGGCGCGCCTCGCGTGCTCCGCGCCAGGCATGCCGCGCATTCTCGAGTTGCTCCTGCACTTCGCGGCGGCGTTGGTTGAGGCCTTCGCCACGCTCGGTAAGCGTGGACAGGCGCTCACGCAGGACTTCCACTTGATCACGCAATCCGGAAAGCGTGGATTCGTTCTGGGCCGCCTGTTCAGCCAACTGGTCAAGTTCCCGGGTGATCGCCTGCTGGCGATCCTCCAGGCGTGCACGTTCCCCCTCGCGCAGCGCGAGCTGATTCCGGCAGCCTCCAATTTGCGTGAATTCACCCTGCAGCGTGGCGGTAAGTTCCCGCTCACGCTGTTCGGCCTGCTGCAGGGTCTGTTGGGCCTGGGCAAGCGCGTCCTCGACGTATCCGATTTCCTCGCGCAGGGCAACGATGCGTGCCGCAAGTTCCTCCAGACTGCGCTGGCGGGCGAGCACACCGGCCTCTATGGTCTCCCTGCCGGGAATCTGGATCCAGTTTGGTCCCAGCCAGATTCCTTGCGGGGTGACGATCGACTCATGCGCCTCCAGGCGACCGCGCACCGTCATCGCTTCTTCCAGCGTGGCGCAGGAGTACACGCCCGCGAGCAGTGGGGCGAGCGACCACTGGCTATGTACACGCTCGAGAAGACGGGTGGGCATATCCGCGCGGGATTCCTGCTGGCTGATGGCCGCAGTCGGCTCCAGCCCCCCAAGTCTCGCGACCGGCAGGTCATTGGCCGGGGTGCTGGCCAGGCGTTCCACCATGTTCGGCTCGCAGAGGGTGGACAAGGGAAGGCGCAGCGCCACCTCCACCGCCAGCTCCCAGCCCTGCTCGATGCGCAGATGGCCCGCAAGCACCTCGGCATCGCGCAGGCGGTGGTTCTCCAGCCAGCCGTGCAATGCCTTGGTATCACGCCCCAGGGCCGCTTCCTGCAGGGCGGCGAGCGAGGCTTCCTGCCCCATCAACTGCTGCAGCTCACCCCGCAGCCGGTGCAGGGTGCGAGTGTGCTCTTCCTGGGCGAGACGGGCGGCCTGAAGTTCGCTGCGCACGGCCTGCTGTTCGCTCGTGAGTACGTCGTAGCGGGCTTCCCGCTCGGCAAGCTCGCTCGCCAACGCCTCAATCGCCATCTCCACATCCGAGCCGGCGAGCTGCGACTGCTCCTCGGTCAGCACGCGGGCACGTTGACGTGCCTCACTGAAGCCGGACTGCAGCAGTTCCAGCCTGACCTGTTCGGCGTGTTCGAGACGCGCCGTCTCCGCCTGCTCACGGTTGAACTGGTCCCACTCCTGTTGCCACTCCTCCGCCGCAGCCTCGATTCGGCGGAGCATCTCTGCAGCCTCCTCCTCCGCCACGGCCCGGGTTTCCTCTTCTGGCACCAGCAATTCGATCTCCGCCGTGGCGGCTGTCAATCGCGTCTCGTCCTCGCCATGCAGACGCAGGGTTTCCTCGAGACTGACGCGTGCCCGCATGAGGTCCTGTTCCAGGGACTTGCGGCGATCCTCGTTGTACTGGAGGGTCTGTTCGAGACGGGAGACTTCCGCACTCTTGGCGTAGAAGTCGCTCTGGCGCGCATTGAAGGTGTCGAGAGCCTGACCCTGTGCCACCCGCAGTTCCGCCTGTCGGGCTTCGACTGCGCGCAGCTCCGCGAGTGCGGCTTCCACGGCAGTTTCACGCTCCGAGATCAGCGCCTGCTGCGCGAGCCGATCGTGCTCAATCTTGCGCCAACGGAGCGCAATGAGCTCGGCCTCCAGCCGCCGTTCCTCCGCCTTGAATTCCTGATACTTCTCTGCGGCGCGCGCCTGACGCTGCAGGTGGCCGAGCTGCTTCTCGAGCTCCTCGCGCACGTCATTGACGCGGGCCAGGTTTTCGTTGGTGTGACGGATGCGGTTCTCGGTTTCGCGGCGGCGCTCCTTGTATTTGGAGATCCCGGCCGCTTCCTCCAGAAAGCCTCGCAACTCCTCCGGCTTGGCTTCGATGACGCGCGAAATCATGCCCTGCTCGATGACCGAGTAACCGCCGCGTGCACCCAGGCCTGTGCCAAGAAAGACGTCGATGATGTCCTTGCGGCGGCAGCGACCACCGTTGAGGAAATAGGCCGAGACCCCATCCCGGGCCACGGTACGCTTGATGGAGATTTCCGCGAAACTTGCATAGGCGCCGCCAAGGGCGCCGTCGGCGTTATCGAAGATGATCTCCACCGAGGCCTGCCCCACCGGTTTGCGGGTGCTGGAGCCACTGAAGATGACATCCGCCATGGAATCGCCGCGCAGGTGCTTGGCTGAGGACTCGCCCATGACCCACATCATCGCGTCGATGATGTTGGACTTGCCGCAGCCGTTGGGGCCAACGATGCCGGTGAGATTTCCGGGCAGATGGAGGGTCGTCGGATCCACGAAGGACTTGAAACCGGCGAGCTTGATCTTGGTGATGCGCATCCGCCCAGCATATATCATGCGCGGCCTTCAATTCAGCCCCGGAGCCGCCGCGCATGAGTACCCAGCCGACCCGCGAACTGGAGACCTTTCCCAACCCGGCCCCCGAGCGGGACTACACCATCCGCATCGAAATCCCGGAGTTCACCTGCCTGTGCCCCAAGACCGGGCAACCGGATTTCGCCCAGATGCTGCTCGAATACGTACCTGAGCAGCGCTGCATCGAACTGAAATCCCTGAAACTGTACATCTGGTCCTTCCGCGACCAGGGGCATTTCCACGAGGCTGTCACCAATCGCATCCTGGGCGATTTCGTGGCCACCAGCGCGCCCCGCTTCATGCGCCTCACCGCCCGCTTCAACGTCCGGGGTGGAACCTACCCCACGGTGGTGGTGGAGCACCGTGCGGCAGGCTGGGTCCCGGCGCCGCCAGTTCACCTGCCCTGATGACAACCGCCCCCGATTTCGGCACCGGGTTGCTCGCCGTCTGGCGTGGGGCGCAATTGCTGCGGCGTCCCGCAGTCCGGCCTTACGTGCTGGCGCCGCTGGCCGTGAATGTGGGCGTGTTCCTGGTCGGGACCGTGCTCCTCTACCGGTTCCTCGCCGAGGTTGTCGCGCAGTGGCTGCCACCGGAGCTCGCCTGGCTCGGCTACCTCCTGTTGCCACTCATCGCGCTGGCGGTCATGTTGGCGGGATTTTTCAGCTTCAGTCTGGTGGCGAATCTGCTCGCCACGCCGTTCAACGGAGCGCTGTCGAGCGCCATCCTCCGCGAGCTCCGGGGCGCGTCCGAAGCTGTCCCAGTCCCGGGCCTGCTGGAGGAGCTGCGCCTCGGAATGGCAGGAGAGCTTGGCAAATCCCTCTACCTGCTCAAGCTCACCCTGCCCGCGCTTTTGATTCTGGTGGTGCCCGTGCTCAATGCACTGGGCGCACTGGCGTGGGGCCTGCTCGGCGCCTGGGTGCTCTCCCTCGAATACCTGGACTGCGTGCTCGGCAACCAGGTGCGCCCGTTCCCCGCCGCGCTCAAGGTGGCACGGAATCATCGGGGCATGGCACTCGGGCTCGGGGGCGGCCTTGCCCTGCTTACCGCCATGCCCGTGGTGAACTTCCTTGCCATGCCCATCGGCGTCGCTGCCGCTACCCTGCTCTACGATGAGCACCTGCGTGCCCTCCCCCCGGAGCGCTGAAACGCCCTATCGGGGACGTTTCGCCCCTTCACCCACCGGCCCCCTGCATTTCGGCTCGCTGGTAACGGCCCTCGCCAGCTTCCTGCAAGCACGCAGCCGGGGTGGACTTTGGCTGTTGCGGATAGACGACATCGATCCGCCGCGCGAGCAGCCTGGAGCAGCCGACGCCATCCGGACCGTGCTTGCCCGTTGCGATCTGGAGTGGGATGGAGAGGTCACGTTTCAGCGCCTCAACCTGGAAGCCCATCGTGCCGCCTGTGAGAAGCTCATGGCTATGGGCCTTGCCTACCGCTGCACTTGCTCCCGCAAGCAGATTGGTGCGTCCGCCTATCCTGGCACCTGCCGTGAGGCGAACCATCCGGCCCAAGGGCGTTACAGCGTGAGAGTGCGCGTGGGTGGCGACAGCCTGTCGTTGACTGATCCCATCCAGGGCCCGCAGGCGTGGAATCCAAGGAGCGAGGGCGGGGATTTCGTCATCTGGCGGGTGGAAAACCTCCCGGCCTATCACCTTGCCGCCGTGGTGGACGATGCCGCAGCCGGGATCACGGAGGTCGTGCGCGGGGCGGATCTGCTGGACTCGGCACCGCGTCAGCGACACCTGCAAACCCTGCTGGACCTTCCCAGACCGGCCTATCTTCATCTGCCCATGGCGGTGGGCGCCTCGGGACAGAAGCTCAGCAAGCAGAACCTTGCACCCGACATCGGCAAGTCTGCAGCCACCGCCGCGCTGGTGGCCGCCCTCGCCTGGCTGGGGCAGGCGCCGTCGGCCTCTCTGCAGCGCGCGAACCCTGCGGAAATCGTCGAGTGGGCCATCGCCCACTGGGATCTGTCAGCCATCCCGCGGCAGAGGCAACTCCCGGCGCCCTGTCCGGCCTCATGAGAATTCGCGCTTGGCCTCGAGCAGCACTGCCTTGAGTTCGGCGTAGCCGTATACGGGTGGAATGTCCGGATGATCCCGGCAGACATTCTCCGGAGGGCCGAAGAACCAGCCACGATCCGCCTCTCGCAGCATGGGCACATCGTTGTAGGAGTCGCCTGTGGCAACCACCTTGTACTGCATGGATCTGAATCCGAGCACCGCGTGGCGCTTGGGGTTCTGCTGCCGCAAGGTGTAGTCCGCGATCATGCCGTCCGGGTCGACCTGCAACTTGTGGCACAGCAGGGTCGGATAGCCCAGTTTGCGGATGAGCGGCATGGCCAGTTCATAGAAGGTGTCCGAGACGATGGCCACCTGGTACTCCGTGCGCAACCAATTCAGGAAATCGAGTGCCCCGGGCAGGGGTTCGAGGGCATCCGCCGCAGCCTGGATATCCTTCATCCCCAATCCATGAGCCTTCATCACTGCGAGGCGCTGACGCATCAATTGGTCGTAATCGGGGACCTCGCGAGTAGTGGCGCGGAGTTCCTCGATCCCGGTGCGCTCGGCGAGACCCACCCAGATTTCGGGGATCAGCACCCCCTCGAAGTCGAGACATGCAATATTCAACGAACACCTCTTGGTCTTGCGGCCGGTCTGTTCACGGCCTCTTGTGTCATCGGCAAGGCGCCGCACCACTCGCGGGTCACGAAGCTGACCTCGCATTGCCTATACTGGACATGGCTGCGCCGGGTCCTGCAGTGTAACAGGCGACCATGCAGGGGCCGATGGCCGAGGGCAGTGTCAGGAGGCTGGATGCAAGAGAGTCGCGAACGATGAAGGGAAACGAGGCACTGGCGAAGAGACGGGTGTTCCGGTCGTCGCGGGGAGCGCTGGCAGGCTGCTTCCTGATTGCGCTCACCTGCGCCGAGGGCCAGCCGCTGCCTTCGGTCACGCTTCAAGGGTTGTTCCCCGATCGCGCCGTCCTGGTCATCGACGGCACGATACGGATCCTCCCGGTGGGGGCGGCCTCGCCGGAAGGTGTGGTGCTGCTCGAAGCGGACACGGAGCATGCCCTCGTGCGCATCGGCGATCAGACACTCGACCTTTCCCTGGGTTCAGCGCGCTACAGCATCAGCCAGACACCGCGCGCGCTGGCCTCCCTCAAGCTCGTGCCGGAGAGCAATGGGCACTATTTCGTGGACGGCACCATCAACGGCGGCAGCGTGCGCTTCCTGGTCGATACCGGGGCCACCGTGGTCGCCATCAATCGCCAGACTGCACGCCGCCTCGGCCTGCTCTATCGCACTGACGGCCAACCCGGCCGCATCGAGACGGCCTCGGGCCTGGTGGATGCGTGGTATGTCACCTTCGAATCGGTGTCAGCGCGGACGCTCTCGCTCAAGCAAGTCGAAGGGGTGGTGGTGGATGGTGACTATCCGAGCAACGCCCTGCTCGGGCAGTCCTTCCTGAATGCCTTCACCCTGAAACGGGAGGGGCCAGTGCTCGAGATCCTCGGCCGCTGACGATTCCGCCGGCTCAGGACTCGGGTTTGAAGCGCGAGCGGTCCCACATGACCTCGGCCCCGCCTTCATGTCGAGCCAGGGTCCGCGCCCATACGAACAGCAGATCGGACAGGCGGTTGACATACTGCATGACCGGAGCGCTGACGGGCTCTGCCGCGTCCAGTGCCACCACCGCACGTTCAGCCCGCCGGCACACGGCGCGCGCAACATGACAGCGGGCAGTCGCCAGCCCGCCGCTCGGCAGCACGAATTCCTTCAGCGGCGGCAGCGCTTCGTTGTACTGATCGATGAGACCTTCGAGGCGGGTCCCGGCATCCGCAGGCAACAGGGTGCAGCCGGGAATCGACAACTCCCCGCCCAGATCGAACAGGTCATGCTGGATTTCGAACAGCGAGGCGGCCATCTCAGTCGGCAGGGCGCTCGCAAGCAGCACGCCCAGCAGGGAGTTGAGCTCGTCGACGTCGCCCATGGCATGAACGCGCAGGTTGTCCTTGGAGACGCGAGAGCCATCCCCGAGACCGGTGGTTCCTGCGTCACCCGTGCGGGTATAGATCCTGGAAAGGCGATGTCCCATGTGGGGCTTCCTGCTGCGGGTGGCCGGGCACTGTAATCAAGCCTCGTCGGCAGTGTCAAAACGAGGTGGGTGAGCTCGACGCGGACTGTTAGAATGCAGGCTCTCCGGGCTGCTGTGGGACACGCAGCGCGGGCAGCATTACCCCACAGCATGCCAGGGCTTCGATGACTTCCGACGCATCTTCTTCACTTCAGTACTCTGTCGTCATCCCCTGCTACAACGAGGCGGGCAATATTGCCTCGCTGGTGGCGGAGGTCGTGGCCGCAGGCGGTGCCGGCGAGCATTACGAGATCATCCTGGTGGATGATGCCAGCACCGACAACACCTTGGAGACACTCCGGCGCCTGATGGCCACCGAGCCGCGACTACGCGTGCTCCGACATGCCTTGAACCGTGGACAGAGCGCCGCGCTGTGTTCTGGGGTGATCGCCGCCCGCGGACTCTGGATAGCGACCCTCGATGGTGATGGCCAGAATGACCCCGCCGATGTGCCAGCCCTGCTGGCCAAGGCGATCAGTGAGCAAAACCCCGTTTCTCCGGTGGTTGTCTGCGGACATCGCACGCAACGCCGGGACACCTTCGTGCGTCGCCTCTCCTCCAAGGTTGCGAATGCGGTCCGTTCGCGTGCCCTGCGCGATGCCACACCGGACACGGGCTGTGGTCTGAAGGTCTTCGCCCGCACCACATTCATGGCCCTGCCCCATTTCAATCACATGCATCGTTTCCTGCCCGCGCTGGTGCAACGCATGGGTGGCCGCGCGGTCTCTGTTCCCGTCAACCACCGCCCGCGTCTGCATGGCCAGTCCAAATACGGCGTCGCCAACCGTCTGTGGGTGGGGATTGTCGACCTTTTCGGCGTGAGCTGGCTTATCGCTCGCCGCTTCCGGTTGTCAGCCGTGCAGGAGATCACAGGATGACTGTCTCCAGTGGCTTTCTCGCGCCGCATGTCGGTCACCTCCTGCCGTGGCTGTACGTGGATTCGGCCTGGTGGACGGCCTTTGGCCTGCTTGGCAATGGCCTGTTCAGCTCGCGCTTCCTCATCCAGTGGTTGCAGTCCGAGCGCAGGAAGCAGCTGGTGGTGCCACCCATCTTCTGGTACCTGAGCTTCTACGGCAGCCTCATCTCGCTCGTCTACGCCTTCCACGTCGACAAGCTGCCCATCATCCTCGGCTTCGTCTTCCTGCCCTTCCTGTATGCACGGAATTTAAGACTCCTGCGTCGCGGGGGAGGCAACACGGCGTGATACTCGAGCGCTATCTGATGCGGGAGTATCTGCGCACGTTCGCCATGATCGCCGGCGGGCTGGTGGTGATCTACTTCAGCACGCGCTTCGCCTCGTATCTCGGAGAAGCCGCAGACGGCAAGATGGCACCGGAACACATTGCCGCCATGTTGGGTTTGAAGATGCTTATCTCCCTCCGTGATCTAGTACCTATGAGCCTTTATATCGGCGTGTTCGCCGCGATTATCCGTCTGCAACGGGACTATGAGCTCACCGCGTTGCGCGCGGCCGGTGGCGGCCATGGCCTACTGCTCGGTGCCGCACTCAAGCTGGCGCTCCTGTCGGCGGCCTTCGTCGCCACGCTCACCCTGTTCGCGGAGCCCAGGGCCGAGGAGATCCTCGAAGAGATCAAGAACCAGACCGAGAACGAAGCCACCATCGCGGGCGTCAAGGCCGGACGGTTCAAGGAACTGAGCGGGGGCAAACGGATCTTCTACGCTGAACGGATCTCCCGGGACGAGGAATATCTGCAGGACGCCTTCGTGCAGGTCCGCGAGGGCGGCGATGTCGGCATCATGCGGGCCGACGAGGCCGTGGTGGAGACGGATCCCGAAACCCGGGATCGCTTCGCGGTCTTTCTGGACGGTACGAGCTATGCCGGGCGCCCGGGGGCGCTCGACTATGTGATCACGCATTTCGCCCGCTATGCGCTGCGCATCGAATCCCACACGCCGACGGATGTTTCCAACCAGGTGAACTTCATGCGCACGGCCGATCTGCTGAAATACGAGGCCACCGGCTTCCGGGCCGAATTCCAGTGGCGGCTGGCGCGTCCGATTGGCGCGCTGCTGCTGCCCCTGTTGGCCGTGCTGATTGCGCTCGCCAGCACCGGCGACAACTGGTATGTCGGCCTCATCACCGCCATCTCCGGCTACTTCGCCTACAACAACTTCCTGGGTGTGGCGCATGCCATGGTGCGCAAGGGCAGTCTGCCGCCGGAAATCGGCTTGTGGCTGGTGCAGGCATTGCTCATCGCGCTGATTGCCGTGGTGTTCTGGATGCAGCGCAATCCCCGCCGTTTCCGCTTGGGACGCATCGCCTCCCAACGCTGATTTTTCAAGGACAGAACGATGACGCCAACCGAAGCCACCCTGCGCGCCCTGCTGAATGAACGCATCCTGATCCTGGACGGAGCCATGGGCACCATGATCCAGGGTCATGCATTGACCGAAGCGGACTATCGCGGACAACGTTTCGCAGAACACAGGATCGACCTCAAGGGCAACAACGATCTGCTGAACCTGGTGCGCCCGGACATCATTGCCGGCATTCACCGCGAGTTCCTGGCCGCGGGTGCGGACATCATCGAGTCCAACACTTTCAATTCCACCAGCATCGCCCAGGCGGATTACCGACTGGAGGCGCTGGCGTACGAACTCAATCTGGAAGGCGCGCGCATTGCCCGCCGCGAAGCGGATTCCGCGGGCGGTCAGCGCTGGGTCGCTGGCGTGCTGGGGCCCACCAATCGCACCGCATCAGTGTCGCCGGACGTGAACAATCCGGGTTTCCGCAATGTGAGCTTCGAGGATCTTCGCGCAAGTTACGCCGAGGCCATTCGCGGTCTCGTGGATGGGGGTGCCGATCTTCTCCTGGTCGAGACCATCTTCGACACCCTGAACTGCAAGGCAGCCCTGTTCGCACTGGAAGAATTCTTCGAGGCGACCGGTACACGTCTGCCGGTCATGATTTCGGGAACCATCACCGATCGCAGCGGCCGCACGCTGACGGGCCAGACCACTGAAGCGTTCTGGAATTCCGTGCGCCATGCCCGCCCCCTCTTCATCGGGCTGAATTGCGCGCTGGGTGCCGCCGACCTGCGCCCGTACGTGGAAGAGCTGTCGCGGATAGCTGATACCTTCATCAGCCTGCATCCGAACGCTGGCCTGCCCAATGAATTTGGTGGCTACGACGAGTCTCCGGCCTACATGGCCGAGGTTCTGCACGAATTCGCCGAACAGCGATTCCTGAACATGGTCGGAGGGTGCTGCGGCACCACGCCAGCGCATATCAAGGCGATCGCCAGCGCCATGCAGGGCCTGCCGGCGCGCCGGGTGCCGGAAGTGCCGCGGGTGTGTCGTCTGAGCGGACTCGAACCCTTGAACCTCACACCCGAGACCGGGTTCATCAACGTAGGCGAGCGGACCAACGTCACCGGCTCACCCAAGTTCGCGACTCTCATCCGCGAGGGACAGCTCGAAACAGCGCTCGATATTGCCCGTCAGCAGGTGGACAACGGGGCCCAGATCATCGACATCAACATGGACGAGGGCATGCTCGATTCCGAGGCCCTGATGGTCGAGTTCCTGAATCGCATCGCATCCGATCCGGATATCGCCCGGGTGCCTATCATGGTCGATTCTTCACGCTGGAGCGTGCTGGAGGCTGGTCTGCGCTGTCTGCAGGGCAAAGGCGTGGTCAATTCGATCAGCCTGAAGGAAGGACCGGAGAGATTCCTGCAGCAGGCGGCACATGTACGGCGCATGGGGGCGGCGGTAATCGTGATGGCCTTTGACGAGAAGGGTCAGGCCGACACTGCGGCACGCAAATTGGAAATCTGCGCGCGCAGCTATCACCTGCTCGTGGATGAAGTCGGTTTTCCGCCCGAGGACATCATTTTCGATCCCAACATCCTCACCGTCGCCACCGGCATCGAAGAGCACAACGAATACGCAATCGCCTTCTTCGAGGCAACCCGCACCATCAAGCAGAACCTGCCGCATGCGCTGGTCAGCGGGGGACTCAGTAATGTGTCGTTTTCGTTCCGCGGTAACAATCCAGTGCGGGAAGCGATGCACTCGGCCTTCCTCTATCACGCGATTCGCGCCGGCCTGGATATGGCGATCGTCAATGCCGGTCAGCTTGGCATCTACGACAACCTCGAGCCTGAGCTCCGCGAACGGGTGGAGGATGTTCTGTTCAACCGGCGCGCCGATGCCACCGATCGACTCATCGAGTTCTCATCCGGCGTACAGGCCGGCAGCCGCGAAAAGGCGGAAGTTGAAGCCTGGCGTCTGGAACCGGTTGACGCTCGTCTCTCGCATGCGCTGGTCAAGGGCGTTGCCGATCACATAGTGGAGGACACGGAAGAGGCCCGTCTGGCCTCGCGACATCCTCTCGATGTGATCGAGGGCCCCCTCATGGCAGGCATGAACGTGGTGGGTGACCTCTTCGGCGCCGGCAAGATGTTCCTGCCCCAGGTGGTGAAGAGCGCGCGGGTGATGAAGAAATCCGTTGCCCACCTCATTCCGTTCATCGAAGCCGCCAAGGCCGAGGGCAAGTCGCGCAGTGCCGGCAAGATCGTCCTGGCAACCGTCAAGGGTGACGTGCATGACATCGGCAAGAACATCGTGGGAGTGGTTCTCCAGTGCAACAATTTCGAGGTCATCGACCTCGGCGTGATGGTTGCCTGCAATGACATCCTGGATGCCGCCGTGCGTGAGGGTGCGACCCTGGTCGGGCTGTCCGGTCTCATCACGCCCTCGCTGGAGGAGATGGTGCATGTGGCCAGCGAGATGGAGCGGCGCAAGCTCGATCTGCCCTTGCTGATCGGCGGAGCGACAACCTCTCGAACCCATACGGCGGTGAAGATCGCGCCCGCCTACTCGGGGCCGGTCGTGCATGTGAAGGACGCGTCGCGGGCCGTGGGTGTCGCCACCAGCCTGCAGAGTCAGGATCTGCGGCGAGGATTCATGGCCCAGCTGCGCGACGAGTACGCCACCATCCGCGAGCGCCACAAGCAGCGCCAGGCCGGCATCGACTGGCTGACCCTGGACGAGGCCCGCCACAATCGCTTCGATCCCGGCTGGTCTGATTACGAACCGCCACGGCCGCAACAGCTCGGGGTCCGCGTGTTCGACGACTGGCCGCTGGATGATCTGGTGGACTATATCGACTGGACGCCCTACTTCTCAGCCTGGGAACTGGCCGGTCGCTACCCGCGAATTCTCGATGACGAAATCGTTGGTGAAGAAGCTCGCAAGGTGTTCCGGGATGGTCAGCAGATGCTGGCCGACATCGTCCGGAACAAAAAGCTCAAGGCGCGCGGTGTTGTCGGGCTGTTCCCGGCCAATTCCGTCGGCATGGACGATATCGAGATTTATGCCGACGACAAGCGACGAGGTGAACTCGCGGTGGTGCACAGCCTGCGCCAGCAGCAGCGCAAGCCCGGTGGGCAGCCCAATTTTGCACTCGCCGATTTTCTGGCGCCGCGGGACAGCGGCCTTGCCGATTATCTTGGTGCGTTTGCCGTGTGTACCGGGTTTGGCCTGGATGAGCTGGTGGCGGATTATGAGCGCGACCACGACGACTACCATGCGATCATGGCGAAAGCCTTGGCGGATCGACTGGCCGAAGCCTTCGCTGAGCGCCTTCATGCATGGGTCCGGCGCGAGTTCTGGGGCTATGCGGAGCACGAGCAACTCGACAACGAACAGATCATCGCTGAGAGCTATCGCGGCATCCGGCCGGCACCAGGCTATCCCGCCTGCCCCGACCACACCGAGAAACCGTTGATCTGGCAGCTGCTGGAGGTCGAGGAGAATACCGGCATCAGACTCACCGAGAGCTTTGCCATGACACCAACCGCTGCAGTCTGCGGCTTCTACTTCTCGCATCCCGCTTCACGTTATTTCGGGGTTGGTCGCATCAACCGCGATCAGGTCCAGGATTACGCCCGACGCAAGGGCATGGATCCCCGCGAAGCCGAGCGCTGGCTGGCGCCGGTGCTAGGGTACGAACCGGAGTAGTCGCACATGCAGCCTGCCCGCACCCCCATTGCTGAACTGCTCAAGGCTCCCGGCCCAGTTGCCAGTGCGACCGTCGCAGGCTGGGTCAAGACCCGGCGGGATGCCAAGGATTTCTCCTTCATCGAATTGAACGACGGTTCCTGCCTTGCCAGTCTGCAGGTGATCGTGGCCGAGACCGCCGAAGGCCATGCGCGGATTCGCGAGGCCACCACCGGCAGCGCCGTGCGCATCGAGGGGGAACTGGTCGAGTCACCAGCCAAGGGCCAGCGCTACGAGCTCAAGGCGCGCCGGCTGGAGATCCTCGGTACCTGTGCCGAGGACTATCCACTGCAGAAAAAACGTCACAGCGATGAGTTCCTGCGGACCATCGGTCATCTGCGCAGTCGCACCAATAAATACGGCGCCCTGTTTCGCATCCGTTCGCGGCTCGCCTGGGCCGTGCATGACTTCTTTCAACGTCGTGGCTTCCACTACATCCACACACCCATCATCACCGGCGCCGACTGTGAGGGTGCGGGCGAGATGTTCCGCGTCACCACCCTGCAGGGTGACGCCGGTGGGCGCGCCTTGTCGCGTGGCGACTTCGCCGAGGACTTCTTCGGCAAGGAAGCCCACCTCACCGTTTCCGGACAGCTCGCGGTCGAGACCTGGTGCATGGGGCTGGGTCAGGTCTACACCTTCGGCCCCACGTTCCGGGCGGAAAACTCCAATACCAGTCGGCATGCTGCCGAATTCTGGATGATCGAGCCCGAGATCGCCTTCGCCGATCTCGCGGACGACATGCAGCTGGCCGAAGATTTCGTGCGCCATCTGCTCGACTTTGTCTGCACCGACTGCCAGGAAGATCTCGCGCTCTTCAAGCAATTCGTGGATCCCGAGCTGGAGGCACGTCTTGCCGGGGTGCGCGCGGCGGAATTCGTGCGTCTGCCCTATGGCGAGGCTGTGGAGATCCTGAAAGCGGCACGGGTGGACTTCGAATATGCGCCCGAATGGGGTGCAGATCTGCAGACCGAACACGAACGGTATCTCACGGAGACGCACTTCAAGGCGCCGGTCTTTGTGCATGACTGGCCGCGCGACATCAAGGCCTTTTACATGCGCCAGAACGATGACGGACGCACCGTGGCCGCCATGGATCTGCTGGTGCCGCGCATCGGCGAGCTGATCGGCGGCTCGCAACGCGAAGAGCGCCACGACCGACTGCTTGCCCGCATGGACGAGATGGGCTTCCGGCGCGAAGACTACTGGTGGTACCTGGACACCCGCCGCTTCGGGACCGCACCGCATGCGGGCTTTGGACTCGGCTTTGAACGGCTGCTGATGTTTGCCACCGGGGTCTCCAACATTCGCGACGTCATTCCTTTCCCCCGCACCCCGCGCAACCTGGAGTTCTGAGATGCACGTGATGATCGACCTCTGCGTGGTGCCGATAGGCGTCGGCACCTCGGTCTCCAACGAAATAGCAGAATGCCAGCGGCTGATTCGGGCTGCCGGGCTGCAGTCCCAGATGCACCCCTACGGCACGGTCATCGAGGGCGAATGGGATGCCGTCATGGCTTGCGTGAAAGCCTGCCATGAACGCTTGCATGCCCTGGGGGTTCCGCGCGTGTTCACCAACCTCAAGCTCGGCACGCGCACGGACAAGACGCAGCACATGCAGGACAAGATCCGGAGCGTCGAGGACAAACTGGCGGGAGAGAAGTGATGGGCAGCGCAAACGCACGGACTATCGCGCCGAGTTATGTCTGCGGCACCAGTAATCAACCCCTGCTCTACCGCACGGTGGGCCAGCTTCTCGACGATGCCCGGGTGCAGTGGCCGGAGCGCCTTGCGCTGGTCTCTCGCCACCAGCAGGTTCGCCTAACCTATGCTGAACTGGGCGCGCGTGTGGATGCCTTCGCCGCAGGTCTGGTGGCGCTGGGTCTGAAGCCCGGGGATCGCATCGGAATCTGGTCGCCCAACACGCTGGAGTGGGTCATCACCCAGTTCGCCACCGCCAAGGCCGGACTCATCCTGGTCAACATCAACCCCGCCTACCGACTGGCCGAACTGGAATATGCACTCAACAAGGTTGAATGCACGGCCCTCGTCACGGCCAGCACATTCAAGAGCAGCGATTATCTCGGGATGTTGCGCACCCTTGCGCCGGAACTTGCGCACTGTGCGCCCGGTGCCTTGACCGCCGCCAAGCTGCCGCACCTGAAGACGCTGATAGCCCTTGACGAGGCTCCCCAGCCGGGGATGTACCGCTTCAGTGACATCCCGTCACTGGGGGGG
>Ga0315906_10001840_pt1 | contig 30731 bp, 27 predicted proteins | sample LakEriMetagenome_4_FD_203526 | JGI IMG/M metagenome (GOLD analysis project Ga0315906, IMG submission 203526) | Freshwater fungal communities from buoy surface, Lake Erie, Ohio, United States - Buoy 2 MA122 | ecosystem: Environmental > Aquatic > Freshwater > Lake > Lake biofilm | place: USA...
GCATAGTTCAACGTAAGGTGAAATTCTTTGATCTGCTTGCCGGTAGGTATCTCATACATGGCATCCAGCAGAATCGCTTCGCAAATGGATCGCAACCCGCGAGCTCCCAACTTGAACTCGAACGCCTGGTCGACAATGTAGTCTAAGGCCGCCTTGTCCACTTCCAACTTCACATTTTCCAACTGAAACAGCTTTTCATACTGTTTCATCAAGGCATTTTTCGGCTCGGTCAATATGGAACGCAACGTCGGTTTGTCCAACGGATCCAGGTGGGTCAATACGGGAACCCGACCAATCAACTCGGGGATCAGTCCAAACGATTTCAAATCAGCAGGACTCACATACTGTAAATAATTCTCTTTGTCGTAGCCCTGTTTTTCTTTACCTGTACGGTAGCCAATTGCATGGGTTTCTAAACGACGCGCAATCTTCTTGTCAATTCCGTCGAAAGCACCACCGCAAATAAACAGAATGTTGGACGTGTCAATCGTGATCATTTTCTGCTCCGGATGCTTGCGACCACCCTGCGGCGGCACGTTTACGGTAGAGCCTTCCAGCAACTTCAATAACGCCTGCTGCACGCCTTCTCCGCTGACATCCCGCGTGATCGACGGATTATCGCTCTTACGGGCAATCTTGTCAATTTCGTCGATATAGACCACTCCGCGCTCCGCTGCAGCAACATCATAATCAGCGGCCTGCAGCAAACGCGTTAAAATACTCTCCACATCTTCGCCTACATATCCCGCTTCCGTCAGCACGGTAGCATCAGCAATACAGAAGGGAACATTCAGCATCTTAGCAATGGATCGCGCCAGCAAGGTCTTTCCGGTACCGGTTTCACCGACCAAAAGGATGTTCGACTTCTCAATTTCTACTTCGTCCTGCTTTTTAATCTTGCTGGAAATTCGCTTATAATGGTTGTATACAGCCACCGACAACACTTTCTTCGCATCATCCTGGCCAATCACATATTGGTCGAGGAATTTCTTTATTTCCGCGGGCTTCAACAGCGTCATCTGCGAGCTGATGTTATTCTTCAGCCGTGTATTCATTTCTTCACTCAGGATACCCTGGGCCTGCTGAATACACTGGTCACAGATATGTCCGGTAATACCGGCAATCAATACAAACGTCTCACTTTTGTCGCGTCCGCAAAACGAACACTTGATATCCTTCTGGTTTTTCATGCAATCCGATAGCTGGATTTAATTGTACTGCAAACTACAAAATTACGGGTGGCTTGTCGAGTTTTTTTGGCGAATACCTTGCAACTTGCTCAAATCCAATAGTCCCATTTTGAGCCAAAAACTAAACATCCGGCCTGAACGGGTATTCAGACCGGATGCGGAACGGCTAATTGCTAGCCATTAGCGATTACTTCTTACGGGTAAGTACCTCGTCGATCATACCGTACGCCTTGGCCTCCTCGGCAGTCATCCAGTAATCACGGTCAGAATCTTTCCACACTTTCTCATATTCCTGTCCACTGTGCAGGGCAATGATTTCATACAGCTCTTTCTTAAGCTTCTGGATTTCACGTGCAGTGATTTCAATATCAGATGCTTGTCCTTCAGCACCACCCAAAGGCTGGTGAATCATGATGCGAGCATGTTTCAGTGCCGCGCGCTTCCCTTTCTCCCCGGAACACATCAACACTGCGGCCATGGAGGCTGCCATTCCGGTGCAGATCGTAGAAATATTCGGCTGCACAAACTGCATGGTATCGTAGATCCCTAGGCCGGCATACACCGAACCGCCAGGACTGTTCATGTAAATCATGATATCCTTTTTGGCATCTACAGATTCCAAAAACAATAACTGCGCCTGGATGATATTGGAAACATAATCGTTGATACCTACGCCCAGGAAGATGATGCGATCCATCATCAAACGGGAGAAGACATCCATCGTGGCAATGTTCAACTGACGCTCTTCAATAATCGTTGGAGAAATATAATCGCTGCGGACAGCGGAAACAAAACTGTCAACGGACACACTGCTAATGCCTTTGTGCTTGACAGCATACTTGCGGAACTCATCGGTAAAATTCATGGTGTTTGGATTGTGGTAGTAAAGACGAAAAAACGGCTGAAATGTTTCAACTGTTCAAAATTAGCACCTAACTGTTCCGCATAACCACCTTCGCACCGCCAATTATCAACAAGCCAGCAATAAATTGAATCCGTAACCGGCTGAAATAAAAAAGACTCCGTCATTCCGGAGTCTTTTCGATTATGCGGCACGTCAAAGGCCGGAACTAAAAAATCAATGATGATGCTCGAGCTCGTGCGCCGTTTTTTCATTCAAACGCGCAACAAACTCATCGTATGGCAAGGCTGTCATGTCCAGCTTCACCGTCTTTTTCAGGTACTCAAACACTTTCCCTTCACGTAAGGTACGCTCGAAACGTTCGTAATTCCCTTCTTCCGTAAGGTAACGAGCCGACATCTCTTCGACTTTGGCATCGTCCATATCGTAGATGCCGTATTGCGCAAACTGCTGACGCATTAGCGCGCGAGATGCGTCACGAATTTCATCTTCAGTAAGTACAATTTGCTGGTCAACAGCGATGTTACTCAAAATAAGGTTCCAGCGTAAATCTTCCGCCAAATGGTAGTATTGATGATCAAATTCATGGTCATCCATCGGTTTCTCCTGATTGGCCTTCACCATACGCTTCAAAAACTCGTCCGGAAGTGCAATAGTCGTAGCTTCCAGAATTTCGTTACGAAGGTCCTTCTTCAGCTTACGATCGCTTTCACGCTCAAAATAGGATTCAATTCCTTCCTTGACCTTATTGCGAAAATCAGCCTCCGTGGTAACGGTACCGGCTTCGTGCAGCTTGTCAAACAATTCCTGATTCAATTCCGCTTTCTCGATTTTACTCACCGTCATTACTGTAAAACGGTAGTCCGAACGTAACGCCGTAGCGGCCTTGTCGATTTTCAACATAGCAGCTACTTCAGTTTCATTACCGATAGCTGCCATCGGATTATAATCGATAGTGTCTTCTTTCTTCAGGCCAACGAATTTCTGACGATCATTGATAGCGGACATGCGGTCAATCGCCAATGTAGTCGTCGTTTTAACGCCACCTTCCTTGATGTTACCATCACTATCCAGCTCGGTGAACTCTCCGTACAAAATACAGGTCTCATCGGCCGCTTCCGGATTGGAGAATTTACCATAACGACGACGGATATCCGTAACATCGTCTTCAATCATTTTCTCGTCCACCTTCACCATAAAGTAAGGTGTCTTGGCGGCAGGTAATTCCACCTTGAATGTTGGCGCCAATCCGATCTCATACAGAAATTCAAAATTACGACCATCTTCCAGCACTAATTCGGTCTCCCCCTGCTTAGGCAGTGGAGAACCGATGATTTCAATCTTGTTGTCGAAGATGTACTTTCCAAGGTTTTCGGAAACCATCTTGTTCAGCTCTTCCAGCAGTACAGAAGTTCCGTACATCTTTTTTACCATTCCCACCGGAACATGACCAGGACGGAAACCTGGAATACTGGCAGTTTTGGCGTATTTCTTGATTACGTCATTCACGCGCTGCTGATAATCGGCAGGCTGAAGCTCTACCTTAATGATAGCCGTCAAGTCGTCTTGCTGATGTTTACTGATGTTCATGGATATACTTTTACGAATAATGGTCTTGCAGACCAAGTTCAATTTTAGTGCGGACGAAGGGACTCGAACCCCCACGGATTGCTCCACCAGATCCTAAGTCTGGCGCGGCTACCAATTACGCCACGTCCGCGTAATCCCCGGAAAAGGGAGCGCAAAGATACGCTTTAGTAATGAGCTGTAAAAGTGGAATTAAACCTAAAAATGTGGTTTACCGGTAAAGTCGGCCCACTTTTTCCCGGGCCGGAAATGGAAGCTGTGCCTTACCTTTGAAGTCCCAACCGTAAACTATGCTTACCATCGACCCTAAAAATATCAAGACCGGAGAGTTTCACAGCCATATGCTTTCCGCCATTGCTCCCCGACCCATCGCATTCGCCAGTACGATCGATAAAGACGGACATCCGAACCTCTCCCCGTACAGTTTCTTCAACGCCTTTGGGAGCAAGCCGCCAATTTTGATTTTTTCTCCTGCGCGACGGGTACGTGATAATACCATTAAGCATACGCTGGAAAACATTTATGAAACCAAGGAGGTCGTCATTAATGTGGTGAACTACCCTATGGTTCACCAGATGTCGCTTTCCTCGACCGAATACCCAAAAGGTGTGGACGAGTTTCTAAAATCCGGATTCACGCCACTGGCCTCCGAAAAAGTGCGTCCATTTCGTGTCAAAGAATCGCCGGTACAATTCGAATGTAAGGTACTGCAGGTTATTGAAACAGGACAAGAGGGCGGCGCAGGAAACCTGATTATCTGCGAAATCTTATTGATGCATATTAACGAAGCAGTATTGAACGACCAGCACAAGATCGATCCGAATAAGATTGACCTCGTCGCCCGCATGGGCGGCGACTTTTACTGCCGTGCTTCCGGAAATGCATTGTTCGAAGTGGCCAAACCGCTCACTACCCTGGGAATTGGTGTCGACCGAATTCCGGAACGCATTCGTTTCAGCAAGATTCTTTCCGGAAATGATCTTGGTCGCTTGGGCAACGTAGAACAGCTACCTCACGAAGATGACGTGCGCGAAATGGCACAGCGCGATTTCATGAAAGAACTGTACGCCAAATTCGGAAATGACGCAGAAAACTTTGAATCCAAATTACAGGAATTGGCCAAAGCCCTGATTGACAAAAACGATGTTCAAACCGCCTGGAAAGTGCTGCTTTGCTCTTCGCGCTGAGGGGCAGCAAGTACCACCATCGCTTTAATAATCGCCTTATGCGAAGAGTGCAATTCACGGTACACGTTCACTAACGTAGCCGCCTCGAACTCTTTGATCTGGTGGTGGTGCAATAGGTCCATCGTGCGCTGCACATAGTGTTCCTGCTCACGATTGTTTTCAGTAAGCGTTAACGGACCTTCATCTGACGTTACTTTTTCCCCCAGCCGGCTTTCAACTGTGCTGTAAAACTCAGACTCCTTTTCTCTGATGGCAAGCAACGCTGAATACAAATTATCGTTCGCAGAATCGTTCAGCTCTTTCAAATTATGGCGAATATCCTTAACGTTTTTAGCAGCGTGCAAGATATTCCGCGACGCAATCAACAACTGACTTAATCGCTCCGCTTCCGCAGGAGGAAGATCTTCTTGTAATAAATCCGACGCAGCCTCCAGCAGCTCTCCATGAAACTGCTTCAGCGCTCCATAATCATCGGTAAAAGTTGCTCCCGAACGAAACCAACGCTGCCAGCGCACTAATAAGGGCAGCGGAACGCCAACATGTTCTGACGTTATACCAAGTGCTTTACGATTGAGGGTAACCATCCTGTTTACCAGGAGCTGAACCTGTTGATCGATAGCAGAAACTCCCGCAGCAGGAGGCAACAATTCGATACTCATGAACGGATCCTTTTTATGGCTATCTGCTATTGAGTTTTCCAGGAATCGGGCCAAACGTCCAAGCAATGGATAAAACGTGAAGATGGTCAGTGCATTCAATGCTGATTGAAATGCAACAAGAGCAAGTAGCGGATCCCCGAACCATTCGCGTTGGATAAAACGAATGAACGGCACTAACAAAACCGCACCCAGAAGGACAGTAAATAAATTGAATACGATATTTCCCCAAGCTACTCGCTTCTTGTCCACAGATTTTCCGGAAGCACCGATGATTAACTTGATGGCTGTACCTAACTCCGATCCAACCACAACGCCGGCGGCATGCTCAATAGGAAGCAGTCCGGCACTTAACGCAGATAACGCCACTGCCATGGCGGCGAAACTGGATTGAATAATTGCCGTCAGCAGAAAGCCAATAACAATAAAAAAGTACGGCGACCCACCAGTAAAACCCTCCAAGACAGCAATGGCTTCGGCGTCCGCAAGCGTTGACTTCATGTAGGACAAGCCAATAAACAACAAGCCGATTCCCATGAAAAAACGCGACCACAGCGCCACCGTTCGTTTCCGTGAAAAGAATAGGCTGGACACTAGCGACACCGCCATTAAGGGATAAGAAAATTGTTCGATATCATAGCGGAAGCCAAGCCAGGCGATGACCCAGCTGTCAAACGTTGTTCCAAGGTTGGCGCCCAATACCACCGCCAACGCATTTCGCATCGACATGATACCAGCGCCGACAAACGACAGCGTAATCAGCAACACTACTGAACTGCTCTGGAGAATACCGGTTATAGCGGCTGATCCGAGCAAGGCGCGCGCCTTGTGCGCTGTTTGTGCTTGCAGAAACTTCTTAAACGGACGACCTGCTAAGGACTTGAGTGACTCCTCAACGAGCACTAACGCAAATACAAACAAAGAAAGTCCTGCCAGAAAAAACCAGCCATCAAAAGAAGCCATGAAGTATTCAAATTAACACCACTGTCGACAATCGACACATGATGAAAATCATACAAGGGTGCAGTTAGGGAAGCAATTCCTTCAGACGAGCCACGGCATCCGTGAGCCCCGCAAGATTCTTACCACCGGCAGTCGCATAAAATGGCTGCCCCCCGCCGCCACCTTGAACCGATTTTGCTAATTCTCGAATAAGTGTCGTGGCATTGAACTGCTTATCTTTCACCAGCTGATCGGAAATGATCAAAGAAAGAAACGGTTTGCCGTCAATGCTTGCTGCTGCTAGAAATACTAGGTCCGTAAACTGATTGCGTAATTCAAAAGAGATATCTTTGATAGCATCGGCAGAAGGTAGATCTACGAGTTCGGCAATCACACGTATGCCGCGATGATCCGTTGCTTTCAAAATCAATTCCGCCTTGATTAATTTTGCTTTCTCTGCGATGAATCCATCCAACTTGGCCTGCAACGCTGCATTCTCCTCCAACAAAGCGTTCACTTTTTCCAATACATCTTTCGGCTGTTTCAAGGCCTCCCGGACAGCATTCAATTTATCCAACGCAGCATTATAATACTGCTCGGCAACCTCTGCTGTTACTGCCTCTATGCGGCGCACACCGGCCGCTACAGCACTTTCGGAAGTGATTTTAAAGGAACCTATCTGACCGGTCGCCTGCACATGTGTTCCTCCGCACAATTCACGGGAGTACGAGGGATCAAAGGTGATCACACGCACAAACTCACCGTACTTCTCCCCGAATAATGCTGTTGCCCCCATTTCCATGGCTTGCTGTACCGGAACATTACGTCGCTCATCCAGCTGAATATTCTCGCGGATTTTTTCATTCACAATCTTTTCGATTGCCATCACTTCCTCGTCCGTCACCTTGGCAAAATGAGAAAAGTCGAAACGGGTCACAGCATCATTGACCAACGATCCTTTCTGGTTCACATGCGAACCCAGCACTTGTTTGAGCGCACTGTGCATCAAATGCGTAGCCGAGTGATTACCAGAAATACTTTTACGCCGGGATTCATCGACGGTAGCTGTAAATGTGACGCTTACATCAACAGGCAATTTATCACAAAGATGAATAATAAGATTATTCTCCTTCTGTGTGTCAAGAATGCGAACACTCTGACCTGCTGCTTTTAAAAATCCGGTATCCCCTACTTGTCCGCCACTCTCTGCATAAAAAGGTGTACGATTCAACACCAGCTGGAAATTTTCTTTGCCTTTAGAGGTGACTTTTCTGTATTTGATAATATCTGCTTCGCAGTGAAGCTCGTCGTATCCGATAAACTCAACCGCATCATCGCCGGAACGCAACACCACCCAATCCTCGGTATCTACAGTTGCAGCAGAACGTGATCGTTCTTTTTGCTCCTCCAGACAACGCGAAAACTCATCCATATCAACATCCAATCCTTTTTCACGGGCCATCAGTTGTGTAAGGTCGATAGGAAAACCAAAGGTATCGTACAGCTCGAATGCGAATGCTCCGCTAACGTGCTTGCCGTTATATTCTTCAAATTTCCGGATACCCAATTCGAGTGTCCGCAAGAAGGCCGTTTCTTCCTCATGAATGACACGCATGATAAAATCCTGCTGTGCTTTCAATTCCGGAAAAATACCACTGAATTGCTCCGACAGTATCGGAACCAATTTATTAAGGAAGGGCTCTTTGAAATTAAGGAAGGTGAATCCATAACGAACAGCACGACGAAGAATCCGACGGATAACATAACCGGCTTTATTGTTCGAAGGCAACTGACCGTCGGCAATAGCAAAAGAAATCGCGCGAATATGATCCGACATTACCCGCATGGCAATATCCGTTTTCTCATCGGCGCCGTACTTGACACTGCTGCGCGTGGCGATATACTGAATCAACGGCTGGAAAACATCCGTATCATAATTCGATTTTTTATCCTGTAAAGCCATACAAAGACGCTCGAATCCCATTCCTGTATCGACATGGCGCGCCGGAAGCGGCTCCAAAGATCCATCTGCCTTGCGGTTAAACTCCATGAAGACATTGTTCCAGATCTCTATTACCTGCGGATGCCCCATATTCACCACCTCTTTTCCGTCTACCTTTTTTCGCTCCTCATCGGACCGAAGATCAACGTGCACTTCCGTGCATGGACCGCATGGACCACTGTCGCCCATCTCCCAAAAATTATCTTTCTTATTTCCGCGTAAAATCCTGTCTTCGGCAATCAGCGCTTTCCAACAATCATAACTTTCCTGATCAAACGCAAGCTTCTCTTTGGAATCACCTTCGAATACGGTCACATACAAACGGTCTTTGTCCATTTTGTAGACATCCGTCAATAATTCCCAGCACCAGCGGATAGCGTCCTGTTTGAAGTAATCACCAAATGACCAGTTACCCAGCATTTCGAACATGGTGTGGTGATAAGTATCAATTCCCACCTCTTCAAGATCATTGTGCTTGCCGGAAACCCGAAGACACTTTTGCGTGTTGGCGATACGCTTGTACTTCACCGGTGCGTTGCCGAGGAAAAGATCCTTGAACTGATTCATCCCCGCATTCGTGAACATCAATGTCGGATCGTTTTTCACAACCATTGGCGCTGAAGAAACAATCTGGTGTCCTTTACTTTTGAAGAAATCGAGGAACGCGTTGCGAATTTCAATAGAAGTCATTGGTAATCAACTTAATTGGGTAATACGAACCCACGCCTTATATTTGCACGGCGAAGGAGCCACGAAGATAGCACTATTCGCTGAAATTCAGGAAAATGCCCAAAGTCAAATACCATTTTAATACATCGAGCCTGAAGTACGAAAAGGTGGTCGTAAGCTGGAAAAAGCGCTTGCTGCGCGTTTTCGGCTGGCTATCGACGGCGGTCGTATTCGGTGTAGTTATTATGTTATTGGCCTACAACTTACTCGACTCCCCAAAAGAAAAGCAACTACGGCGCCAGCTGGAAGAGACGTCCTATCAGCTGGATCTCCTCAAACAACGAAGCGTTCAGGTGGAGGCTGTTTTGCGTGATATCCAGGAGCGCGACAATACCATTTACCGCGTGATCTTCGAGACCGAACCTATCCCGTCTTCGGTGCGCGAAGCAGGTTATGGCGGCGCTGACCGCTATCGCGAACTGCGTGACCTCTATAATGCCGACCAGGTTACGGAAGTTACCAAACGCATGGACAAACTCTCCAAACAACTTTACGTTCAATCCAAATCTTTCGACGAAGTCTGGCAATTAGCAAAAAATAAAAGCACCATGCTGGCTTCTATTCCTGCTATACAACCGGTAGCCAACAAGGATCTCAAACGAATGGCGTCCGGCTATGGTATGCGCATCCATCCGATTTATAAGACGGCCAAGATGCACACCGGCATGGACTTCACCGCACCGGTAGGAACTGAAATCTATGCGACCGGAAACGGAATTGTTGGTCGAGTCGAGTTCAACGGAAGAGGCTATGGAAACAACGTGGTAATCAGTCACGGATTCGGTTACCAGACGTTGTACGGGCATATGAGCCGAATGACGGTGCGTCTGGGACAGCGTGTTAACCGCGGAGATCTGATCGGCTATGTCGGCAATACCGGAACATCGACCGGTCCTCACCTGCACTATGAAGTACTGCGCGGCGGAAGACCTGTAAATCCTGTAAACTTCTATTATAATGACCTCACGCCGGAGGAATATGAAAAGATGCTGGAACTATCATCCAAAGCCGGACAGTCATTCGACTGATAATGAGTTCGCTACCCACTACGGACTGTTGATAAGCCTTGATCGGCCTACTTGCAATTCCGTTTTAATGTCCTATTTTCGTTATCTATAAAACGCGCAACATGCCGTATAAAGAAAAAGAGATCGAAAAACTTTACTACACCATTGGTGAAGTAGCCCAGTTGTTCGATGTGAACACGTCTCACATCCGTTTCTGGTCCAATGAATTCGATGTTATTCGTCCTGCCACCAATAAAAAAGGCAACCGTCTCTACACGCGGGAGGACATTGAAAATTTCAAGAAGATTTATCATCTCGTAAAAGAGAAAGGATACACGCTGCGTGGCGCCAAGACCGAACTGCGCGAGATGAAATTCCGCGGACCGGAAGAAACTACTGCTTCCTCGACAATGGATGAAGTTGCCGTTTTGCTAGCAGAGCCGACAGCACCCGCTGAAGTCAACAACCATTATGCACCGATTGACCAGGCCTCAGCTGTGCCCTTTATGGACAGACTTTCCAGTGATGATTTTGTCGATCGAATGGCGCTGCGCTCCTCCTTGGAAAAGGTAAAATCTTCCTTGGTGCAGTTACAAAAAGAAGTATCAGCACTCGTTAATGCCTGATTAATTATTCATAAGAAGTAAAGCCCGCTTTCGCGGGCTTTTTTATTTTTGCTCCTCATCATCCGCCATTCATGAAAAACACCTTGAAGAAGATTACGCTAGTAGTGTTGCTGATCTGCATAAACGGCCATACATCTATCGCACGAAACGGCATGTGGATTCCCACCTTGCTTAAACAGTTGAACGAAACTGATTTAAAAACGATGGGCCTTCAAATTCCTGTTGAAGAACTTTTTAATAGTGACAGTACAGGCATCAACCATGCTATCGTACAATTCGGCGGTGGATGTACCGGTGAAATTGTTTCCGATCGCGGGCTGCTCATTACAAATCACCATTGCGGATTTGGGCAGATCCAATCGCTCAGCTCCATCGAAAACAATTACCTCGAAAACGGCTACTGGGCGAAAACTGATGCCGATGAATTACCCTGCCCTGGACTATCCGTTACTTTCATTCGAGAAATCATGGACGTGACAGCAGCTGTTAACGCGCGGCTAAGTGCTAGTATAAACGAAAGTGAGCGCGATAAACTGATCAAAAACAGTACCGACAGTCTAGAAAAAATTCACAGCCGCTCTACTACCAGCAAAGCCATTGTAAAATCCTTCTTCGGTGGCAATCAATTCTATCTCTTTATAACGGAAACGTATAAGGACGTCCGATTCGTTGGCGCACCACCAAGCTCCGTTGGAAACTTCGGCGGCGAAACCGACAACTGGGTATGGCCCCGGCACACCGGCGACTTTTCGTTGTTTCGTATTTACGCCGGCAAGGACAACCAACCGGCAGAGTACGCCAAGGAAAATACTCCATATCAGCCTATACGTTCCTTTGTAATCGACGCATCCGGTGTTAACGAAGGCGATTTTACCATGGTCTATGGTTTTCCGGGAAGAACTCAGCAATTCTTAACCTCTTCAGCCATCGATTTAATCGAGCATCAGACCAACACAACACGAATAGCACTTCGCGATATTCGTTTAAACATTTGGAGGGAAGCGATGCTGGAAAACGATACCATTGATCTGCAATACGCCAGTAAATTCAGAACGCTTGCCAATGCCTACAAGAAATGGAAAGGCGAATTGCTCGGTTTAAAAAGTGAGCAAGTACTCTCGAAAAGGCAAGACTTTGAGAAGCTTCATACCAAAGATTGTATAGGCGAAACTGCTGGCGCAGTCAATGCTGCAATTGATAGCTCGAAAACACTGAGCCGCATGAACGATTTTTACACCGAAGGATTCTACGGCATTGAATTGATCGCCCTCGCTGCGCGATTTAAAACGCTATCAGATCTGTGTCGTGCCACCTCTCCGGACGAGAAAAAAATCACACAGGCTGCAGATAAAATGCTGGATGAAATTCCAGGCTTCTATAAGAATTACGATGCCGACGTGGATCTGCAAGTGGCATTGGCCATGTTAGACTTTTGCAGCAAAGAGATTCCTACCGAATTCCTGCCGGAATTTATGACCATCTACCGGAAATCACCGGAAAAATTCGTGAACAACCTGTACAAAAAGTCACCGTTGCGTTCTGAAAAAACTGCCCGTCAGTTATTGACCGGGTTCAACGCCAAAAAGTTTATTCAGCTATACAGCGACCCTGCCTGGCAGATCGCTTTCCAATTAAACGAATTGAAATCCGCACGAATTGACAAACCCCTCACCCGGCTGAACGAAGAAATTACGCGCTTACAACGAAACTATATCAGTTGTCAGCTGCAAGTTCGCACCACTGAAATGATGGCTCCCGATGCCAATTCAACACTCCGGCTAGCCTACGGAAAAGTGGAAGGCATTACTCCGAAAGACGGCGTCCGATACCATTGGATGACAACCGGCGACGGAATTTTACAAAAAAGCGCTCAGGATAACATTGATTACGCACTCGATCCCGCCTTGAAAAAACTCCTGGAAGTTCGTAGTTTCGGTCGTTATGCATTGAACGATACGTTGCCTGTCGCTTTCATAGCATCGAATCATACCACCGGCGGCAATTCAGGCAGTCCGGTCCTGAACAATAAAGGCGAACTAATCGGCGTTAACTTCGATCGTATTTGGGAAGGCGTAATGAGTGATCTGTACTTCAACCCTTCCCTGAGCCGAAATGTTGCCGTAGATATACGTTATGTATTGTTTATTATTGACCGCTTGGGAAATGACGGGCGATTGTTAGAGGAAATGAAAATCCGCTGGGACTAATTACCACACCTTATCAGGAACCAGGTAGTGCGTTACATAATCCTCTACACCGTCTTCCAATGAAGTAAATGGACGTGTGTAGCCAATAGATTTTAGCTTAGACATATCCGCTTCTGTGAAGTACTGGTATTTGTCACGGATATCCTCCGGCGTATCAACGAAACCAATTTTCTCCGGTTCTCCCATTGCCCGGAAGGTAGATTTTACAAGATCCAAAAAAGTACGGGCTTGTCCGGAACCCAGATTATACAACCCGGAGTTCTTACGGTGATGTAACAGGAAATAACAGACTTCCGCCACATCTTTGACGTAGACAAAATCACGCAACTGCTCACCATCCTTGAAGTCGGGACGGTGCGATCGAAACAACTTCATTTCACCCGTTCGCCGTATCTGCTGAAAGGCATGAAATATCACAGAAGCCATGCGCCCTTTATGATATTCATTGGGTCCATACACATTGAAAAATTTCAAGCCGGCCCAGAAATAGGGCTGACGCTCCTGACGGAGAGCCCATTTGTCAAAATCATTTTTAGAATCTCCGTAGGGGTTCAGCGGCTTCAAGCGATCAACAAGTTCGTGAGTATCCGAATAACCGAGCTCGCCTCCTCCGTAGGTTGCTGCCGAAGAAGCATAGACTAAGGGCAATCCGTATTCAACACAAGCTTTCCAAACTTGTTTGGTGTAGTCCAGGTTCAGTTCATCGAACACTTCCTTTCGAAACTCAGTGGTATCGGTACGTGCACCAATATGAAAGATAAACTGTACAAATCGGTGTTCTTGCTCCAGCCAACTGAAAAAATCTTTTCGATCGACTTTCACGCTGATTTTTTTTCCGTGGAGGTTCCTCTCCTTTTCAGTACGTGAAAAATCATCGACTACGACCAGATCATGATATCCCTCCTGATTCAGTTTTTGAACCAAACAACTTCCGATAAATCCGGCAGCTCCTGTGATAACGATCATGGCGATGAGTCTGAGATGACAAAGGTATCTAAATGTGCTCAGCCACGGAAATTAATCGTCGAGCTCACTGATAAAAAGCAATGCTGGCAACGGCCGCGAAAGCAATCCGGCGCGGACGGCTTTTTCGTAAAAATAACGAATTGCAGAACGCCCTTTTTCACCCAAATCAATGGAGTAATCATTCACATACAGGGCGATGTGTTGTTTACGTACCACAGGATCCATCGCCTGAGCATATTGCGCCACGTAGCTGTCTGTTCCTGCAGGCTGACTGTTGGCGAACTCCAGACTTTTACGAATCAGGCGATTGACCGAGTGTAAGATTTCCGGTGGCAACCCGCGCTTAACTGCAATGCCGCCAAGCGGAATCGGCTGACCGGTTTCCGCCTCCCACAACTGCCCGAGATCCGCTACTTTTTTCAGTCCGCGCTCCTGATAAGTAAATCGGTTTTCATGAATGATCACACCTGCATCAACACTGCCGCTAATTACAGCATCTTCAATGGAGGAGAAGAGCATTTCATGGCGATTTTCAATCATTGGATAAAACAATCGGAAAAGAAAATTAGCCGTCGTGTATTCTCCCGGAATTGCCACGCGCGTCGCATGGTCTGGTTTAAATTCTGCAGCGGACACTAAGAGCGGACCAACGCCGAAACCCAAAGCGCTACCCGCATCGCATAAAATATAATCACCGGCACATTCTGCATACGCACGAAAACTAAGTTTGGTGATGTCCAGCTGCCCCAGTAAAGCCCGCCGATTGAGTTGCTCCACATCTTCCAGTACCGGCTCAAATCGAAAATCACCGGTATCCAGTTTGCCATTCACTAGGGCATCGAAAATATAGGTGTCGTTGGGACATGGGGAATAGCCAATGGAAAGCACCGTCTTCCCGTCCTGATCTTTACGCATATTTCAAAGCGTTTGCAGTAATGAATAAGTCACGTCTGACAATTGCTGTAATGCTTTCGGAAGATCCCAAGCAGCACGATTTCTACGTTCAACACGATTAGAGATAGCGCGCAACTGTAGGCAACATACCTGCTCCTGATTACAGACAAAAAAGAAGGCAGCACCTTCCATATTTTCTATCACTGCGTCCGTTCGCTCCCGTAACAAGCTGATGGAAGTTTCATTGCCGTGACCAGTATTCACCGAAACCGCTTTGACAGCTCGAAGTTTGTCGACAACGACGGATGAAAAAGGATACAACGGACGAATATCCGCATCTCCCGTCAGCCCGATAGCTGCAAACGTTTTTACTTCAGGCCCGTCCTCAACACCAAAATTATAAATCGCGTCCTCACTGACCTGTACCACCTCACCTATAGGAAGGGCATGATCAATTGCTCCCGCCACCCCAATTGCCACCGCAAGATCATAGTTGTGGTGCTGCAGTAAACGGGTAAGAGAATAGGTTGTCGCCACCATACCGATACCTGTCACCAGAAAATCGACGGTGGCAGGAACCGGATGTAACGCGAGCTTATCCCGCAGTAAAACCGTTTCCTCGGCAGTGGCTGAAACAATCAACACATTCACAGCTCAAAATTACCCATTTCCTGCGGATAATCGACGACTTCGGCTGGTCAAAGGAAGGAACTGACCTAAATCACTGCGGTAAAGTGCCCCCTTTTCGCTACCTTTGTGCCATGATTTACATTACCAGAAAAGAATTATTCTGTGCAGCGCATAAGGTCGCTCGCAAAGACTGGACCGACGAAAAAAACAAGGAGGTTTTCGGGAAATGTTCCAACCCGAATTGGCACGGGCATAATTACACCATGTGGGTGACGGTAAAAGGAGAAATAAATCCCGAAACCGGATTTGTAGCCAACCTCAGTGAAATAAGTGACATCATCAAGCGGGAAATTCTTGACAAAGTGGATCATAAAAATCTGGACATGGACGTGGATTTTATGACCGGCAAAATCAGTTCCACCGAAACACTAGCGGTAGAATGCTGGAAGCAGCTGGAAGGTCCAATTAATGCACTGGGCTGCTTTCTTCACAGTGTTAAGCTGCAGGAAACCGAAAAGAACTTCGTAGAATATTTCGGCTGATCCGAGCATTACTACCCAAACAACATGGTCGACAAACCAATGATTAACGAAAATGAAATGGACGGGTACGAAAAAATCGACCAGTTCAATCCGGAGCGGATTACTTCCATTTCAAAGCACTATACAGAAATTCTTCGCACTGTGGGGGAAGATCCGACACGCGAAGGGCTTCTGAAAACCCCGGAGAGAGCGGCTAAAGCCATTCAGTTCCTTACGCACGGGTACGATTTGGATCCGGCAGAAATTCTACGCTCTGCGCTCTTCCACGATGACTACAAGCAAATGGTCATCGTAAAAGAAATTGAAATCTATTCGATGTGCGAACATCATCTTTTGCCTTTTTTTGGCAAAGCACACATCGCTTATATTCCAAACGGTAAAATCGTAGGATTAAGTAAAATCCCTCGCATCGTGGATGCGTTCGCTCGGCGTTTACAGGTTCAGGAGCGCCTGACCACCCAGATTCGCGACTGCATCCAGGAGACTCTCGAACCACTTGGAGTGGCGGTAGTTATCGAAGCCCGTCACTTGTGCATGCTGATGCGCGGAATTCAAAAGCAAAATTCATCGGCTACCACATCCGCATTCACCGGCGAATTCGAAAATGAAAAAACAAGGGCGGAATTCATCCGACTGATTAGTGCCAATCTTGCCTGATTCCGAATTTCGGCAAGGTTTTTGTACATACAGCGTACATTCACCTGGTCACCAAAATATCCTTTAAAAAGATATATTTGAACTACCAAACAACTTCAAAAAATGGATAATAACAATTTCAACATTAGTTCCTGGCAGCAAACCGGCACATCGACGCAAACCGTTTCCAAAACCTTTATGTCAGGCGTTTTCGCCTGGATGGGTATTGCACTCGGAATTTCTGCATTGACCGCATGGGTCTTCGGAAACGACATGTCTTACATGTCCTATCTCATTAACATGGAATCAGGCGGCCTCTCCGCGTTGGGCTACGTGGTGATGTTCGCTCCGATCGGATTTGTCCTGCTGATGAGTTTCGGCTTCAACCGGCTCTCCTCCACTGCGTTGACCGCTCTTTTCCTGGTCTACGCGGTCATCATGGGAATGAGCCTCAGCTTCATCTTCCTGGCATACACCATGGGCTCAATTGTAGGCGTTTTCTTCTCCTCTGCTGCCATGTTTGGCGTTATGGCGTTGATGGGATATTCCACTAATACCGATCTCACCAAAATGGGCTCCATCTTGATGATGGCACTCATCGGTATTATCATCGCCAGCCTGATTAACATGTTCCTGAAGAGCGATGGCATGAGTTACATCATCAGTATCGTGTCCGTAATTATCTTTACTGGACTTACCGCTTACGATGTACAAAAGCTCAAGAATATCGGTGCCGGTCTGGAATACGGTACGGAAGCTACCGCAAAGCTCAGTATCATCGGAGCGCTGACACTGTACCTCGATTTTATCAATCTCTTTCTCGCATTGCTTCGTCTTTTCGGTAACCGCCGCGATTAATGCAAGCTGCTCGACTTCAAAAGCCCGGAATTCCGGGCTTTTTTTATGGCCGTTCATTTCCTAATTTTGGTCGCTACTAAAATCGCCAGCCATGAAAAAAGCTTATTTATTTCCGGGACAAGGTTCACAATTCCCGGGCATGGGAAAAGATCTTTATGATCAGCACGAAACTGCCAAACAGTTATTCGAGCAAGCCAACGAAATTCTCGGCTTCCGGATTACCGATATCATGTTCAACGGTTCCGACGAGGAATTGAAACAGACCAAAGTGACGCAACCTGCGATCTTCTTACACTCTGTTATACTTGCGAGCACGCTCGGCGATAGCTTCCAGCCCGATATGGTAGCCGGTCATTCATTGGGTGAATTTTCTGCCTTAGTCGCCAACAAAGCACTGAACTTTGAAGACGGACTGCGCCTGGTAAAAGCACGCGCTTTCGCGATGCAAAAAGCTTGCGAAATCCGTCCGTCTACCATGGCTGCCATCCTTAATCTGGATGATAGTATGGTCGAAAACATTTGTGCGGAAATTTCCGCTGCCGGACAGGTCGTTGTCGCCGCTAATTATAATTGTCCGGGCCAGTTGGTTATTTCGGGATCCATAGAAGGTATCCATGAAGCCTGCGAAAAAATGAAAGCTGCCGGAGCTAAACGTGCGCTGGTATTGCCGGTCGGTGGAGCCTTCCACTCCCCACTGATGGAGCCTGCAAGGGCTGAACTTGCGCAAGCTATAGAATCTACCACAGTAGCAGTTCCTGTTTGTCCAGTTTATCAAAATGTAACCGCACGGCCAACTATCGACCCCGCTGAAATCAAGAAAAATTTAGTGGATCAGTTGACGGGACCAGTTCGCTGGACACAAACCGTACAACACATGATTGCTGATGGGGCTACGCATTTCATCGAAGTAGGACCTGGAAAAGTCCTACAAGGATTGGTGAAAAAAGTCAATAAAGACCTGGAAGCCGTTTCCGCGTAAAGTCGTAGCTGTACATTATTTTCGTTCAAACACCGGACTGACGAATAACAGATCGGGGATAGTTTTTTTTTCGTACATTAACCACTGAACGAAGACAACCGGATTGTGGCACTGCTGAACTCGATACTTACCTGGTGGATGAAAAAGAGAATCCATCAAATCGAATTGTTCCTGAAGTATCCTGAAGAGGTACAACAGGAATGGATGAAGCGATTAGTAGACACTGCCAAATACACCGAGTTCGGAACGCAATATGATTTCAAATCCATCCGGACGACGGATGAATTCAAAGCAAGACTGCCCATACAGAATTACGATTCTTTAAAGCCCTACATTGATCGTACGCTGAACGGCGAGCAGAATGTACTTTGGCCGACAGAAATAAAATGGTTTGCCAAATCATCCGGAACAACTGCCGGTAAAAGCAAATTCATTCCGGTAAGTCAGGAGGCCATGGAAGAATGCCACTACAAAGGCGGCAAAGACCTACTCTCCATTTACTGTAATCTGAATCCTGATACTCAGATCTTCACCGGCAAAGGACTCACCATGGGAGGCAGCCATCAGGCCAACCTGCAGGGCTCGGACTCTTTCGTTGGCGACATATCAGCGGTGCTGATGCAGAACCTTCCGTTCTGGGCGCAAATGATACGGACTCCGGAATTATCCATCGCGCTCATGGATAAATGGGAGACGAAAATTGAGCGGATGGTTGAAACCACGGTGAACGAAAACGTAACCTCCATCAGTGGTGTCCCGACGTGGACACTCGTACTGGCCAAGAAAGTACTGGAAGTTACCGGTAAGAAAAACCTGTTGGAAGTGTGGCCCAACCTCGAGCTTTTCATTCACGGGGCTGTAAGTTTCACGCCTTACCGTGATCAGTTTCGTGAATTACTGCCATCCGACTCCTTCAACTACCTTGAAACCTATAATGCATCCGAGGGCTTTTTCGGCATCCAAGACCGTTTACACAGCGAAGACATGCTGCTGATGTTAGACTATGGCGTTTATTACGAATTCATGCCGATGGAAGAATATGGCAAAGAACATCCTCGCACCGTTGGTCTGGAAGATATCGAACTGAACAAGAATTACGCACTGATTATTTCTACCAATGCCGGATTATGGCGCTATCTAATTGGCGACACCATTCGTTTTACCGAGAAATCACCTTATCGCTTCCGCATCACCGGTCGCACCCGACTTTTCATCAATGCTTTCGGCGAAGAAGTCATTATTGAAAATACGGACGAAGCCATTCGAATTGCTTGTGAAAAAACCGGCAGTCTGGTAAAGGATTACACAGTTGCTCCTGTCTATTTCTCCGGCAGAGAGAATGGCGCCCACGAATGGCTAATAGAATTCGAACGCCCGCCCGCAAGTCTGGAATACTTTACAGAGGTAATGGACAACGCCCTGAAATCGCTCAACTCCGATTATGAGGCGAAGCGCTACCGTGATTTAGCCCTTCGCCAGCCCATTGTTCATGCTTTAGCGGACGGAACATTCATGAACTGGATGCGGCATAAAAATAAACTCGGCGGCCAACACAAGGTGCCCCGACTCAGTAATGATCGTCAGTTCGTAGAGGAGATCCTGGAATTAATGCATGTGACGGCCTAGTAAATTGTATCGATGAAAAGACCCTTGTTGCTCGTAATACTGGCACTATTCTGCGGTTTCAGTCAGGAGGGCTTTCGCAAGTCCTTTGACCTCCCGTTTCAATCTGCCAAATTCATAACGACCGATAATATCGGCAACCTCTATGTCATTGCCGATAATCAGATACTGAAGTTCAGTCCATCCGGAAAACCGCTGCAGAATTTCAGCGATATGCGACAGGGTGAGCTGCGCAGCGTTGATGCCGGAAATCCCTTGAAGGTATTGCTATTCTATCCGGACATGGCCCGTATCACCCTGCTAGGCACACAGTTTGCTCCACAATCAACGATTGAACTTCGGAACATTGGCATCCAACAACCTGTTTTAGCCTGTAATTCCCAAAACAACGGTTACTGGGTTTTCGACCTACAAGATTTTCAACTGAAAAAAATCGATTTGAATCTTCAGCTGCAATTCCAGAGTGGTAATCTGCTGCAATCTACCGGTAAAAAAATCGTACCGAATTTCATGACCGAATACAACAACCGGGTATACATCAATGATCCGGTGAACGGCATCCTGGTGTTTGACCAATTCGGAAGCTATTTCAAAACGCTGCCCGTTACCGGATTACGTGCATTCCAAATAAGAGGAAATGAGCTTTTATACCTTCAAGATAACAACATAAAAGCTCTAGAACTGAAACTACTGAATGAACGTGAGCTAACCCTGCCCCCGCACCGTGATTTGAGGACATTTTGCGTATCGGACGAACAATTTTATTTATTAACAACCGACAGCCTTTTTGGCTATTCGTACTAAATTAGCTGACCTCTAATCACACACTTAACTGAACCACTTATGCCTTCAAAAGCAGTAACGCTCCGTAAAAGCACCTCTAAATCCGGAGCAAAACCAGCCGCTCCAAAAGCCGCTTCTAAAAGCGCTGCCAGTGCAAAAAAAGCGACCGAGAAATATGCTCCTACGCGTAAACAGTTAAACCCTTTACACATTGCAATAGCCGGTAATATTGGCGCAGGTAAAACCACACTGACCAACTTGCTTGCAAAAACATTGAAGTGGGAACCTCACTTTGAAGATGTTGACGACAACCCCTATCTGAACGATTTTTATGAAGATATGCAGCGTTGGTCGTTCAACCTTCAAATCTACTTCCTGAATTCCCGCTTCGAGCAGATAACAAAAATCCGCCAGTCCGGAAAAACCATCATCCAGGATCGCACGATTTACGAAGATGCCAACATCTTTGCACCGAATCTGCATTCTATGGGACTCATGACCACCCGCGACTTCAATAATTACCAGTCGCTTTTCAATGTAATGTCGAAGTTCGTCTCTCCACCGGATCTTTTGATTTATCTGCGTGCCAGCGTACCCACCTTGGTCAACCAGATTGGCAAGCGTGGCCGGGATTACGAAAACTCAATCCGTATTGATTATCTGAAACGATTAAATGAACGATACGAAGCATGGATTTCAACCTACGACTTAGGTAAACTGCTGATCATCGATGTGGATGACCTGAATTACGCCGATAATCCGGAGGATTTGGGCAAAGTAGTCAACAAGATTAACGCCGAAATCAACGGCCTTTTCTAGACCGAAACACACCTGAGATAAAAAAAGCCATCCCTGCGGATGGCTTTTTTATTGCGTAGCTCATTCCTTACTACCATTAACTGATAAACCGACTCAACTCCACAATACTGCTCTCGAAGGTGAATGCGCTATACACCACGTAATACCGGTGTGGGTCGACAGTACGGCTGTAAGCGAACTTAGCAACTTCCAGACGACTTGACTCAAAACTGAAGACTTCCAGCAAAGAGGCAACCTGTGCGGAAGTAAACCTCCGATCACGCAGTAACTGCCGCGACATCTCAACACGACTGCTCTCAAATGTTCTTCGCGCAATAGCGTCGCGCAGACGAAAAAACTCGTCGTCAGTGACCGGAAAATACGTTGATGCACAAGTCACAGGATTGAAATCATGACAGCAGTTTGCATCGGGAATATTAAACATGGCCACACTACTTACCGTTTGCATTAATCCGCGATTCGTCAATCGCATGGAAATTGCCGTCATACCTGGAATAAAGACCATGCCATCGAAAACAATGCGTGCATGCTGACCATAACCGTTTGATCGGTAGGCAAGTTTTACAATTCGCACGTGGTGATTGCCCGGCTGAAGCTCGTCGAAGTAAAATTCATTTCCGGAAAAAGATGTCCATTGGTAGTCAAAACGTACCTGATGAGCCTCATAACCATCAACATTCAAGGTAAGCGTTGAGGCAGCTAGCGCACTGGCATTGATACTGACTCCAACTAAAAATAATACCGTAATAAGTAATCTTGTTTTCATAGGAGTACCTCCTGTTCTTTTTATAGAACATACACATCCAATTCCCGTGCCAAACCCGGAAAAACGATGAATTTTACGTGAAGTACCTTTTTAAGTAGTAAAGCGAGGACTACGCATGATAATCATACTCAAAGCGCATTCCGTAGTGCTTGTCACGCCCGCCACGCGAAGCGTCAATTTCAAAAACCTGCTCAGCGATCAACTGTCCGTCAGGATCGTACTCATAAATGTTTTTTCTGAGCAATAACCCGGTATTGTCAAAAAGCTCTTGTGTTATCATCTTATCGTTCGCGTCGTATTCGTACCGAACCGTCTTGGAGTAGAAATCTTTATACGCACGCTCCAATGCATTACCGCGATCATCATACACAGTGGTTACCGAGGAAATTAATTTCCCCTGTGTATTGGACTGAACATTCGACACCTCTCTACCCGATGCATCAAATTTCGTTATACTCGTCGACTCCAAGTTGCCATTACTGTCATACGATTTCTCTTCCACCACAAGCAATTCACCCCGCTGTGCTGACAATTCTTCCAGCAAGTGTCCGGCTGCCGCATATTTCCGGCGCTGAAGCAAATCCCCCTGTTCATCGTATACAAACTCTTCCCGATAATCCAATTCTCCCTCTTCATCGAAACGCTGAAAGGCAATTACCCGGTCTTTCTCATCGTAGGAATAAAGCAACTTCTCCCCTTCATCCTCACCGTAAACCTTTACCTCTTCAAGGAGTCTTCCTTTTTCATCACGCTTAAAAATCCTGCGCTCCGCTACGTCGTCGATAGCATAATACAATTCATGATCAAGCAATTTTCCTGCCTCAGAATAAGTATACTCGTTACGCTCTTCCAACTCTCCTTCATTATCAAACTTTGATTCCCGAAGTACATTTCCGGCCGAATCCATTTCAACCACCAGTTCGAGAAACTCATCGTCAGCTTTCATCATCAATTCCGAAAAATTAAGCGACTTGTAAAGTTGATGAAAGCGGCGAATGGTTTTGATCTGCTTATTCATAGGTAATGTATTTTATCTTAAGAAGGATTCAATGCAGGAAAGAGCCACAACTGGTGATCTGCGTTTCAAATTTTCACTTACTAACATATTGCCGCACTTCTTTCTCGGTGATTTTGGCATCACTTAAGATAACCAAACGTTCCACCACATTGCGCAACTCACGGATATTACCGGTCCAATCGATTTTTTGTAATTCTTTGTATGCCTCCTGAGAAAAAGATTTCAAGGGTATCCCGTAATCTTCACAAATCTCTTGCACAAAATGATCCGCCAGTAGTGGAATATCGGATTTGCGCTCGTTGAGCGACGGAACGTGAATGAGAATTACACTCAACCGGTGATAAAGATCTTCCCGGAAATTACCTTTCGCAATTTCCTGCCGAAGATCTTTGTTCGTCGCTGCAATCACCCGCGGCGACACTGAAATTTCTTTTTCGCCACCGACACGCGTGATTTTATTTTCCTGTAATGCACGAAGCACTTTTGCCTGAGCCGAAAGACTCATATCACCGATTTCGTCCAGGAACAAGGTGCCGCCGCTGGCCTGTTCAAATTTACCGATTCGCTGCTTGATCGCTGACGTAAAGGCTCCTTTTTCATGGCCAAAAAGTTCACTCTCGATAAGCTCTGAAGGTATTGCGGCACAATTCACTTCGACCATTGGTCCATTCGCATGTTGACTTTTTTCGTGTATCCAGCGCGCTACCAATTCCTTACCGGTTCCGTTGCCACCGGTAATCAGCACGCGGGCTTCTGTCGGACCGACGCGATCAACTAGCTGTCGTATTTGCAAAAGTTCGGGGGAAGTTCCCACCATTTCACGGGTCTTGGAAACCTTTCGGCGCAATGTCTTCGTCTCTTTTACCAGCAAAGTTCGATCCAGCGCATTTCGCACAGTTACCAAGAGTCGATTCAGATCCGGCGGCTTGGCAATAAAGTCATAAGCACCTTTTTTCAACGCCTCTACTGCTGTATCGATTGTACCGTGACCAGTAATCATTACTACCGGCAAATCAGGATGAAGTTCCTGCAGTTTTGTCAATACTTCCATGCCGTCTGTCTTCGGCATTTTAATGTCGCACAAGACCAGGTCAAAACCGCCCGGAGTGGCCATACGAATACCTTCAGCACCATCAGCAGCTTCTTCTACTTCGAAATTTTCGAACTGAAGAATATCCCGCAGTGCATTTCGGATTGCTTTCTCGTCGTCAATGATAAGAACCTTAGGCATACATTTATTCGCTTTGAGCTAAGGTACGAAACTGATGCACTTCTGCTACGGCAAAGGCAGACCTTTCGCTATTCGGTAGGCAGCTCCCTCTTTTAGCGCATAAGTCGAAAGCATCATACGCTTGAATTTATACTGCTTTACAACAAGTTGCGTCGTGATACTGGCTAATACGATCATATCGACGCGCATGCGCACCAGCCCTTTCATAGCAAGCCGTTGCTGACGGGTGGAAGCAAGCAGTGCGTTGTGTAAAGTACGGTATGCTTGGAGATCAAACGTATAATGGGCTTTACCTCGCAACGGATCTTTTCCATGTAAATGATATCCGATCATGCGCGCATAGGATTCGGAAGAACCGGAAGCTCCTACCAGGAGCGTCACCGGATAATCCCGCAAAGCAGCTGTCAGCGGTGCTATTTCCTTCAGCAGATATTTTTCCAACTGTTTAACTTGCGCAGCACGAATCGGATAATCCGGGCTAAAAATTTCCAGCAGCCGGGAAGCCCCTATATCAAAACTCATTTTCCAGTAGGTACGACGTTTGTCAGCAATAATAAATTCGGTCGAGCCACCGCCAATATCCATAATCAGCACGCGCTCGTCTAGCACCGGTAAATTTTGCATAACGCCATCACGAATCAGCTGCGCTTCGCTGGCGCCACTGATCACTTGGATTACAATACCTGATTCTTGTCGGACTCGCTTGACAAAGTCAGAACCATTACCGGAGCTACGGATCGCTGAGGTAGCAAAGGCGTAAACCTCTTGAATACCATGTTCACGAATACTATCCGCAAATTCCAGAATGGCTTTTACACCCCGTTCAAATGGTTGAGGGGCAATATACCCAAGATGTATTCCTCCTTGTCCCAATTTGACCGTTTTCCGTCTTCGCAGGAGTGGCTTCCAACTTCCATTATCATTCCGCGTAGCCAGCAGCAGGTGAAACGTGTTAGTACCCAGATCAAGGACTGCAAATTTTCTGGACATCCGCCCTCAGCGATATTATTGATGAAAACGTATCCACTTCCAAAGCTCCTTGTAACTCGGCTTTTTTCCATACATCAGGATTCCAATCCTATATATTTTACCGGCCAACCAGGTGGTAAAAATAAAGCCACCTACCAGCAACACCATGGACAATGCCACTTCGTACCAAGGCACACCGAAGGGAATACGCACCATCATGACAATCGGAGAGGTGAACGGTATGATGGAGAACCAAAAGGCTATATTTCCTTGCGGATTGTTTAACACATTTATCGCAGCTACGTAGGAAATGATCAGCGGAATGGTAATCGGTAGCATGAACTGTTGTACATCCGTTTCCGCATCTACCGCAGCGCCCACTGCAGCGAACAAAGCACTATAAAGCAGATAGCCGCCGAGAAAATAAAATATAAACATACCGATCATGAGCGGAAAATTCACTGTTGCCATCATGCCGGTAACTTTAGAGAGGGCATCCTGTGGTTGAATTTGTTGCACTTCTGCATTTAACGGCATCTGTCCGCTTTGCACAACCGATTGAACCATTTCCTTATCTGCCACATCGCCGCCCATCGAAGTTCCCACCACTGTAAATATGAGCGTGGTCAAAACGACCCACAGCATAAATTGTGTCAGACCAACCAATGCCACACCAATAATTTTACCCATCATCAATTGGAACGGTTTGACCGACGAGATTATTACCTCAATAATACGATTGGTCTTTTCTTCCAAAACACCACGCATCACCATGGCACCGTAAATAAAAATGAACATATAGATCAGAAATCCACCGGCAAAGCCAAGTCCGGAAGCCAATGGTGTACTTGTTTGCTGATCTTCCATATCACGTGTCCCCACCTGAACGTTGGTCCGGATAGCGGCTAGTTTTTCAGGATCGATCCCTGCCTCAATGTACTTCTGTTCATTAATCTCTTTTTCAATAGTAGATTCGATACGATCTACCACCTCCATTCCCGGTTGCGATTCAGAATACAATACAACTGCCTTTTCCAAGGCAGATACATTGGCGGTGGCGGGAATATAAAGGACTCCGAAATAACCGGAATCGGCGGCAGCATGACGAGCCATACGTAACGGCAATTCCGTAGATAGAAAATCTACTCGTTCAGAATCGGCAAAGCGGTCTTTAAAAACCAAAGTCTCATCGACTACAAGAATTTTTTTCTGCTCGGTATCGACCTTATCCATCAAGGCAATGGCCACAAACACACCACCCATCAGCAAAGGACCCAGAATGGTCATGATGAGAAAAGACTTCTTCTTTACCCGTGTGAAATATTCACGTTGTATGATCAGTAATATCTTATTCATGGTAGAGCCGAGTTATGAATTAGGAAGGAAAACTTTTTGTGAAGCATTCACTTGCTGGATGAATATCTCACTCATTCCGGGAACAACTTCATGCAAAGCATGGACATGAGCCACAGGTAAAAGCTGCCGAAGCATATCATTGGTAGTTACGTTATCATTTAACTTTAACGTAGCTGAAAAATGATCGTCATGGGATACATTTTCAAGAATAACTGCTATTCCCGTCATTACCTTTGACAGTTCCATCGGATCGCCTGAATAATTGAGCGAATAGGCATTCGAACGAAATTGCTGACGAATAGATTTGACAGATCCGTTGAGAATCACCCTGGAGCGATTGATCAAAGCAATATGACTACACAACTCTTCGACACTTTCCATGCGGTGCGTTGATAAAACTATCGTAACCCCTTTCTGCTTGAGGTCCAGCAACTCATTTTTGATGAGGTCCGCATTGATCGGATCAAAGCCGGTAAAGGGTTCGTCAAGAATGATGAATTCCGGATCATGCAGCACTGTGGTAACGAACTGCACTTTTTGAGCCATGCCTTTGGACAACTCTTCCACTTTCTTATTCCACCATTCCTGGATCTCGAATTTTTCAAACCAATATTTAAGCCGCTTAAGAGCCTCCGCTCGCGACAATCCTTTCAGGCGAGCCAGGTAAAGCGCCTGTTCTCCCACTTCCATTTTTTTATAGAGGCCACGCTCTTCCGGAAGATAGCCCATCTTCAGGCTGTGCTCGTTATCAAGCGGCTGACCGTTAAAAAAAACCTCTCCGGCATCCGGTGCGGTAATCCGTGTTATTATGCGGATAAGCGATGTTTTTCCGGCACCGTTAGGACCCAATAAACCAAAGACACTACCTGTAGGAATGGACAACGAAATATCGTCCAGCGCTACATGCTTGGCGTACCGCTTGGTGACTTGTTTGATTTCGACGATGTTCATAGTAAGACACAAAAATAGAAAGCCCGGCAAATTATAATGCCGGGCTTGTAAAAGTAATCGAATTTATCAGGAGTGAAAAAACTCCTTCATCTTCTCATAAAAGCTTTTGTCGTTCTTTCCAGGGTTCGGCTTAAAGTTCGGCGACTCCCGTAGTTTTTCCAGCAATTTTTTCTCTTCGGAAGAAAGCGATTGCGGGGTCCACACGTTTACATTGACCAGGATGTCACCTTTGCCATAACTGTTGATGGTTGGCAATCCTTTTCCTTTTAAACGAAGCACCTTTCCTGCCTGTGTACCGGGGTCAAGTTTTACTTTGGCCTTTCCATCCAACGTTGGAATTTCAACGGAGGTTCCGAGTGCGGCATCTGCAAAATTCACATAGAGATCGTACAAAAGATGCTGTCCGTCGCGGGTGAGTGATTCATGTTCCACCTCTTCGATTACAATCAATAAGTCACCGGGAATCCCTCCGCGCTCAGCAGCATTACCTTTGCCGCTGACGGTAAGTTGCATTCCTTCGGCCACGCCCCCGGGAATATTGATAGAAATAACTTCTTCGGCGCGCTCCAGTCCGGAGCCTGTACACTTCTTGCATTTGTTGGCAATGATCTGGCCTTCTCCACTGCACATCGGACACGTAGAAGATGTACGCATCTGACCGATAAAGGTGTTGGTGACGCGATGTACCTGACCGGAACCGTTACAGGTCGTGCACTTGGAGAAAGATCCGCCATCCTGTGCACCGGATCCTTTGCAACCTCCGCAGGCTACGAACTTATTGACCTTGATCTTTTTTTCTACACCATTAGCTATCTCTTCGAGGGTCAGTTTGACTTTTATACGAAGATTTGTACCTCGGTTTACGCGACGACCGCCACGGCCCCCTGCTCCTCCGAAGAATCCTTCAAATGGACTTCCCTCACCAAAGACATCGCCAAAATGGGAGAAGATATCGTCCATAGACATTCCGCCACCTGAAAAACCGCCATTGCCGCCCATTCCCTGATGACCGAACTGATCGTAGCGTTTACGCTTTTCCCCATCACTCAAAACTTCGTACGCCTCTGCCGCCTCTTTAAATTTGTCTTCGGCATCCTTGTCGTTAGGATTCCGATCGGGATGGTATTTCATCGCCAGCTGACGATAGGCTTTTTTAAGGTCCGCGTCTGCCGCATTCTTTGCCACTCCCAGTACTTCGTAATAATCTCTTTTAGCCATGATCTTCGGTAGTGTGGTTAAGGGCAGGATCAGATGGCCACCACGACTTGAGCGTGGCGAAGCACCTTATCGTTCAGGTAATATCCCTTGGTGATTTCATCGAGCACTGTGCCTTTGGCAGCCTCCGAGGGCGCGGGAGCCTGCACGATCGCGTCATGAATTTCGGCATCAAACGGTGTTCCGACGGTCACCATCGGTTTAACGCCCTTGCTTTCCAAAGCAGACTTAAGTTTGTTATAAATGAGTTGAACGCCTTCGTTGGTCACGCTATCCTGACCGGCTTTCAACGCACGTTCGAAGTCATCCATTACCGGCAGCATGGCCAACAGGATATCTGCGCCCGCCATTTTGGATTGCTCCAACCGATCTCGGGAAACCCGCTTCTTGTAATTTTCAAATTCAGCCACGAGTCGAAGATATTTATCTTGCGACTCGGACAATACCGCTTCCAAGCGAGCCACAGGATCCTGCTGCTCTACTTGTGCATCCGGCAACTCGGCCTCCTGCGGAGGGGTTACTTCCTGATCGGGTGTGTTCGTATTCTCTTCTGACATACTGTTCATGGACTTTTGGGCCTCTTTTTTATTTTTCCGACTAAATAGTGACATTTTTTCGTGTATTAGGATCACGCAAGTATTTTGCCAATCCCAGGCAACGGGTCAAATTGTCAGCCGGCTATAAATAAAAAACAGAAGGTCACCCTTCTGTTTTCCTGGCAAAGATAATGGATGATTCCGATTACTTCTTGAGCTGGTTTTCGATAGCTTGTTCCAATGCCGGACCGCGCAGGTTGCTGCCGACGATGATGCCATTGGCATCGATGAGCCAATTGGCAGGAATTCCTTGTACACCGTATTCACGGGCGGCATCTGAGTACCACCATTTCAAATCAGAGACATGATTAGGCCAGATAAGGCCATCTTGTTTAATAGCAGCTACCCACGGATCTTTGGCTTTATCGAGTGACACCCCGTAAACTGTAAAGCCTTTACCGTTTTTAAAGGTCTGATCTTTGTATTTATTGTAGGCTTTCACCACGTTTGGGTTTTCCATTCGGCAGGGACCGCACCAGGAAGCCCAAAAGTCGATCAGCACCAATTTGCCGCGCAGGGACGAAAGCGGAATCATTTTACCGTCCGGTGATGGAAGGTTAATTTCAGGGGCCATGTTGCCAACCGCGGTGCCCTTTGGAAGCGCCTGCGAGAAAGCTGCACTACTGATAAACAGCGAAATAATAACCGCAAGAATATGTTTCATAAAAACAGGTTTTGAAGGTTTAGTGACAAGACTGCAAAGTTCTTGCCAACGTTTCAAAAGTAATGAAATTCTATCATGAATGGAAGCATTAACCGCCGTAAACAGCGCAAAAATGGGCATTAAACCCGTTTTATTTGCGCTCCCAAGGCATTCAGTCGTTCGTCAATGCGCTGGTATCCGCGGTCAATCTGCTCGATATTATGGATGACGGAAGTACCTTTTGCAGACATGGCCGCAATC
>Ga0315906_10001841_pt1 | contig 30723 bp, 23 predicted proteins | sample LakEriMetagenome_4_FD_203526 | JGI IMG/M metagenome (GOLD analysis project Ga0315906, IMG submission 203526) | Freshwater fungal communities from buoy surface, Lake Erie, Ohio, United States - Buoy 2 MA122 | ecosystem: Environmental > Aquatic > Freshwater > Lake > Lake biofilm | place: USA...
CTTGCATCACAAACTGCGTGCCCGGACGCAGGCTCGACTCAATTGCCCGGGTTTGCCCACGCTCCATCAGGGACCGAAATCGCACCTTGAGCTTTTCAAGCGCCATTTCATTGATGGGTTCGCCTTGGAACAGCTCAAAATGCTGGCGGCTGACAGGGCTGATTTCCTCGCGCCGTTGCCTACCCACCCGACGCAACATGCCGGCCAGGGCCGCGGCAAGCGCGCCCAGCAAAGCCAGCACCAGCAAGGTGGCCAGAACAAAGGCGTGGAGCATGGGCCCCTTTTCAACAAAATGCGGAACAGGTAACCAATCAGGCCCGGGTCTGCCCGGTTCCCCTCACAAGATATTTATAGCTGGCCAGTTCCTCCAGCCCGCAGGGTCCGCGGGCATGGAACCTGCCGGTGCTGATGCCGATTTCGGCACCCAGCCCCAATTCTCCCCCATCATGCAAGCGCGTGCTGGCATTCACCATCACCGCCGCGGAATCAACCCGCCACAGGAATTCCTCCGCCCGCTCGGTTGCCCCTGTGACAATCGCCTCGGTATGCCCCGAGGTGTGGCGCTGGATGTGGGCGATGGCCTCATCCATTCCTTCCACCACCTTCACCGCCAAAATCAGGTCCAGAAACTCCGTGTCCCAATCCGTCGCGTTGGCGGGAACGACCTGTACCCCGGCCGCCAGGCCAAGTGCAGCCGTTTCCGGACACCCGCGCACTTCCACATTCTTCAACTTGAGGGCCCGCAGCAGGCCACCCAGATGGCGTGTCGCCCATGCCCGCTCCACCAGGAGGGTTTCGAGGGCATTGCACACCCCGGGGCGGCTGCATTTGCTGTCCACCACCAGCCGCTCCGCCATGGCGGGGTCGGCATCGGCATCCAGATACATGTGGCAATTGCCGGTGTAGTGCTTCAACACCGGCATCCGGGCCTCGCGCGCGACGCGGCGCACCAGATCCTCCCCGCCCCGTGGCACCACCACATCAATCCGCTCACCTTCCGCCAGCAGATGCCCCACCACCGCCCGGTCCGTCACCGGGACCTGCTGCACCGCGTCCTCAGGCAAACCCACCCTTGCCAATTCCGACCGGCACAGTTCCACCAGGGCCCTGTTGCTGGCGTGGGCCTCCTTGCCACCCCGCAGGATGATCGCGTTGCCGCTTTTGACACACAGGCCCGCCGCATCCACCGTGACATTGGGACGGGACTCATAGATGAACAGGACCACCCCGAGCGGCACCCCGACCTTCTGAACCTGGATCCCGCTGGCCAGCGCGCGTTCCTCGCGCACTCTTCCCACAGGATCCGGCAATCCGGCCAGTTGCTCCAATCCTTTTGCCATGGCCTCGATCCTGGCCGGCGTCAGCGTCAAACGGTCCTTTAGGGCGAAGGACAATTGGCGGGCTTCAACCAAATCAAGGGCGTTGGCTTCCACCAACCCCGACTGCCCGGCCCGCAGGGCATGGGCCAAATTCCTTAACCAGGTGTTTTTCAATTCGGTCGAGGCTTGGGCCAGTACCAGCGAAGCCGCTCTGGCCCGTAGGCAAAGCTGGTCCACCAGCGCCTTGTGTTCCTCGGAAACGGGGCTTTCGTCGACTGTGGATAGCATTGAAATTCACGGTGGAAAAAGTGGAAACCTTCCCCCATGGTGAGGCAAAACGAACCGCTTGGAAAGGGCAGTGAGGGCTTATTGCCCCGGCAGGCTGCCGCCCAGCGGCTTGGGAGGCGCTTCCGCGGCGATCAATTCGAAGGACATGCGGCCGGGAGGATCCTGCGCCAGGCTGAAATCCTTGGGCAATTGGATCTGGACAGGCTCAAAATTCGGGCCAGGCAAAAACTTGCCGGTAGTCAGGTCAATGAAGGCCGAAATTTTCGGGGGAGCCGGGGAATCAGGGCCCTGGATCCGGATTTGCAGCTTGCCGGCCCGGTCATCCAAAAACCGCGGCCTCAGCCCGAAGCCGGGGGGGCAGAGGAATTGCACCGGCACATCGGTAAGAGTATAGGTTTTCGGAGCCCGGGGATCCACCCGCACAATCACAGTTTCCGGCTCGCAGGTGATGGGCCGGTTTTCCCAGACTTTGGGAAGGCTCACACGCAAGGGGCGGCCCGGAGTCAGATCCAGTGATTCAACGCCCTGGGTTCCCAGGGCCAGGGGCAATTCCACCAGACGGTCCAGGGCGACTCGGGCCCCCTTCACTTTCACCACTTCCGGCGTGATTTTTAGGCGGGACTCTTCGGAGCCCATCCCCTCCACCCGAACTTTGACTGTCTTTTCGCCCAGCCGTGTCAGAACCACGGGAACCCGGTTTCGTCCCTCCACTGGCAAAACAGTGATTCCACTGGGAACCCGGATGTCCGCCGCGTCCACGCGGATCGAATCCTCCACCACCGCGCGTTCCCGCTGGTCTTCTGGCACGGTGTACTCGATGCGGATTCCCAACTCACCCTGGCTGAGGCGCCATCTCAATTCCCGGACGGCGTTGGGACTGCCCACAAAGGTCACCCGAATTTGCGACTGCTCCGGGCTATCCATCTGGTAACTTTCGGCCTGCCCAGGGGCCAGCCGCACCTCCACCGGAATGGGCTGGTTATCGAGGGTTTCCCGTTCACGGCTGCGCGCGTAGACCCACACCAGCAAACCCAGCGCCAAGGCGACGAGTACCGAATACAAGCGGTCAACCATGGGGCTTCTCCCCCGAGCCGATCCGGGCTTGTGGGGCCAGGGCCGGCAACTGCAGCGAGGGCCGGCTGCCACCTGGCTCACGAACCCGATCGCCGGGCCGGTTGGACAGGATTTCCGCCAACCGGCGGGACAGTGATTCGCGCGGCACCGGCTCCAATGTTCCGCCACTCACCAACGAAATCCGCCCCGTCTCCTCGCTGACCACCAGCACCAGTGCGTCCGTCTCCTCGGAGACGCTCAACGCAGCCCTGTGCCGCATTCCCAAACGCTGGTCAGCGTCATCGGGAAGCTGGCCCAGGGGTAATTGGCACCCAGCGGCGGCGATCCGGCCCTGGCGCAGGATGACGGCTCCGTCATGCAGCGGGCTGTTCTTGAAAAAGAGGCTGGCAAGCAGCATGTCGGATATTTCAGCGTCGATGCGGGTGCCCGATTCCACCATCGCCTCCAGGCTCACCTCGCGCTCCAGCACGATGAGGGCCCCGGTGCGGTCGCGCGAGAGCGTTTCGGCCACCTTGGCCAGCGGATCGGCCAGGGGCGCGTCCTGCGAGCGCACAAAGGCCCGCAACAGTGGGTAGCGACCCAGCACGAACAGCCCGCGACGCAATTCCGGCTGAAACAGGATCACCATCGCCAAAAGGCCGGTGGTCATCAGGTAATCCAGCACCCGGGCCAGGATCGTCAGGTCGAAAACAGACACCAAAATCTGCGCGGCCAGGTAGATCCCGGCCAGCAACATCCCCAACCCCCGGACAAGACCGGCCCCGCGGGTGCGGCCCAACAGGCGGATCACCCAGTAAAAAGCGATGGACAGAAGCGTGATCTCTACGAGATCACGCCATGAAACGGAAGTCACCAGATTGACAAACCGTTCCCACATCTTGGACAGTCACCCCCTACCCTATCCGACAGAAACCTCGCGGCGGTTCGCTCAGGCCGCGGTGTCCAAAGCCCGCCACACCTTGACCAGGTCCACCGCCGGGGCCACATCATGGACCCGCAAAATGTGGGCTGAGCGACGGGCCAAGGCCACCGACATGGTTGCCAGGGTCCCGGCCAGGCGCTCCTCAACCTCCCGCCCCAGCATGGTCTTCAGGTAAGACTTGCGTGAAACACCCAGCAGAATGGGCCGCCCCAGTCTTAAGAGGCCATCCAGCCCACCCGGCCCCAGCAGGCTCAGGTTATGCCTATAAGTCTTGCCGAATCCTATGCCCGGGTCGAGGGCGATCGCCTCGTCAGGGATTCCGGCCGCCCGGGCTTGCGCCAAACGGCTTGACAGGTGGCCGGCCACCTCGAAGCAGACATCCCGGTAGCAGGGGTTGTCCTGCATGGTGCCCGGTTCACCCTGGATGTGCATCAGCACCAGGCCCGCCCCGGCCCGGCTGACCACACCAGCCATCTCCGGGTCGCCCAAACCGGTCACATCGTTGACAATCTGGGCACCAGCCTCCAACGCCCTCCGGGCCACCAAAGCCTTGCGGGTGTCCACCGACAAGATCAGGCCTTTTTCCATCGAAAGCGCCTCAATCACCGGCACCACCCGCCGGGACTCCTCCTCGGCGTCGACAGTTTTCGCACCAGGACGGGTCGATTCACCCCCGATGTCGATGATGGTCGCCCCCTGGTCCCTTTGCCTTAGCGCCGCTGTGACGGCGTCCGCGACGGTTTGACATTCTCCCCCGTCGGAGAAACTGTCGGGAGTGACATTCAGAATGGACATGACAACGGGGGCCCCGTCGGCCCCCATTTGGATTCCCTTGAAAGACCAGTTCCAGGCCGGCCATTCCCCGGGGTGTGCAGGGAAGGAAGGCATCACCAGGGACGCTCCATCATCTGCACGATCTGCTGGGCCACCCGCTCGAAATTGACCTGCCGGGAAGAGGTTATCGATTGCCCCAGTTCGGGTATGAAGCTGCCGGTGCTGGTGATGCGCACGGGCACCACCGTCGGCGGGCCAACTGGCGGCAGGTTGAATGCGGCGGTCGGGGTATCCAATTCGCGGCGGCGGGGCTGGGACAAGATTTCACCGGTACGCAAATCTTTCCAGACGATGTCGACAGACAGGAAGGTTTCCGCCTCGCGCACCTCGTTGAGTTGGTTGCGGTTCGTGATCCCTTTGGTGAAGGCGGTGATCACGCCGGTCAACTCTGTGTCGGCGTCCTGATTTTCGGGCACCACCTTGTAGGGCGTTCGGCCTTCGATCGACCGGATCACAACGGTGGTCAGCTCGTTCTCGATGCCCGAGTTACCCTGGAACACCTGGGTTTTGTTCTTGAAGACCGGAACCCGCACGGTGCGGATGCCGGCATCGTACACCGGGCGAGTAGAATATTTACCCAGGACGATGTGGCCGTCCCAGCTCTGGCACCCCGCGCCGACAGCCAGGATGACCAGCAGGCCAGCGAGGGCGCCCATCCCCACATGGCGGATCATTGAACGGTCCCCGGGCAGGAAAATATTGGATGGCTTAGCGGCGTCATGGCAGGTAGTTCCCTCCTCCGCCGCCCCCTGGGGAGGCGCTGGGTGGAAGCATGCCAGCGGGTAGCTGTCTGGGCGGCGGGGCCGTCTCGTTCGCCGGGCCGGCGACATCGGCGTCCTTGCGCTGCCAAGGCCATTTGACCTCGGGGAGGGTTTTCATCGGCTGGCGCGAAGGTTCCGCCGGGGCCCCCTCGGGATGCTTCTCCCGCAGCGATGCCATGCGTATCTTCGATTCCTCGGCGTAGGGCGTGCCCGGGAAACGCCGGCGGACCAACTCGTAGTAGAAGTAGGCGCTGGAGGGGTGCTTGGTTCGCTCGTAAAACTCGGCGACCTTGAAGTCCTTCTCCGCCTGCTGCATGGTGATCCCCACGAGTTGCCGCGTGAGGAAGTCCTTCTTCTCGGCCAGCTCGGGGTAGTTGGAAAACGCGGAGTGCACCAGCATGCGCGCTTCGGCAACCTTGCGGCCATCGTAGTCGGCGCCGCCGGTGCTGAGGTGCTTGCTGATGATCGCCAGCTCCACCGATTGCGAGGCCAGCTCGCTGTTGGGATGCCGCTCGTGGATCTGCGAGAAGTAGTAGTCGGCCTCGGCGAAATCCTTGCGGAAGAACTTCACGCAGCCGCACAGGAACAAGGCCTTGTCGGCCAGTGGCCCGTTGATGTCATGGAAGCGCACCTGCTCCAGCTTCTCGATGGCGCGTCCCTCGCGGTCCATGAAGGGCTTGGAGCGCTCAAGCGACACGAAGGCAGGCTCCACGAACCAGCGCTTGCCGTCTGTTTTTTCCCGTTCCTGGGTCATCTGCTTGCGGGTGTCATCCAGCCAGTAATTGGCGATGTCGTACATGTGCTGGAGCGCCTGCTCCTTGTACTGGGTGCGGTCGAACTTGTTCAGCAGGTCCACATAAGTGTCGGCAGCCTTGGGGTAATGTCCTTGCAACCGCAGGCATTCGGCCTCGTAGTAACGGGCCTCCTCAAGGACAGGCAGCGGATTCTTCTGGTTGCGGTAGAGCCTGTGGAAAATGGATTCGGCGGTTTTGTAGTCACCGCGGCGGAAAAGCTCACGCGCCCCCGCCAGTCGCCCCTCCGGGCTTTTCGGATCCAACGGAGGCGCCTCGGTCACGCCGTCCGGCCCCAATTGCCCCGAATCAGCCGGTGGCATGGGGGCATCGGGAAAGCCCACAATGGGAAGATCATCCCACTTCTGCGCCATCTGGTCCCACTTGGCGCTCATGGTGGAGCAACCTGAAGCCCATGGCAGGGCAACAGCGGCCAGCAGGAGCCAAGGGCGGCCTGAAGTCGATTTTTCCGAACGGGCTTGGGCCACGCTCATTCCTCCTGCCAGCCCATGAGCCGGGGTCGGCGTCCGCGGATCCAGCTTAGGTATTCGCCCAGCCACCGCCTCACCTCCCGCCTCGCGGACATGGCCGCTTCCGCCAACTCGGCCTGTCCGTCACGGCCGGCTTCCCGAACCGCCACCAGGTCCCGCGCCAGTTTCCAGCACCGCTCGGGCAACTCCCGCCAACCGCGCTGATCCCGCCTGCACTCCCTGCACACCAGGCCGCCGGATTCGAACGCGAATGCCGCCGGCCCCTTTTCCGCCTTTTTCCCGCACCCGACACAACCACCCATTTCCGGGCGATAACCAAGCTCGATCAACAGCGCCAGTTCGAAAACCACCACCCTATCCCGGGGATCCCATCCGCCGGAATCCAGGTCGCGCAAACAGCCCAGGGCCGCCTCGAACAACTCTGGATGCGGATCGTTTTCCTCTGTCCAATCCCCCAGTAATTCCGCAACCAAATAAGCCCCGTTCAGTGCCTGGTAATCCCTGGCCAGTCCCGGATACCGGCCCAACTGCGTCGATTCAGTCAGCAGGTGCAGTCCGCCTGAAGTCTTGCGGAGCAGGACCATACGATCGTGCTTCAGCAAGTCAAGTGAACTTTCAAAGGGAGATCTCAATCTTCTTCCGCCCTTTGCCAAAGCCCGCACTTTGCCATGCTCCCTGGTGTAAAGGGTCACGATCCGGCTGGTTTCACTCCAGTCGGAAACCCGAACCACCAGTCCCTCAACCGTTTCCAACGGCAACAGTCATCCCCGAATGGCATTCCCTGCAGGATTTGGCTTTCACTCGCCCACCAGAAAAACGGGAATGCGGCTGGTGGTTCCATCGAGCAGGCGTATTTCCACCTGACCGACTTTTTCGCCCAGTGCCACCGTGGCCTCCACACGGACCGTGGCCGCGGGCGATTGGGAGTTGCCATTGGCGTGCCGCGTGGTCAATCCCGCCGATTCCGCGCCGTTCACCCCTAAAATCTCGGCGGGCAGCCCATCCCCGCGTTCCACCCGGACCAGTCTGGAAACGGTTGTCCCGGCGAGCCCCCGCAACTCGAGGCGTTCTGGGATGACCCGGATGGTTTCCCTGGCGCGGACCGTGACGGTCACCGGCACCTCCAGCACTGGGTAATCGGGATCGTTGGTTCCCAGGCGGACAACCCCCTCCGACTTGCCGGTTTGGTCACCGCGAACAGTCACCCGCATGACCTGCTCACCCGGTTCCCCCTTGGCATGGCGCACCTGCAACCCTTGGACGGTGCTGGTGAAACCTGTCACTTTCAATGGTTTTTGCCGCAAATCTTTCACCCTCACGGTGGTTTCCGCCTCACCGCCTGCCCCCATGGAGAGCGCCATGATCGCTGGTTCCACCTCCAGTTCACGGCGGACCACCGTGGACAGGCGGGTTTCCACCTCCCTGGTTTCGTCCGGTTTGGAATGATCCGCGGCATAGGTCAAGCGGGCCCGCCATGCGTGCGGGCCGGTCGGCAGGCTGAGAGTCCGCAACCGTAGGTCCACGGCGGCGGAATGGCCCGGTTCCAGCCGGGCAGGCAAGGATCCCGCCGCCAGACAACCACAACTGGTTTCCAGTTTCAAAGGTTTGGCGGGGGTACTCCCCGCGTTTCGGATAATCAGACGCACCATAGGGTTTTGCCCCACGCGCAATTCGCCCAGGGCCAACTCATCCGGGTCGAAAATCACCTGGCCGGGCCCCATCAGGCAAGCGACCAAAACCCCACCCCATAGGCTCATGGAAACGGCCTCCCCCGCCCACGCGAAATTTCCATGTGGCGCAGGTACGGTTTGAGCTCTTCCGGATCAAGCCCGGATGCTTCACAGAGGGGAATCCGCCCCGGTAGAACCAAACCGATTGGACCAGCCTAAGATGGTTTTGAAAGCGTCTCCTCCCCAAGAAAAGCACCCGAAACCCGTGCCAAGGAAGTGAAACATGAAACCCCGCATTGTGAAATCCGAGGCCGAATGGCGCGAACTGTTAACCCCGGATCAGTTCCGCATCACCCGGAAACATGGAACGGAACCCGCATTCACCGGCCATTGCTGGGACAACAAGGAACCCGGGCAATACCGCTGCGTCTGTTGCGACAATCCGCTCTTTGAAAGCGACACCAAATATGATTCGGGAACCGGATGGCCCAGTTTTTTCCAGCCCTCCGGCCCGGATTCGGTAGCCACCCAAGGCGACAACTCCTTCTCGATGCACCGGGTTGAAGTGCTTTGCCAAGCCTGCCATGCCCACCTAGGCCATGTCTTTGAAGATGGCCCGCCCCCGACCGGCTTGCGGTATTGCATGAATGCCGCCGCATTGCGATTTGTCCCGACCAAAGGAACGGCCGGTACGCCTTGACCTCGCCCCCTCTCCACGACTAAAGCCCCCATCCTCCAACCCCCATTCCGGGAAATGGCGGGTGGGGAATCCGCAGGTGGGGATCAAACAATGGCGTCCTTTATATCCAGGGTCATCCTTTGGGGCGCCGTGGTAGTTTGCTTGCAAACCCTGCAGGGCAACTCTGTCCGGGCCCAAACCGTCCTTCTGGCTGAAACGGTTGAACCTGGAATTTGCCAGCAGGTGCGTCTGGACCTGTCGGTCAAGGGGTCGCTGAAAGTTTTGCGTGGGGACTCCCAGGCCACTTTGCCACTCCACGCCAAGGCGGACCAGGTTTTTGTGGAGCGCTTGATGGCGGGAGGCGCGCCCGGGCAGCCCATGCGCGCCGCCCGGCGCTATGAAACAGCCAAAGCCACCATCACCGTGGACGGGGTGACCAGCCAACGCAAATTGAGGGACGAGCGCCGCCTGATGATCTTCCAGCGGCAACAGGGCGTTCCAACCCACTACAGCCCCGCCGGAGCCCTGCTGCGCGAGGAACTCGAGCTGATTGGAGAGCATCTCGACACGCTGGCTATCCCCTCCCTGCTGCCGGGCAAGGAAATCAAGGTGGGGGACACCTGGGAAATCCCCAACTTCGCGGTGCAGGCTATTTGCGATCTGGAGGGTCTGGAAAGCCACAGCATCACCGGAACCCTGCAGGGCTGGACCGAGGGCATGGCGACGCTGGCGTTCGCCGGAAAAGTGAACGGCATCCAGAACGGCTCAGCGATGAAGATCGAGGTGAACGGGCGGGCCAAATTCGACACCAACGCCAAACAAGTCACGGAATTGCGCTGGTCGCAGCACGATCAACGCGAAGCCGGCCCGGCCACGCCGGCCAGCGAGGTGGACGCCGAGGTGCTGGTGAACCGGCAGAAAATCGACAAGCCGGCCTCCCTTGATGACGGGGCTTTGGCCGCGGCGCCGATGGGGTTCGACCCGCCCGCCTCGGCCCTGCTTCTGGAATACCGCGACCCCCAAAAACGATTCGAGTTGCTGCACGAGCGCGGGTGGACCCAGGTGACGCGCACCCAGAACCACCTGGTGCTTAGGCTGATGGAAAAGGGTGATTTCCTGGCCCAGGCCACCATCACCCAATGGGCCAACGCCGGCAAGGGTCGCCACCAGAGCCCCGAGGATTTCCAGGCCGCCATCCGCAAGATCCCGGGGTGGGAGCAGGCCGAGGCGTTGAGTTCGGGCGAAGTCCCCTCAGGGGACAAGCGTTGGATATACCGGCACGCCGTGGCGGGCAAGCTCGAGGGCGTCGAGGTACTGCAAACCTTTTACCTGATCGCGGGCCCGGACGGCGACCAGGTGGTGGTGACGGTCACCTGCACACCCAAACTGGCCGCCCGCATCGCCGGCCGTGACCAGGCCCTGGCCACCAGCCTGGAATTCCCCATGATGGAAGAAAAGTGATTCCCCGCCCGCATTCAGAAATAAGTGCCTCGCGCCTTTCAGGGATTTCATCCGCCCTGGCCAATCGCCCCGCGATCAAACCGCTGAAACCTGGATCCACCGGAGCACCAGGGATCTCAAATCAGGAGCATTGCCCTCGCCCGGAACCGTGGCGAAGTGATGCAGCTCGATGGCCGCCAAATCCTTGTCGATGGCCGAACGCTGCGCCGCGCTGAGGTTCGGCCTTTGGCGGATCTCACGCAGTAGGCCGGCCGCCACAAAGGGATCGAGGTTATCCGGAATAACCGGGGCAGACGGCCCGTTGGCCGGCCTGGAACGCAGGGCTAGCGCGGCACCGCCCGCGAGCAACACGCTTCCAGCCAACCCGAGGCCCCATAAAAGCTTGTTGCCACCCCGGGTTCCGTATTCCATTTCCAGGGACACCGTCTGATCCACGGTTTGCAAATCGGCATCCTGGTACCGCTGGTAGATCATTTCCTGGGTGGGCACCTTGGCCGAGACAAACTGGAAAGATTTTGGTTTCTCCGCCTGCCCGTCCCTGCCCTTGAGCGTGAGCATCCAGCTCCTCTCACTCACCACCAGGTTCTTCTCGGTGTCTTCCTCGAATTTTTTGACACCCAGCCCCTGCTCCTCGGTCTTGACGACCTCGAAGCCCGCGGGTTGAACCTCGCCGCACATCTCGCGCAGGTCCGGCACCAACCCCACACCGGTGGCCTTCACCTCCAAAACCAGCACCCCCTTGTCTGCCTGGCGCTCATCCAGGGTCTGCGTCACAGTCAGCTTCTCCACGGGGCGCATGTCCCCGGAAGCGTCGCGACAATCGATCGGAACAATAGGGCTTTCCACCGGCATGACAAAAAAGCCGGATGTGTCGAGAAAATCCATATCGAGGCGCAAAGGCGGGATCGCGTCGACCTGGGGGCCGCGGGGCTTCAGAAGGATGTAGGCGTAGGGGGTGTACCGCCAGCCGAATTCGCGGGTCGCCCGGGAGCTGACCTTCTCATCCCGGAAGGTGATGGAGATCACCTCGAACTGTTCCTTGAGCGCCTCGCGGGCGGCCGTCTCGAACCGGTCCCGGTAATCGGCCGTGGGGCGCCCGTAGTTGTACGAGAAGGACATGCGGTTCTGGTTCTGCAGGTAGCGACCGAATCCGCCCGACTCGCGCTCGATATCACGCGTGTGATTGATGTTGACAAACAGCCCGAAGGGTCGGCCATGGCCGACGCGGGAAGACCCGTCCACCACGGAATCCAGCTTAATTTCCGTGACCAGATCCTTGTAGTAATCGAATACTTTTTTGGCCTCGGCGGCCTGCTTGTGGTCGCCGACCACCTGGAAGCCGGCCTTGAGGTAGTTGAACTTCACATGGGGCTTGGCGCCGCTCATGCGGATGAACAGATTGTTGGCGAACTTGCCCAGGTGCCTCTCGCCCAAGTCACCGGGGAGGCCCAGGATGGCCTTGCGGATTTCCGGGGGCTGCTTCCAGTCGGGCTGTTTGTCCTCGGTGATCATGCCAAGATCAACCGCGCCGAGCGTGGCGGCAAACCACTGCTCATAGACACCGACCGACTGGTCGTTCTCCGACAGCGAGGGCGCCACGCGGGCGTATTCCGTGGCGGCCTTGCGGTAAACGGCGAAGGCCTCGTCGCGGGCCGCCGAGAAACCGGTGGATTTGCTGATCTCCTGGCGGTAATTCAGCTCATCGTGCATCAGGCCGGCGCGGGCCGCGAGCAGGGCCCAGTGATCGGGATATTTTCCCAGGCCATCCTTGACCACCGCTTGGGCAACCTGGTAACCGCGCAGCACCTCCGCCTCGATGTCTTTCTTATTGCGTTTGGTCTTGTTCCGCTCCTGGTTGGCGGGTTCGCGCCACAGGCCCGCCATGTTGACGCGCATCTGGTCGGCCAGGCCCGCCAGGGTTTTCGGTTTGAGACCAGCCATCGATCCGAAGACCGCCTCGATGGACTCGGTCTTGTACACCTCGGATGAGCTGTGGCAGGCGGTGAACGCCTTGACCAAAACCTCGTCGTCGAGGTCTCCCGCTCCCGCTGGAAGCTTGCGGATCCGAGCCACCCATTTGGACAAGTCGGCGAGATTGCGCTCCTGCTTGGACCGGGTGAGTGGGATGGTTTCGGCTCGCTGCTCCATGCCGAAAAACATCCAGGAGTACCGGTTCTCGTTGCGGGCCGCGTTGGGATCGTGATTGCGGGTCCAGACCTTGAGGAACTCCTTGACCAATTCCCTGGCCTCCACGGGCTGGGACGCCGCCATCTGCTCGATGAGTGGGAAAGCCTTGTCCTCTTCGTTGATCTTCAGGTGCAAACGGGCGGCGATATCCGCCAGCTTTGGCCGGAGACCGGGCTCCAAAGCCTTCAACCAGTCTCCAGCAGGGGCCACCTTCAGCACATCGGCCACCGGCACCGCCTTGGGCGCGTTGGGCTGCATCATCATCATGCGGGCCTGGGGATCATCATCATCGCCCGATGAGAAGAAGATATTCCCGTAAATATCGCGACGCAGCCTGGGATTGCCGGAAGAACGGTCAAAGCGTTGTGAAAATTCCGCCTCCTTCTGCCAGCCGATGGCCAGGAGCGTCAGGGCCGAGCCCCATTCGCCAGCCTTTTGGGGAGAGGCCTTCAGCAAGGCATCCACGGCGGTCTGGGCCAGCTTCATGGCGCCCAGCCGTTCATCCGCCTGGGTCGACCGGGTGGACAGCCCCCGGGAAACGAGTGAGCCGATGGAGGCCAGGATCTCCTGGCCCCTCTCGGGATTTTTGGTGAAGCTACCGGCCAACCAGGCCTGGCCCAATTCATCCCTGAGCTTGGGAGCCAATTCCACCGCGCGGAGCAGGGCCTCCTCCTTTTCCTCGGGCGATCCATCCGGAACCGCCATCACCGCCTGAACCGCTTCCCACCCGCGTTCGAGATTGCCGACCTTGGCCTCCTTGGCGTGAAGCGACAGGAAATGGCGCGTGAGGAGGTTGAGTGCCTCAAGATCCTTGGATGCCGCCGCCTCGTTCACCGCGGGCAGGAAATCACCCGCGTATTCCGGCAGCCCGGCGCTCACCAAAAGGCGGGCGACCTGGCGCTTACCCAAAATCGATTGCCCGGCAGGCTTGGCAGCCTCCATTTTCAGTCGGGTGATGGCGATTTCGGGCAAAGTGCCAGACTGGACCGTCGTCTGCAAAATTCCCCCCAGCAGGGCGAGCTTTTCACGCTCCGCGGTTTTCTGGAGATCCTTTTTTGTCGCCGGGGCAGCGGCGGCTATTCCCAGCAGGTCTTCCAGGGAGAACGTGTTTTTTTCGGCGTATTGCAACGCCAAGGGATTGACCGGTTGGGCTACCTCCACCCCTCCCGGGCCGGGCCGGGTTGTCTGGGACGCCTGGATGGGAGGGCCCTGCTGCAGGTTTTGCAGCATCTGCCTGTAGCCGGTCTGACCTTCCTCCTCGGGCAATGAGGCCAGGTAGGCCTTCACCTCCGGCCATTTGCCCAAGGTCACCGCCCGCTGGAAGGCGGAGAATTCCTTGTCCAATTCTTGGGCTTTGGCGTCCTGAACCTTGGGCTCCGCCCCGGTCGGGGAAGGTTTGACTTCAGGCTTCTCGGGAGGTTGAGGCGCCCAGGCTTTCAGGATGGCGGAAGGGCGGCGATCGAAGGTCAGCGTCCTCAACCGATTGATCCGGGTGTTGGCCTGGGCGGAAGCGGTTGAAGGTTGCGCCTGCCCGGGGGCCGGGGTGACGGCTGGGGTGGACGGCCTGATTGCTGGCGGTTGTGTCTTGGCCGGGGCAACGGTGACCGCGGGCACGGTGGCGGTCTGGGCCAGCAAACCCGGAGCGGTGGTCACCAATAAAGCAAGGGGCAGGAACTTCCTCACAGCTTCAACCTCGGCGCGGAATCCAGGTGTTTGTCAAACGGAGGCGAGAAAAAGATGGAAGCCCAACCTGTCCTTTCCGGTATTCCGGAGACCGGTCGGGCTTCGGGATTAAAAAGCCATCCACCAACTCTCAGTGGCCGCTGTCATCAATGGGGGGAGCCCCACCCGCGGTGCGCACATCCTGGTTCTTGGGAAGGGGGCCCTTGGAAGGTTTGCGACCAGACCGGCCGCTGTTGCACCCTTGTCACTGCGATGGCAGGGGCAATCCCTGCAGCTCCGAGAGATCCATGCGTGCCAGCCTGATCGAGGCCTCAAGGTCTTCCTGGTGTTTTCTAACGGCCGGGGCATCGCCTTTCTTCGCGGCGTCCTCCGCCAGCATCTTGTAGTTTTGGCGGGCGGATTCGGCCTCCGGTTCCCACACCTCGCGGCCTTGGCCCTCAAGGCGCATGAGCCAAGTCATGTAGTACTGGCTGTTGGCCTGGGCGGAACGGGCCTCGGCAAGGAGTGCCGGGTCGGCCTGGGGGTCGGCGGCCAGTTCATCCACCATGGCCCGCAGATCACCGTGCGCCTCGGGCAGTTGTTTGTTCAACATCTGCGCCTTGGCTTTTTCGAGACGAATCTTCCTGGCCGCGTCCAGGTGCCCTTCAGGCAACGCCTTGAGCGCGGCATCATACTCGTCGATCGTGGTGTCGTAATCATTGTCGGCGGCGCTTTTCTCAGCGGCAGCCACATGAAGGGCGACCTGATCCAGTTTGGTCCGGCCAACGCCGGGCCCGTACCAGTGGGCAACCGCCCCGGCCACCCCGAGGAGCAGCCAACCGGTCAAAAGCAGGATGCGAAACACCACTTTCCACCTCCTAACCCATTGCCAAGCCAGAGGATACAAGCTCAATCGTAACATCCCATCGGGGCCGGATGGAACAAGTTCCCCTGTTTTTCGCCAGATTCGGACCCCTTGGAACCCATTTTAATATTTTTTATCGACCAAAAACCGGCTCGGGGACCACTGTTTGGTGGCCCCCCAGGCGCCTCCCCGGTTCCCAACCGGTGCCGAGGGCTGTCAGCAAAATCTGAATCAGCGCGAGGGAACCGATCCCCAACCCGGTCAGGAACAAGGCGAATTCGCGGAGAGTCCATTTGTCACCCCCCTTTGGTTTAGCCCGCTCATCGAGACCCGAAACCAATTGGGTTGCCAGTTGCTTGTCATTGCCGTTGTGGTAGGCCCCGGAAAGTCGGACGGCAACCTGGCGGAGGGTGGAGACATCCTGCCGGGTGGTATGGCCCCCGAGCGCCTTGCCGGTGGTTGGATTCCCAACCCCCACCATGACCACATTGCTGCCGATACTGGGCGGCATCTTGGGCATACCTGTGGCGGGGACCGTATCGCCATCGCTGACCATCATGAGGATCGCAGAGCCAGGGGGCCATTTTCTGGCTATTTTCGCGGCCTCCTCCAAACCCGCGAACAGGTTGGTATCACCGGGCTTGAAGGCGTGCCGCATGGGCAGTTCGGTCAAGATGTTCCGCACCACCTCGCGATCGAGCGTGTCCAACACCACCGGCTTGGCCTCATTGGCAAAAGCCACCACGGTGGTCTTGTATCGTTCGGCCTGCACCCGTTCAAAGAACGACTGGATCAGGTCGGCGGCCCGCTGGGACCTCTTTTGCTTGCCCAGAGGCCCGGCGTCTTCCACATCCATGCTCCGGGAGACATCCAGCACCAGCACCAGATGCCGGTAATCGCCGTCCCGGATTTCACCCGGCCGGTGGGTGGCCGGGGGCAATAGAAGCAGGACCGAAAGTCCCCATGCGGCCATGCCCAACGCGAGCACCCTAAAAATGGGGGCGACCACCGCCAAAAACATCCACCGGCGCCTTGGCCCAAAAGCCAGCGGCGCCAGCCGAGAGACCTTCACATAGTGGAAAAGTTCAGCCAGAACCGCCACCAAAACCACGGCGCCGGCCACCACCAGCGCCGGTGATACGGCATCGGGAATGACGGAGAGATCCGCAAGCGGGTTTTGTGGATTTGTCCTGCTCACCATGGGGTATACCTCAGCCCAAGCAGGGAGAGCGTACCCAATCCCAACAGCACCAAGCCGGCCAGGGCAAATGGCTCGAGGTAATCGACGGTATCCACAAAAGTCGGGGTGAGTTTCGCCTGGTTCATCCCGTCGATTTTCTTGAAAACGGATGGCAGAGCCTCGGGATCATCCGCCCGGAACGCCTCACCATCCGTCAGGCGGCAGATGTTCACCACCTCGGCCTGGGGCTCGAAACCGCCCACGATGATGCAGAAAACACTGACTTGGTCGGCCTTGAGTTCCCGAACCAACTCGGAGGCGTTGTCCACCAGATCGGGGCTGAAGCCGTCGGTGATCACCAGGATCATCTTGTCCCCCTCGTCCCGGCGGCGGAGCTCCGCCTTGCAACCCCGCAACGCCTTGGCGATGGAGGTCCCCATGAACGGGGCGGGAACCGTTTCTGGCTTCATGAAGGGCGGTGAGCACCGGATGGCGCTGGGGTCCGTCGTCAACGGCACCCAATGCACGAAGGCATCACCGAAAAAAGTCAGGCCGAAGGCGTCGCCCTTGCGGTAATCCAGAAACTTGTCGATCGCCTTCATGGAGGCGTCGTACCGGTTGCCATCGCCAAAAGGCGCCAGCATGCTGGCGGAAACATCCACCGCGAACTGGATGTTGGTCATCGACCTTTTCTGGGTGGGCGGACCATTCCGCTGGGGCCCCGCCAGGATGCAAACACCGACCGCCAGCAACAGGGCCGGGATGCTCTCGGCGAGGGTGATCAACGTCCAGGCATAGGCGCCTTGGCCCACGGTCGCCTGATCCAGGGGCAATACCACCCGCCGGGAAGGAGCCAACCAACGCCTGGCCCACACCCAGCACAGCAACAGGGCGGGAAAAACCAGGGCGAACAGCAACGCCGGGTGGGCGAACTGCGGCCAGACCAGGGGAGTCGCCAGAAAACTCAAGCCGCGCCCCCCGTGGTATCCATTTCCCCGGCGGGAAGATTGCGGTAAGGCTCGAGTAGCGATTGCACATCCACCACACCGGCAGGACCGGGCTTGTGCAACCAGGATTCCAGTTGGGTCAGCAGGGGGCCGGCCTCGGGATGACGGCGCAACCGCTCCAACGCCTCGGAGGGATCACATTTTTCAAGGTCGAGCCTTTTGCGCCACCAGGCCAACAGACCCCTCTCCAATCCTGCGAGTTGCGAACCGGAAAGGTCTCCCCTCACCGCGCCCTCCACCAGGGGGCGCAACTTTTCCGCAAGGGATGGGGGATGGACCACCTCGCCCCGCTTGCCCTGCTTTTTCCCCGGGAAAAACGAAACGATTAACGCCACCAGGACGGCCACCCAACCAGCCCCCAGGGCGGTGACCAGCAGCCAATACCCACCCAGACTGGGACCTTTTTCTATGGTCAATTCATTTGGCTTGACCTGTCCGGGAGGCAAGACCGGCAGAATCTCCACCTGGACAGCAGGCAAATCCCCCAGGGGTGAGCGGTCCTTGCGCCTCAAGAACTTTCGCAGATCGTGGGTTCCGGGCTCCAGCCCGGTGTACTCGATGTCGTAGCGGAACAGGGATCCATGGGGGTAAACGCGAAGCACCTGGACCATCACGGGAGCCTTCCTGTCGGCGGATGGAATCGCCTCCAACTCGGTCCCTGGCAACACCAACCCCTCGAGCCTCCGGGGAATGCCCACCGTCGGTGGACGAGGCGGGGCCTCCTCTGCCCAGGCCAACCCCACCATCCACAGGCAGAAGACAAGCATTGCCCCTCGCCCCGTGCTTCCTAAGGGCATCGGCGCTCCGCCGGCAATCCTGATGAAGCTGGATACCATCCGGTTAGCCCCTGCCCCTGCCAAGAACATTGCGCGAGCGCAAAAACTGCCTCAGGTCGGCGACAAAAGGCCTGTCGGTGCGGATCAGCAGGTGGTCCACGCCGGCCCGCTTCAACTCCCGCGCTACGGGCTCCGGATCGACCCATGGCTTCACGCCTCGGGTGACAAAAACCCTGCCGGTTTCGGCCTCACCGGCCTGGATGAACCCCACGGACCCCAAACCTCCCTCGGCCGGGTCGCGGAACTGGAGCACCACCACATCGTGACGCTGGGCCATCAATTTGAGGGCGGCTACCGCACCGGGCTCCTGCAGGTCGCTGAGCACCACCACAAGGCACCGGTTGGGCAGCGTCGGGGCCAGTTCCGAGACCCGTCTGGAAAGGGTTGTCGGCTCGTCGTAGCGAAAATGTCGGAATTCGTGGAGCCATTGCAGGATCCTGGACTTGGACATCGTGGGATCGACACGCAAATCCCTGCCACCCACCCCAAGCACCCCCACGGGGCTGACCCTGTCGAGGCAGGCGAACGCCAATCCACCCGCGACATGGACGGCTACGGCGTATTTGCTCTTCCGTGTGGACGAGACCGTCATCGAGGCGGAGGTGTCCAGCAACAAAAAGCAGGGGAGCTGCTTGGGCGCCTCGTATTCCTTGACGAAAACCTTGCCGGTGCGGGCGGTCACCCGCCAGTCGATGGACCGGACCGGGTCACCCGGTTGGTACTGCCTGGATTGGGCGTACTCGATCCCCGAACCCAGGAATGGCGACCGGTCCGTGCCGTACCCTAGCGCGTCCGCCAATTTCCTGACCGCGATCAGGAATTGGCGGGTGTTCAGGTGGTCGGCGGTTTCCAGTCGGCCTTCCATTCGGTCCATCACCCGGCGCCAAATCGGTCCAACCCGCATTCAGAACCCGGTCATCAAGCCCGGGATTCAGCCGCCAAGGCCACCGCTTCCCGGGCCTTGCCGGCCTGTTTGCCCCGGGTGAGGTCATGGAGGATCTCCACCAGCACATCCTCGGCGCGCTTGCCGTCGGCCAAAGCCTCATAATTCAGACGAATCCTGTGCAAAATCACATCGGGCGCCAACGCGTAGAGGTCGTCGGGCACCACATAAGCCCTGCCGCGGATCAGTGCCCGGGCCTTGGCGGCCTTGATGAGGGCGATGCCGGCGCGCGGACTGGCACCCAACTCGATATCGGGATGGTTCCGGGTGCGGGTGATGGCGTCCACCACATGCTCGAGGAATGTGTCGCTCACATGAACCGCGGCAGCCGCCTCCATCGCCTCGACCAGATCCTGGATGGTGCCCACCGGACGGTCTTCCATCACATCGAACTCGGTGCGGGCAACCGCCCCCGGGCCGTCGCGGCGGATGCCCAGGGCCATGTTGCGTTTCAGCACCTCCAGCTCCTCCGTTGGCGTCGGGTACTGGAGGCGGTGGCGCAGCATGAAGCGATCCAACTGGGCCTCGGGCAATTCGAAGGTTCCGGCTTGTTCCACAGGGTTTTGCGTGGCGATCACCAGGAAGGGGGATGGCAACCTGAACGATTCCCTACCCAAGGTGACCCGCCGCTCCTGCATGGCCTCCAGCAGCGCGGACTGCACCTTCGGCGCGGCGCGGTTGATCTCATCGGCCAGCAGGAGGTTGGTGAAGATGGGTCCCTTGTTGACCCGGAATTCATTGGTCCGCTGGTCGAGAATCTCGGAACCAAGGATGTCGGAGGGGAGCAAGTCGATGGTGAATTGAACCCTGGCAAACTGCAGGCTGATGGATTTGGCAAGGCAGGAAACCAGCAGGGTTTTCGCCAAACCCGGAACACCTTCCAAAAGCAGGTGACCGCTTGTCAGCAATGCGATCAGGATTCTCTCGACGACTACATCCTGGCCCACCACCACGGTGCCGATCCGGTCGCGGACCCCGTCCAGGAATTTCACGACCGATTCGGGTGACTTCAACAGGGCTGAATTTGACTCAGACATCCTGGCTCCGGATCAAAAAAAGAGAAGGTGATGACCAGAACGCAACACACCAACAATCTGGACTGAAACTTAGGGCCTGAACCTAGAGCCTAACGGAGAACCCATGCTTCCAGAAGGAAACAAGCATGAAAAAGGAACCGGAAACGATCCCTCGGAATAATTCGGAATTCCTGGCCACCATCCAGCCCGGCAGGAATTCCATATCGCGGTAGCAAGGAGGGTTGCTTCGAATTTCGAATGGCATGAAATTTAAGGTTGGAAAGCAGTACACCCGGAGGGATTCGAACCCCCAACCCTCGGTTCCGAAGACCGATGCTCTGTCCAGTTGAGCTACGGGTGCGCGTGCCTTGAAAGCTTATGCCGAATGGGGGGTCCCGCCAAGATGGCAATCCCCGAAACATGATTCAACCTGGAACATTATAATATCTTTCAATTAACAATGATAAATAAACATGAATAATTATGTAAAACAAAAGCCATTGTTTCCCATTTGAGTTGCGTTTTGAAAGGGTTTCATCGTATTAGAAGGTACCTTGCGTGCAGCAACGGTCTTTTATGGGCTTCGTGAAGCCTGGGTGCAAGAAAATTGGGAGTTGTTTCCATGTCCGAGAGCAAAGCCGAAGAGAACCAGCAAGTTGAAATGTTGGTCCACGACAAAGATGCCCATGCGGCCTACGCCAACTTCGCCCGCGTGACAGCCACCCCCGAGGAGGTGATTGTCGACTTCGCCCTGAACCCCAACCCGTTTGCCCAAGGCAAGCAAGAGATCAACGTCAACAACCGTTTGATCATGAATTTCTACACAGCCAAGCGTTTGTTGAGCGCCCTGGCCATGACCATCCAGCGCCATGAGCAAAGTTTTGGCTCCATCGAACTGGATATCCGCAAGCGGGTCAGCCTGCCCGTCCCGCCCGCCAAGTAATACCAGCCCGGTTAAATCCAAAGCCCGTCAGAATTTGTGTCTGACGGGCTTTTTCCGTCCAGACCCCGGGCAATTTGCCGGCCCATTGGCGATTGGCAGTTGCATTCCCCTGGGCTGAAAGGCAGAATACAAGAACCTGCCTACTGCAATCAGTTGATGGTTTTGGTGAGCTTTTACCCGCCAAGCCCGGCTGATGATGGGTTGGGAGTCCTCGGACTTGCGTGTCCCGTTGCTCCCAAACCTGCCATCCCCGCCTGCCGGATTCACAGCCTTGGGCTGAAGGCCCACAGGAGATTGGAAACATGGCCCCAAGCCTAGTCCTCGCCTTGGCAATGATTCTGCCCCTTCCGGGAGCCGAAAATCCGCCAGCGGCATCCCAAGCCACCGGGCCGTTTTCCAAACTGGTTTTGCCTGCCGGGAAAAAGATCACCAAGGTGGAGGCGTTTCCGTCCTTACTCAAGCTCCATGGGTTGGATGACCGGGCCCAGGTGTTGCTGACCGGGACTCTGGATGACGGGTCCCTGGTCGACCTCACACACCACGCCAGCCTCTCCATCGACAAAAATTCCACTTTGAAGGCCCTTCCGGGTAACCGGGTCCAACCCCTGTCCAACGGCACTGCCACCGTGACTCTGACCCATGGAGGATTGAAAGCCTCGGTGCCGGTCGAGGTTCAATCCTGCGAGGCGCCGCTGCCCATCAACTTCACCAACCAGATCATCCCCATATTCACCAAAATGAGCTGCAATGGCGGTGGCTGCCATGGCAAGAGCGGCGGGCAGAACGGCTTCCGCCTGTCGTTGCTGGGCTTCGAGCCCGAAATCGATTATGTGAGTCTGGCGCGCGAGGAGCGGAACCGACGCATCCTGGTCACCGCACCGGACAACAGCCTGTTCCTGACCAAGGGCACGGGGCAGGTGGCCCACGGCGGCGGCCGGAAAATGGAAGTCGACAGCGACGAGTATCGTTTGGTTCGCCGATGGATCGCCACCGGCATGCCCTGGGGCAAACCCGGTGACCCGACCCTGGTAGATGTGACTGTCCACCCGGCCAACCGCGTGATGCGGGCTGGGAACACCCAGCAAATCGTGGTGCTGGCCCGATACTCCGACGGGCGCACCGAGGATATCACCCGACGGGCGCAATACGAGTCCAACGCCACGGATATCGCCACCGTGGACGGTGGCGCTCTCGTGCGCGCCGGCGAGTCCTCTGGAGAAGCCACCGTCATGGTGCGCTATCAGGACCGGGTGGCGACATTCAGGGCCACGGTGCCACTTTCCAAGCCTTCACCGCCCTGGGAGTTCGCGGCGAAAACCCTGGTCGACACACACACCGCCGCCAAATGGCGTGAACTCGGGTTGGCCCCGAGTGCCAACACCACCGACGAGATCTTCCTGCGCCGGGCCTCGCTGGACCTGACTGGCAGCCTGCCCACCGCCGAGGCGGTGCGCCAGTTCGTGGCGGACAAGGACCCGGCCAAGCGCGACAAGCTGATCGACAGGCTGGTGGACTCCCCCGAATACGCCTACTTCTTCGCGGGCAAATGGGCCGACATTTTGAAAGTGAAGCGGGGTGGCGACGGCAACCGCGCCACAGGCACCTTCGCCTTCCACGCCTGGCTGCGCGACGCGATGGCCAACGACATGCCCTACAACGAATTCGCCCGCGCGGTACTGGCGGGGACGGGCGATGAATCCACCCACCCGCCCGTGTTTTGGACGCTGCATCAGCCCGGTGTTGAGCAGTTCGTGGACGACACCGCCCAGGTCTTCATGGGGCTGCGTCTGACCTGCGCGCAGTGCCACCACCACCCTTACGAGAAATGGAGCCAGGACGACTACTGGGGCCTGGCCAACTTCTTCTCCCGCGTGGGCAAGAAAGACATCCCCCTGGGAGCCAACGCCGCCAACCAGGAAAAAAAGCGCACTATGGTGGTGGCCAATCCCAGCGGCAATGTGAACAACAAGCGCAACAACCAGCCGGCCCCCTTCAAGGCCCTCGACACCCCGCCCGTGACCATCGAACCCGGTGACGACCCCCGGCAGGCCCTGTCGGACTGGCTGACCGCCGACAAAAACCCGTTCTTCGCCAAGGCCATCGCCAATCGTATGTGGGCCCACTTCTTCAACCGGGGCCTGGTGGACCCCATGGACGACATGCGCCTGACCAACCCGCCCAGCAACCCGGCCCTGCTGGACGCGCTGGCGAAGGACTTTGTGGCGCACAAGTACTCCATCAAGCACCTGGTGAAAACCATGGTGAAAAGCAGAACCTACCAGCTTTCGGCCGAACCGAACGATTTCAACCAGAACGACAAGCAGAACCATGCGCGTTACTATCCCCGCCGCCAGCCGGCGGAGGTGCTGTACGACGCCATCTGCCAGGTTACCGGAGCCCCCTCCGCCTTTGGGGGGTTGCCCACCGACCAGAAATCACCCCGCCGGGCGACCATGTTGCCGGATGAATCGTTCAGCACCTATTTCCTGGATGTGTTCGGGAAGCCCCAACGGATCAGCGCGTGCGAGTGCGAGCGCGGCGGCGACGCCAACCTGGCCCAGGCCCTGCACCTGCTGAACTCCGACGAGATCCAGAACATGCTGACCCGCGCGGGTGGCCGAGCAGACCTGTTGGCCAAGGACAAGCGGCCAGACGGCGAATTGCTCGACGAGCTATTCCTCTGCACCGTGGGCAGGCTCCCCACCGCGGAGCAGAAAAAAACGGCCCTGGAGCACCTGGTGAAGCACAAGGACAAACGAAAAGTGGCTTTTGAAAATATCCTCTGGGCCCTGGTGAACACCCGGGAGTTCCTTTTCGTCCAGTAAGGTTTTTTCAACCCGTTTTTCCTGGCCCGGGGCAATCGCCCCGGGCTTTTGTTTTTTGCCGGCCCGCCGGTAGGATGGCGGAATCAAACGGCACCTGTTTCCAGCCTTTTTGGTCCCCCAAGGAGACCTCAGTCCATGCGACCCATCGCCTACTGCCTGGCCCTTTGGACCTGCGTCGCCTTGGCGCACGCCGGCGAGCCGGTAAAGCCTGCGGATAACCAACCCAAACCGGTGGCGGGCCAGCCGTATCGTCCCAAGGTTGCGGGAGCCTCGGACGAGGGTGTGAACGCCATCAAGCGGGTGAAAATCGCCGAAGGATTTGCCATGCGCCAATGGGCCGCCGAGCCCTTGCTGGCCAACCCCGTCGCCTTCACCTTCGACAACAAGGGACGGTGCTTCGTTGCCGAAACATTCCGGCTGCACGCCGGCGTGACCGACATCCGCAACCACATGGACTGGCTGGACGCAGATCTCGCATGCCGGACTGTGGAAGACCGTGACCGCATGTACAAGGACAAATTGAAGGACAAGGCGGATGAATACGGCATCCATCACGACCGTGTGAAACTGGTGGTGGATTCGGACGGCGACGGCACCGCCGACAAGGCCGAGGTGTTCGCCGACGGTTTCAAGAACCGCGTGGACGGCATCGGCTCGGGGGTTCTGGCCCGCAACGGCAAAGTCTTTTACACCTGCATCCCCGACCTTTGGCAACTGGATGACACAGGCTCCCTCACCCCGGCTTCGGGAAGGCGCAAGCTCTCAAGCGGCTACGGAGTGCATGTCGGGTTTCTGGGCCATGACCTGCACGGTCTGACCCAGGGAATGGATGGGCGGATTTATTTCAGCATTGGCGACCGCGGATTATCGGTCGATCTGCCCGGCGGCGCGAAAATCAACCTGCCGGATACCGGGGCCGTGCTCCGTTGCGAACCGGATGGCAGCAGGCTGGAGCTGTTCGCATTCGGCCTGCGCAACCCCCAGGAGCTGGCGTTTGATGACAGCGGGGAACTGTTCACCGGCGACAACAATTCCGATGGCGGCGACCAGGCGCGCTGGGTGCACCTGGTGGAAGGCTCCGATTCAGGCTGGCGGATCGGCTGGCAGTTCTTGGAAAAGCCGATGGCGCGCGGCGCCTGGAATCTGGAAAGCATGTGGAAACCGCGCAACACTGATCAACCCGCCTACATTTTGCCCCCGTTGGCCAATGTGGGAGCCGGCCCCTCCGGCCTGGCGGCCTACCCGGGCACAGGCCTCGACCCGCGGTATCAAGGGGTATTCCTGCTTTGCGATTTCCGAGGCGGACCGGGAGGCAGCGGCATCCACGCCATCTGGAACAAACAAGACGGGGCAGGCTACCGTTTCGACAAGCGCGAACAGTTCTTGAATTCCCTGTTGGTGACGGATGTGGAATTCGCCCCGTGGGGCGAGGTGGTGGTGAGCGACTGGATCGATGGGTGGGGCTTGCCCACCAAGGGCAGGCTGTACGCCCTGAAGGACCAAAAAACGTTCAAGGATCCCATCGTCAAGGAAACAGCCGAGCTTCTGGCTGGTGGAGTGGCCAAGGCTGACACAGCCACCCTGGTCAAGTTGCTGGACCACGCCGACCGGCGGGTGAGAATGGAAGCCCACCTGGCCTTGTCCGACAAAGGTGCGGTGACGGAATTGGCCCAGGCGGCCGAAACCGGATCGCAACGCGCCCGGGTGCATGCTGTTTGGGGACTGGGTCGCGCGCTGAGGCTGATGTGCACCCGATCCAGGCTGGACCCCGGCACCCCGGCGGCCCAGGCCCTGGATCGACTGGCGGCGCTGTCCAGAACATCCGACTCCGAAGTGCGGATGCAGGTGGCCAGGGTTCTGGGTGAAATTCCGGGGACGGAAAAAACCCTGCTAGACCTCCTGGAAGACTCTGCGCCCCGGGTGAGCAGCAAGGCAGCCTTGTCGCTGGCCCGGCGCAAATCCTCCGCCTGCGCCGACAAGGTGATGGCGCTTCTGGAAAAGAACAACAATGCCGATCTGGTGATTCGCCATTCGCTCGCCATGGCCCTTCACGGTGCCGGCGAGGCGGCCTGGGCCGCCGCTGCCGTACACGGGTCGGCCGCGGTCCGTTTGGGTGCGGTTTTGGCGCTGCGGCGTGCCGGTGACAAGGCGCCAACCGCCCTTCTGACCGGTCTCCTGGCTGACAAGGACACCCTTGTGGCGACGGAGGCTGCCCGGGCCGTGTATGAAACCGCATCCGAGGAAAGCCTGCCGGCATTGGGTGCGCAATCGTCGCGTGCCGGCGCGACTGATCCAGCCATCCGGCGTTCGCTTGCCGCGCTGAGACGGATTGGAACGGGCGAATCAGCCAGGGCTGTGGCGGCCCATGCGGCCAAGGCGGGTGCCAGCGAGATCACGCGTGTGGAGGCCATCGAAATTTTGGAGAACTGGGCGCAGCCCATCGGTCGGGATGCCCTGACAGGCTTGTGGCGCCCCGGAAAACCTGGCAACGCCTCCGACGCGGCGGATGCCATACGCGCCAACCTTGGCAGCCTGTTGTCGGGTTCGCCCAAGGTGCGCAGCGCCGTGGTGAAGGCGGCGGGCAAGCTGGGCCTGAAAGATATGGCACCCACGCTGGCGGCAATGGCCCTTGACCTGGGCCAAACGGTAAACGCCCGCGTGGAAGCCATTGAAGGCTTGGCCGAACTGGATGGAAAACTGCTGGAGGAAAATCTGCCAAACCTGATGAAGGATTCGGCCGAAAAGGTGCGGGCTCAGGCCTATTTCTGGAAACTCAAGCGGGGCGACGACTTGACCTTCGTCACCCAAAAGGCCAAATTTTCGGATTTCGGAGCCCAAGAGCAGCAGGCGATCATCCGCGGCCTTTTAGCCAAGGACAGGGCGGCTCGGAACGAGTTGCTGGGCAAACTTGCCAAGGCGTTCGCGGAAGGCAAATTGCGGCCGGAGGCCGGGTTGGAAATCCGGGAGGCCTTGGAAGCTAGGACGCGGATTTCCGCCGAGGATGCCCGCAAAAAACTGGCGTCGATGGCCCATGATGATTGCCTGCAGGGAGGCGACCCGGAAACCGGCAAGCGGGTATTCCTCCAAAAAGCGGAGGTGAGTTGCCTGCGGTGCCACCAAGTGGGAGGCACGGGAGGGATCGTCGGCCCTGCGCTGGATGGACTGGGCGGCAAGAAAGACGCGCGTTATCTGCTGGAAAGCATCCTGGAGCCATCGAAGGCGATCGCCGAAGGATACCAGTCGGTGGTGGTGGAATTGACCAGCGGCAAAACGCTTACCGGCGTGCTGCGCGGCGAGGATGCCGAGACCCTGAAGTTGGTCACCGCCGAGGGAGCCGAATTGAAGATTCCAAAGAAGGAGATCGAGGAGCGGTCCAGCGGGCCCAGCGCCATGCCGGCCGATTTGTCCAAAAAAATGTCCCGTCGGGAATTGCGCGATGTGGTGGAGTACCTGAAATCGCTGAAATGATCCAGAAAAACGGCCTTGAATTCAGAGAACTGGCCCCCCTTGGCTGACCGGCTAGGGTTGCCGTCTTTTCGGGAACCCAACCACTTTTTGCCCGCCACCCGGCGGGGAATCGCCCGGGGCATTTTGGTATAGTCGGGCCAATTCCCAGAGGATTGGACCACGCCCATGCCTTACGCCCAGTTCGACCGCTCGCAATTGAAAATCCAACCGTTGGCGCTGCGCCAAAATGACTTGGACAAGTCGTGTCTGGTGCCACTGAACACTCCCCCGAAACCAGATCTCGACACGGCAATCGGGCGGATCGGCCAGTGGCTGGAGCATGCCCGTCGGGGCAACCGCGCCCGGTTGTGGGTGATGGGAGCCCATGTGATCCGGGCAGGGGTGGTGCCTCATCTGATCGACCTGATGGATTCGGGCCACATCACCGGCATCGCGCTCAACGGCGCGGGACCGATCCATGACTGGGAATTCGCCCTCATCGGCGCCAGCACCGAAAGTGTCGCCCGCTATATTCGCACCGGGGAATTCGGCCTGTGGACCGAAACCGGTCGGATCAACGGGGTGGTGAAAAAGGCCGCCAAGGAGGGGATCGGCATTGGTGAAGCCCTGGGCCGGGAAATATTGGAAGGGGATTTCCCAAACAAGGACATTTCCCTGCTGGCCCAGGCGTACAAGCGCCGGATCCCGGTCACGGTGCATGTGGGGATTGGCCAGGACATCCTCCATGAGCATCCCACCTGTGACGGTGCCGCCTTCGGAGCCGCCAGCTACACCGATTTCCTGGTGTTCACCCGACTGGTGCAGGATCTGGAGGAAGGGGTTCTGCTCAATCTGGGCAGCGCGGTGATGGGCCCCGAGGTTTACCTGAAGGCACTCGCCATGGCGCGGAATGTGGCGCTGCAAAAAGGGGAAAAGGTGGCGAATTTCTGCACCGCCGTCTTCGACCTGATGGCCTTGGGCAACGACTGGAAAGCCCAGGCCCCCAAAAGTGACCCCCGGTACTACTACCGCCCGTGGAAAACCATCCTGGTGCGCACAGTGGCGGATGGTGGCGAAAGTCATTATGTGCAGGGTGACCACCGTGACACGGTGGTGGGCCTGCGCCATTCAGCACAAGCCGCCAAAAACAAACCAGAGGCGCCACTGGGAGGAAACCGGGCATGAGCGGATTCCCCCTGACCCGGGACAAACTGGAGCAGGCGCTGGGCAAAGCGAAGGATTTGCGCATTGCCGTGGTGGGCGATCTGTTTTTGGACCGGTACCTCCACATCGACCGGAAACTGGATGAGGACTCGATTGAGACCGGGGAAATCGCCTTCCAGGTGACACGGGTTATCGCGTCACCCGGCGCGGCGGGCACCGTGATCAACAACCTGTCCGCCCTCGGGGTGGGAACCATCCTGCCGGTGGCCTTCATCGGGGATGACGGGGAAGGTTACGAACTGCTGCAGGCCCTGAGAAAAACTCCCGGCGTTGAAATCGACCATCTGGTGACCACCAGTGAACGGAGAACCCCCACCTACACCAAGCCGATGCACCTGCACCCCGGCAAGGAACCGGTGGAAGGCAACCGCCTGGATATCCGCAACCGCCTAGGAACCCCGCAGGCGGTGATTGGGGAACTGAAGTCAAAGGTAACCGCCTTGTGGCCCACCCTGGACGGCGTGATCATCCTAGACCAGGTTGGCGATCCCACCACGGGCGTGATCACCGATGATATGGCGCATCATCTGGCGGATTTGGCAAGGCAATATCCCAATGTGGTCACGCTGGCCGACAGTCGCGAACGGATCGGCGTGTTCCGCAATCTGGCGCTGAAGCCGAACAGGCGGGAGACCCTGCGGGCCGTGGCCTTGCCTGACGACGCGACTGACCAGGAATTGGAAACCGGTATCCAGAAGTTGGCGCAACACGGCGCCCCCGTGTTTTGCACCCGCGCGGAGGAGGGGATTTTGCTGGCCACGGGACAGGGCAAGCCGCTCGAACAAGTTCCGGGAATCAAGGTGAAGGGCCCCATCGATCCGGTGGGGGCCGGGGACAGCACCAGCGCGGGAATCGTGCTGGGAAGGACCAGCGGATTGACCGACGCCGAGTCTGCAGCCCTGGGATGCCTGGTGGCCTCGATCACGGTGCAGAAAATCGGGACCACCGGAACGGCCTCGCCCGCCGAGTTGCGGGCCTTACTGCGGTAGGATTCCTGAGATCACCATTCCTCCTGCTTTTCACCGGCGGCCTTGCGCTGCTTTTTGCGCACGTCGTTCTGATATGCCTCGGCTATCAGGGCAGACACTTTTTCAGCGAAATGGGCGGCTGAAGGGTTGATGATGCTGACCCAACTCGCCTTTCCGTAGAGCGGATGGGGAAAAAGGGTGTCGATGACCGAATAATCAAACGCCCCATCGGCCTTGCCGAACAGGGTGCCAAAGGTTTCGCGCGGCACGCCCAGGTTCAGGCGGTATGCTCCCGGGCGATCCAGCCGGGATTGGGAATCGTGCTCGTTGTCCCGTGTCACGATGGTTACAAAAGGGAACATCTGTTCCGGGCCATAGAAAAAGAAGGTGGTCCCATCTTTTTCCACCAGGTGCACATCCGCGAACGATTCCCGGATGTGATTGACAATCGTGGCGATTTCCATGGAGCGGGCCCTTTCCGGTTAGGCAACAAGATCATTCCGCGGCCGGTTCCGCGTCATCCGCGGTGGAGGCGACCCCTGGCTTGTCCCTAGGAATCTCCAAACCCAGCAAAGCCCGGCAGGCATGAACCTCGGAACGCAATCGACGGCGGAGGATGCGCTGGTCCGCCATTTCCTCCGGGCTGAAAGTCAAAGGTTGACCGAAGGCCAAGTGGATCGGTCGGTTGAAATCGCGTTTCTTGTTTTTGCCGGGCGGTCCGCCGGCGTAACTGAAATAGGCCCCCCAGCCTCCCTCGATCCAAACAGGGATGACAGTGGCATCGGGGTGTTTCTGGACCAGCATGGCCACACCGCGGCCGAACAGCTTGGTGGAGGGTTCCTCAACCTTGCGAAGGGTTCCCTCCGGGAAAATGAGAACCGTGCCACCCTTTTCCAGAACGGCCGAGGCCTCATCCAGCTCCGGAGCAGTCTTTCGGGCGACCGCCGCGGGCACACGGATGGCTCCCACCACTTCTTTCATCAAGAATCGGATACCAGGTAGATCGTAAAAAACGCTGGTCATCATCGGTATGAACCGGCGTGGGAGCACCTTGCCGATCCAGAACGGATCGGTGTATGTGGTGTGATTGGAAACCAACAACACAGGGCCCGAAGCGGGCAAGGCATCCAACCCTGGACCAGCCGTCCGGAAACGGTAGGTAGGCATCAGGAAAATCTCGAGGATCAACTCGATGGCGGCCCTTTTGAGGGCCCAAGCCAGGGAAACGGCTATCCCCAAGCACACCAAGGCATACCAACCCCAGGAGAACCGTCCCATATCCAACACCAAGGCGACATGGCTGGTCACAAAACCCAACATCCAAGGGGTT
>Ga0315906_10001842_pt1 | contig 30714 bp, 27 predicted proteins | sample LakEriMetagenome_4_FD_203526 | JGI IMG/M metagenome (GOLD analysis project Ga0315906, IMG submission 203526) | Freshwater fungal communities from buoy surface, Lake Erie, Ohio, United States - Buoy 2 MA122 | ecosystem: Environmental > Aquatic > Freshwater > Lake > Lake biofilm | place: USA...
AAATCAAATGTTCAGCAAGATGGAACTATCGGATTTCAGACAAATGCGAAAGTCATAATCGATTCGAATGCTATTGAAGAAAAAAAATATAGTCTTGGTGAAGGTTTTGCTATTGGATTTACTTACGGCACGAATACGCTAACCGACTATGTTTCGCAATTTAAATTTGTTTTTACGAAAAAAGGAGCTTCGTCTATTGGTGGATTTGCGGCAATTGGAAATATGTTCCCACCTATTTGGAATTGGCAAGCCTTCTGGTTGAATACAGCATTACTTTCTATCATCCTTGCATTCATGAATATTTTGCCAATCCCTGCCTTGGATGGCGGTCATGTTGTGTTTTTACTTTATGAAATGATAACAGGTAAAGAAGCACCGCAGAAAATTCTAGAATACGCTCAATATGTTGGGATTGTATTGTTACTTGGCCTCATGATTTATGCCAATGGAAATGATTTGATTCGCTGGTTGTTTTAAATTTACCGCTATCTAAATTAAGAATAGAGGACGCTCAGAAAGTGGTCCGCTGCGATGGAAATCGAAAGAAAGATCCAAATTAAAATTTATTCTAACGATTCGATTAAAAATAAATTAATACCATTAATTTTACAAAGTCAAAAATCACATTTTCAATGTTCGAATCATGACAATTTAAATCAATAATCTTGAATATGAAGAAGTTAATTTTTACGCTCTCCTTACTTTACAGCTTGATTGGGATTTCACAGAATTATCTCGGTGTAACCAATAGCAATTACGCTGGAGTATTGGGTACCGACCTTCAGCCTGCCAGCTTCGTAGACGGTCGATTCAGATTTGACCTAAACTTATTTAGCATGAATATTGGACTTTCCCAAAACTTGGGTTATTTCGATGCAGCTGCCATGCGCGATGCCCAAGGAGGAAATGGTTATTGGTGGAAAAAGTCATTTGGTGACTCTTTGATTTTCAAAAGCTGGGCAAAGATCGATTCGGCAATGCTAGGTGGTTTTTTTGTTAACAGTTTTGATGCTGATAGTGACAAAAAACTAGGAATCTATTCCAATATTCAATTTGACTTGTTTAACTTCATGTTCCATGTGAATCCTAAGGTTGCGGTTGGCTTTACAGCAAAAGTTCGTTCAGTTACAAACATTGATAACATTGACCCCAAATTAGCCCTTCTTGCACAAGTTGATCTAGAACGACCTGAACTTTGGAATTTGAAGCTGGAAGAAGGACTTTTTAATATTAATCATTTGTCTTGGTTGGAATATGGATTGAATTATTCCCAAGTGTTATATGACAAAGAGGCTCATTTTTTAAAAGTAGGTGGAAAAGTAAAATATTTATCGGGTTTGGCCTCTGCCTATTTATATTCCAAAAATTTCGAGTATAACCTATTAAATTCAGATACATCCGTTTACCTGGCAGGTGACTTTAGTTATGGCTATTCAAATAATTTTGATGGTTTAACGTCTGGCGATTTTTCTTCTGTTTTAAAACAACAATCTAAGTTTGGACTGGGGTTGGATTTCGGAGTTGTTTACGAATGGCGTCCTGACTGGAAAAAGTATAATTACAGTTCAGAGGGTGGTAAAAACATTTGGGCAAGAGACCAAAATAAATACAAGGCTCGAATTGGCTTTTCGATCCTTGACTTGGGGTCTGTAAAGTTTCAGAAGGGTGGACTTAGTAAAGATTTCAGTGTGTCAGCAAATTATGCATTTGACCTTAGGAGATTTAAAACAGTAACAAGTGTTGAAAACTTTGACCAAATTATCGACACCCTAATCAATGATGCAACGACAAATGGAAATTTAAGTTGGAAAGCTACCGAAAAAGAATACGGCAGCTTCAGCATGCGAACACCGACTGTTGTAAGTTTACAGGCTGACTATCATATTTGGAAGTGGTTTTACATAAACGCAACTGGAATATTGGATGTTGTTTCCATTAATAGAGCCTCTAAAGTCAAAGCGCCTAATCAATTCTCCATAACACCTAGCTTTGATTTGGCATCCTTTGGTATACATGTTCCGATTTACGTTAGTTCAATTAGCGGCCTCAGAGTAGGTGCAGCTATGCGTTTAGGACCACTAACAGTTGGTTTTACTGAAATTAATTCAATTTTAGCTACAGGAAAGGCATATGGATCTCAATTTTACTTTGGATTGAGATTACCAGTTCTTTACGAAACAAAAAAGAAAACCCCTTAATCTTAACTTTCTCGAACTTTAAATGTTTTTAGAGCAAGTGTATTCAAAGCTAGTCTTAGCTATGTTATCAAATTATTAAGCCAAACTTAATATAAGCTTAACTATTCATTAATTCGAAGATTAATTAGCGATCGTTCCTTTGCATGGATTTAAAAATGCACACGTATGAATTCGTTAAAAACTTGGTTTGTTTGTCTATTATTTTCATTCACCTTTTGTCTCAACGCACAAGACACAAAAATTTTTGGAATCGTGAAAGACAACGTTTCAAGCGAACGTTTAATTGGAGCTAAGATTATTGTCAAAGGACAACCAGGTATTGGTGGCTTAAGTGATGAAAATGGGAAATATACCATATCGAATATCAAACCTGGAAATATAATTCTAGAAATCCGCTATGAAAGTTACAAGACTAAAATTGTAGATGCATTTGCTTTAAAAGCAGGAGAATCAAAAGAACTAAACATCGAACTAGAAAAACTAGTAATTGATCGTAAGGGAGTTACCGTTACAAAAAAAATAAATAAAGAATCTACCACCGAACTCATTCGCATGCAAAAAAATAGTGCGACTGTAGTAGATGGAATTAATGCAGAAACTTTCAAGAAAACTCCAGATTCAAAAGCCTCAGATGTCTTAAAACGAATTTCTGGAGCTAGTGTACAGGATAATAAATTTGTAGTTATTCGCGGATTGAGTGACCGCTACAATTTTGCGCTCCTAAATGGTGCCGCCCTTCCAAGTTCAGAAAGTGATAGAAAAGCGTTTTCATTTGATATTTTCCCATCTAATATGTTGGATAATTTATTGATTATGAAGACCGCTACTCCGGAACTTCCAGGAGAATTTGCAGGAGGAGTAATTGATATTAACACAACCGAACCGAAAGAAACGAGTTTTCAAAATATTCAAATTGGTGGAGCTTATAATACAATTACAACATTCAAGGATTTCAGAACCTATACTGGCGGAAGCACTGATTTCTTAGGTCTTGGATCGGGCTCTAGAGCTCTACCTGATGGACTGCCAACCACTGAGCAATTCAATGCCACTACAAATACTGAAAAAGCTGGTTTAGCTAAATTAATCAATTCCGATTGGGGCTCGTTTAACCGAAAAGCATTACCTAATCTAAGTTTACAATATTCAATTGGTCGAATGATTCAATTAAAGGAAAAAAGAAAGTTTGGTTATGTATTCGCTTATTCTTACCAAAATAATTTTACATTCAGCCAGGTTACGCGAAGGGAATTTGAAGAGCAAGCAACAGGTGTAATTACCAAAAATGAATTGAAGGATTCGGCTTTTACTCAATCTGTTTTGAATAGCGCACTGTTTAACCTATCATTTAGCTTTAATGAAAAAAACAAAATTCAATTCAAAAATATGTACTCAATATCTTCAGACGATAAAGTGAACGTTAGAAATGGAAAGCGGGATATGGACATTGAATCAGTTTATTCGGAAAAATCAACGAACTTTTGGTATACTCAAAATAATTTATTTACAACGCAACTAATTGGTAATCACGAACTAAAAAACAAACTTAAATTCAAGTGGGTTGGTTGCTTTAGTGATGTAAAAAGAGAGATTCCTTTTCTTAGAAGAACGGTTTACCAACAAGTAGATACGACTTTGCCATTTTTCGCAGTGATTCAAAATAATGACATCAGTACACTTGGCGCAGGAAACATGTTTTGGTCAGAAATGAATGAAAAAATCTTCAATGGAAGATACGATGTTTCATATCCTATAAACCTCGGCTTAGTGAAAAATGAAATCAAAACAGGTGGTTTTCATCAGTACAGGACTAGAACTTTTTCAGCAAGAAATCTTGGATTTTCAAAATATAATCCCGCAGGAAGCGCAAATTTCAATGGTTCACTTCTAAACTTGCCGGCAGATCAAATATTCGCATCGGAAAATATGGGCTTAATGGCAGACGGAAAAGGTGGATTTAAATTAGAAGAAGGCACAAATGTAGATGATAGCTATCAAGCTCATTCATTTCTCAATGCAGGATTTATTCAGCTAGACAGTAAACTCGGAGAAAAATTACGCTTGGTTGGTGGTGCCCGATTAGAGTCTTATAACCAAGTTTTTAACTACGTTGAATTTGGCTCAAATTTAGAGAGGACAATTGACACAACCGTGGTTGACATTTTGCCATCCGTAAATTTAATTTATTCACCCATACCTAAAATCAATATACGGGCAAGTTATTCTAAAACTGTTTCTCGTCCAGAGTTTAGGGAATTGGCTCCATTCTCCTTTTATAATTTTCTTAATGACAATTTAACATCGGGAGATCCATACTTGCAACGCGCAAAAATTAATAATTATGACTTGCGATTTGAATATTTTCCAGGTGCAGGCCAAATAATTAGTCTTTCAGGATTCTATAAGCAATTCTTCAATCCCATCGAATTAATTTTAAGAACAGGCACTTCAGGAACACCGGAATTGTATTTCGATAATGTTGGAAATGTAGTTAATTATGGAGGTGAAATTGAATATAGAATAAATTTAGGTGTTTTAAAATCAAAGGATAGTGCATCATTTTTAAAAGACATCACTTTATATTTCAATGGCGCCTTAATTCGTTCAGAAGTAGACCTAAGTGCATTGCCAGGTCAATCAGAGTATTTAAAGTCCGCGAGACCACTTCAAGGTCAATCCCCCTATCTGATTAATGCAGGAATATTTTATGCGGCTCCAAACAATTTAAACTTTAACTTATCCTATAATTTAGTTGGACAACGCATCGCTATTGCTGGAAGTATTCAAGAACCAAGCGTTTGGGAAAATGGACGAAACGTAATCGACTTCCAAATTTCAAAAATATTCAAGAAAAAGTTTGAACTGAAATTAAATGTGAAAGATATTCTAGCTCAAGATTTGGTTTTCTTTCAAGACATTAATAAAAATAAAAAATATGACAAAGGAATTGACAGTGCATGGCAAGAAATCACCTTCGGGCAGACTGTTTCTCTTTCCTTGAAGTATAATTTCTAACGAATTATTCAATCGATCAATATTAACGAATTGTTTTCTGCACTTAATAAAAAATTAACGAATACTTAAGATGGGTATAACGCCTCATAAAAAGTAACAACTGAAATTTGTACCCAATAAAAATTAGAAAAAATGAAAAAAATTTACATGTTTATAGCTGCTCTATGTTTGAGCGCTACAATTGAAGCACAAGATGCATTTTGGACTCCTACAAACTATAAAGGAGCTTTTCCGGTTACTGACGGAACGCCAGCAACTGATTGGACATCAGGATGGTCAAATTTCGATGCTGAAAACGAAGATTATCCGGCCACATTAACGACAGTTTCCTCCGATGTAACAACAAGCACAACATGGAGCGGAGTTATCCTTCTACAGAACAAAATATACGTAAAAAACAACGCTACTTTAACAATTGCTCCAGGAACCATTATTCGCGGCGATAAGGCTTCTCAAGGATCCTTGATTGTAACGCGTGGTGCAAAATTAAATGCAATCGGAACTGTTACTGACCCGATTGTTTTTACCTCCAACGAGGAAATAGGAAATAGAGGCGAAGGAGATTGGGGAGGATTAGTTATTTTAGGTTTAGCGCGTAATAATCAACCTGGTGGAGTTGCCAATATTGAGGGGATTGTGCCAACGACAGACACACAATACGGAGGGAATTTTGATACTGACAACTCAGGAACAATCAAGTATGTTCGAATCGAATTTGCAGGAATAGCATTAGAACCAAATAAAGAAATTAATGGTATTACTTTCGGTTCTGTTGGTTCTGCAACAACAGTAGATTACGTTCAAGTTTCCCATTCCGGTGATGACTCTTTTGAATGGTTTGGTGGAACGGTAAATTGCAAACACCTTATTGCATATAGAGGTTTAGATGACGATTTTGATACTGACTTTGGTTATCGTGGAAAAGTTCAGTTTGCTCTGTCAATTCGCGACAAAGATATTTCTGATGCTGCGGGAGATTCAAATTCATTTGAATCAGACAATGATGCTGCAGGATCAAATGCACAACCTATGACAATGCCCATTTTCTCCAATGTAACATTAGTTGGGCCAAAAGGTGATGGATCAATTGCGCTTCCAGTCGGAGAAAAATTTGAAAAAGCTTTTCGACTTAGAAGAAATACCTCAACATCTATATTTAACTCGCTTATAACAGGTTGGGAAAAGGGATTGTCTATTGAAGGAGCAGCGGTAGTTGACAATGTTAATGGAGACACATTAGTGTTTAGCAATAACATTCTAACAAATTTTAATTCGAACACGAACTTCATCAACAACTTCATCCCTAATTCAAATCCGCCAGTAACAGATGGAACCACCGATTCTTGGTATCTTTCCTGGTGGGTTAATGATGGCAACGATACTTCTTCAACATTGAATCAAGTAAATTGGGTGGACATCTTTGCTGCGCTTGGCTCTACTCCAGATGCTCGTTTATTAAATGGGTCAATTGCTTCAGCAGGTGCTTCTTTTACTAATCCTAAGTTTTTCAGTGTTGTTGCTCCAACAGTTAACACAAACTCTTTTACATACTGTCAAGGTGCTTCTGCTGCGCAATTATCCGCTATAGCGTCTAATGGAAATATTCTTTCGTGGTACGATGTTGCTACTGGAGGAACAGTATTATCTGGAACTCCAACACCATCCACAACTACTTCTGGAACATACACGTATTATGTAAGTCAAAAAAACACCAATGGCGATGAAAGTCCAAGAGTTGCAATTACTGTAACAGTTAACGCTCTTCCTTCAACACCAACTATTTCTGCAAGTGGTGCAACATCTTTCTGTACGGGAAGTAATGTGGTGTTAACTTCTTCAGCAGCATCAGGAAATTTATGGTCAACAACTGCTTCAACGCAATCAATTACAGTAACTGCGTCGGGTTCATATAGTGTTACAGTAACAGATAACAATGGATGTTCAGCTTCATCAAACGCAACAATTGTGAACGTAAGTGATTCACCAATCCCAACTGTTACTGCTTCTGCAACACAAGCTTGTTCAGGAGATATAGTTACTTTGACAGCGTCAAATTCTGATTCTTATTCATGGTCTAACGGTGCAACAACTCAATCAATTCAAGTAACAGAATCAGGAAACTACTCAGTTGTTACTACGAATTCTGATGCTTGTGCAGGTGTTGGTGCTTCGGACGTTGTTTCGTTATCATTTACAACAACACCTATTGCTGTAGGTTCATTCACAGTAAACGGAAACATTGTAACATTTACAAATACTTCGACTGGGGCATCGTCATACTCATGGGCGTTTGGTGATTTCACAAACTCATCAGCTTCTGACCCAGTGCACGCTTATGCCGTGAATGGTGATTATCAAGTAGTATTGACCGCAATTAATGGTAACTGTTCAGACACATCGATATTTAATGTTTCAATTGCCTTAAGCGTTGAAGAATTAATGGGAATTGCAAATGTGGTTGTTTATCCAAACCCAACTAGCGATGAGGTATTTGTAAGTTTTGACAATCAAAATGGAAATGCAATGCAAGTTGAATTAGTTGATCAATTAGGTCGAGTTGTATATTCAGAAAATGAAATCCAACAGATTGGGTTCAATAAAATCGGATTGAATTTATCACAAGTTTCTGATGGAGTGTATTCAATTCTCCTTCATTCTGGAAACAACACAATTGCAAAAAGAATAATTGTTAGAAAATAAAAAACAATAATCAAAGGGCTGAACTTAGTTTCAGCCCTTTTTACTCTAAACACAAATGCAAAACTTAAAAGGACATACCATACTGCTCGTTGATGATGAACCAGATATCCTTGAGTTTTTGTCATATAACATTCGAAAAGAAGGGTATAAAGTTTTTACGGCATCCAATGGCGAAGAGGCGATAAGACTGACACAACAATTGAATCCATCTCTAATTATTCTTGATGTAATGATGCCAAAAATGGATGGTATTGAAACTTGTCAAGTGATTAGAAAAGATTTGAATTTAGTCCAACCATTAATCGCTTTTCTCACTGCGCGAGCCGAAGATTATGCGCAAATTGCCGGTTTTGAAGCAGGCGGAGACGACTACATTTCAAAACCGATTAGACCTAGATTACTCATTAGTAAAATAGAAGCGCTGTTAAGACGATTGGAAAAATCAGGGGGGCTTGAAATAAATCAAGGTGCAAGAACTATTAAAATTGATCGAGAAAAATTTACCGTTGAAATCGAAGGGGAAGAACTTCTTCTACCCAAAAAAGAATTCGAACTTTTAGAACTTTTGGCAAGTCGGCCGGGTAAGGTATATAATCGCGAACAAATTTTAGCCATCGTTTGGGGAAATGAAACAATCGTTGGTGAACGAACAATCGATGTTCACATCAGAAAATTACGCGAAAAGCTTGGAGATGACTATATTCGTACCATAAAAGGAATCGGATATACCTTCAACGAAAAGTGAAAACTACCAAACCAAGCATTTTAATTTTATACGGGAGTTTAATTTTCTCCATTATAAGTTTTTTACTTGCACTATTTATCGATTTCATTATCATTCCGTTTTCAAATGCACTTCTCGTTTTAATTCCATTAATTTCAGGCGTTGTTGCCTATTTTGTATTTTATTATCTGCTTAAAAAATTTATAAATAATCGACTTTCATTGATTTATCGGTCTATTCAAGTAAATAATGGACTTGATTCTACTAAAAAACCGTCAATTGATGAGGTCCTTGAAAAAGCGGAATCGGATGTTAAGATTTGGAAAGAAGACAGAACAACAGAAATATCAAAACTCAAAGAACAAGAGCAATTTCGTAGAGAATTTTTAGGGAATTTGGCACATGAATTAAAAACACCTGTTTTTTCAATCCAAGGTTACATTTCAACATTACTCGATGGGGCGCTTGAGGATGAGGATATCAATCGCTCCTTTTTGGAACGAGCCAATAAGGCCACCGATCGCATGGTTGGAATTCTTGAGGATTTAGATCAAATTGCGAAATTGGAAGTTGAGGATTTAAAGCCTGAATTGCGCTCCTTTGATTTAACAGAACTAATAAAAGAAATACTTGAAACGTTAGAATTAAAGGCTAAACAGAAAAATATTGACTTAGTTCTGAAAAAAGACTACGGTCCAATTCATGTTCTAGCAGATCGCACTAAAATTGGTCAAGTACTAACAAACCTCATCAATAACTCCATCGCCTACGGAAAGGAAAATGGAAAAACAGAAATCAATCTTTTGGTATTTGAGAATCTTGTTACAATCGAAGTAATAGACAATGGAATAGGAATTGACCCTCAACATTTTCCACGTTTATTTGAACGATTTTACCGCGTTGAAAAAAGCAGAAATAGAAACGAGGGCGGTTCAGGACTTGGTCTTGCAATTGTTAAAAATATTCTCGATTCACACGGTCAGGCAATCAATGTTCGAAGCACAATAAACGCAGGAAGTACCTTTAGTTTTAGTTTGGAAAAAAGTAAAATTTCTGGCCCAGTTAGCTCTAGAGGAATTCCATTAAAATGATTTCAAGAAGTCTCGTTAAAAATCAAAATAAATTAGCTGATAAATTCAATACCTTACAAAATTTATTTACTTTAGTTATTCGACAAAAGTAGTAATGCGAAAGGTTCTATTTATTGACACGGTTCATCCAATCTTAATGGAACGCCTTACGAATAGAGGTTTTAACTGTGTTGATGCCACAACAATGACTCGGGAAGAAATTGTGATGGAGTTAAATGACACCTTGGGGATTGTCATTCGCTCTAGATTTAGCCTTGATCAAGAGTTTTTGAGATCGGCTCCTAAGCTAATGTTTATTGCACGTTCTGGTTCTGGATTAGAGAATATAGATCAATCATTTTGTAAGGAAAGAAAAATTGAACTTTTTAATTCACCAGAAGGAAATAGAAATGCCGTTGCTGAGCATGCATTAGGCATGCTATTAAACTTGCTAAACAAATTAAATTTAGCGGATTATCAAGTAAAAAATGGTTTATGGAATCGTGAAGCAAACCGTGGTGAAGAGCTAGATGGAAAAACAGTTGGAATTATAGGATATGGTAACAACGGATCTGCTTTCGCAAAAAAACTTCGCGGATTTGATGTAAGAGTTTTAGCCTATGATAAATACAAATCAGCATTTGGAGATCACTTTGTACAAGAGTGTACCTTAGAAGCCATTTTTCAGCAAGCAGATGTCTTAAGTTTTCACATCCCATTAAATAAAGAAACAAAATACTTTGCAAATGAAGAATTTTTCAATTCATTCGTAAAACCAATTCGTTTATTAAATCTTTCAAGAGGTAAAATTCTTAACACGAAAGATTTAGTATCCGCAATGAAATCCGGAAAAGTTTTAGGTGCCTGTCTGGATGTTCTTGAGTTCGAAACAAAAAGTTTTGAATCGTTTTTTGAGCAACATCTTCCGGATGAATTTAAATACTTGATTGATTCCGAAAACATTATTCTTTCTCCTCATATTGGGGGCTGGACAAAAGAAAGTTACTTTAAATTGAGTAATGTTTTGGCGGATAAAATATTGGATTGGAATAACAACGACTAACTTTTCAATTTAATCCTATTCGTTTTCGCCCCAGTTTTCCAAAAAATCATCTAAATCGCGTCTATCTTTTTTAGTTGGCTTTCCATCCGTCTGTCGATACGATCGTTGTGCCTCTTGATATAACTTGAGTTTTTCAACTTCCTCTGGCGGAGTTAAATCATTTATAAAGTTAGAAACCAATTGTGCCCCTACCCTTTTGTCATTGAAGTCTATAACTTGATAGGTAAATAAAGCCGTATTTCTATGAATATGAATTAGATCATTTATTTTGACCTCTCGAGAAGGCTTTACTTGCTCTCCATTAATTTTTACTTTTCCTTTAGATATTAATTCGGAAGCCAATGAACGTGTTTTCGCTAAACGAACACACCAAAGAAACTTATCCCAACGCAATTTCATCTTGAACTTTTTTCGAAAGGGAATGAAACACTAAATCATAAGAATGATCAATTAATTCTGCCAACAAATGATCATCAACATCTTCAAAAAGATGAATCGTGTTCCAATGTTTTTTGTTCATGTGAAAGCCCGGCTGAATACCTGTATATCGCTCTCTCAGATTAATTGCTTTCTCTGGATTACATTTGAGATTTATAGATTTGAATTCTGAAATATCCGCAAGTGCAAAAATCTTTCCTCCGACTTTAAATACTAAGGTGTTTTTATCAAAAGGAAAATGCTCTGTCGTTCCTTTTTTTTGCAAACAATCGGCGTAGAAATCTTCAATATTCATTTAATGAATAGCAGGTGCCATATCATTGTGACCAAGCGCATACAACATTTTTGTATGCTCTCTTAGGGCCTTATAAAAAGTGGAATAAGAATTATAAGGCAGGTTAAATTCCTTTGCCGTGTTGCTAACTATATTTGCGATTTTGCTATAATGTATATGACATATATTAGGAAAGAGATGGTGTTCTACTTGGTAATTTAATCCACCTACATACCAGGAAAACAATTTTGCTTTTGGCGCGAAATTAGCGGTGTTATAAAGTTGATTCACCGCCCAATCAGCATCGATGTTTCCTGAGTCGTCCGGCATCGGATAATTCGATGTTGGGACAACGTGAGCAGGCTGGAAAATTGCAGCTAGAATAAACCCGGAAATAAATTGCATCAATAGATAACCAATCAAAGTAATAAACCATGAAGCAGGGCTAAACAAAAATGGCAGCAACAAAAACAACAAAGCATAAAATACTTTACTAATAATAATGATAGTTAAGTGTTTGGCATAAGAAATCCCCTGGGATTCTACTAGACCCATTTTCTTGTATCTTGCTGCTTGTTTGTAATCTTTACTTACAAACCAAACCAACGTCATTAATCCGTAAAAAAACCAAGCGTAAATATGTTGAAAACGATGTATTTTAAGTCTTTTTTTGTGAGGCGAAAAACGCAAAAACATTGCCGGTGGATCAATGTCCTCATCAATTTCCGTCACATTGGTATACGTATGATGAAGCACATTGTGTTGAATTCTCCAATTAACATCGTTACCTCCCAGCAGTATGACAACCTTTCCAATCAGATCGTTAATTTTTTCATTTCTTGAATAGGCCCCATGATTGGCATCGTGCATTACTGACAATCCGATACCTGCCATACCAATCCCCATTACAGCCCAACAAAGCAAGTAAATCATAATCGACATACCCGAAACAAATAAAATAGAAAATGGAATTAAATAAATCAACATCATGCAGATTGTCTTCAATACCATTGCACTATTGGCATGTCTCGAAATGTTTTTTGACTTAAAATACTCGTTTACTCGTTGACGAAGCACCTTGTAAAACTCAGAGTTGTGTTCTTTAGAAAACGTAACGTTTGTATAATTCATACTATTGTTTATGAAACAAAGTTACCCAATTATGCAATACTAGTTTCATTTAATTTGTTAATGATAAAAATTACCATTAGCTTACGAGGCCTTGAAGCATACAAAATTTGTAATAAGCCTTTTTATTATTTAGTAATTGCTCATGATTTCCTCTTTCAATTATTTCTCCTTTTGAAAGCACTATTATTTCATCAGCATTTTTTATCGTGCTCAAACGATGAGCAATAACAAAAGATGTTCGACCTTTCATTAAAGCATCTAATGCCTCTTGAACCAATTTTTCGGATTCTGTATCCAAAGCAGAGGTTGCCTCATCAAGAATTAAAATATCTGGATCCTTATAAAGAGCCCTTGCAATATTTAATCTTTGTTTTTGTCCTCCCGAAAGTTTATTCCCCCTTTCACCTATTACCGTCGCATACCCATTTTCTAGCTCTTCAATAAATGAATGGGCATTTGAAGCAATTGCCGCTTTTTCTATTTTAGAAAAATTAGGGCTTTCATCGCCAAAAGCAATGTTTTCAGAAACAGAAACATTAAATAAAATAGACTCTTGAGAAACAATTCCGCTTAAGTTTCTCAAATCATGAATCTTAAGGTTACGAATATCAACGCCGTCTATTAAAATTGAACCCTCCGTGACATCATAAAATCGGGATAATAAATCCATAAGTGTTGATTTTCCACTTCCAGATTCACCTACAATAGCAACGGTAGTTCCCTTCTTAATTCTCCAATTTATATTATTCAATACTTTCTCTGAGTTACTGTAACTAAACCCAACATTTTCAAAAATAATTTCATCCTGAAATTCTGCAGCAGAAATAGGATTTGAGCATTCATTTATTTTTTCGTCACAATTCAAAATTTCATTTATTCTGTCCAATGATACTCGGCCTTTGTTAATTACAGCTATCCCACTCGAAACAGCCTGAATTGGTCGCAATAATTGCGAAAAGAGTACAATGAACGTAATGAATAATTCTCCAGTCAAAGCATGCTGCTTATTTACTGGGTCAATGATTTGCTTTCCCCCGAACCAAACAAGACACATCATAACACCGGCACCAATTGTCTCATTTAGCAAAGAGGAAACGTCCTTTTTTCTAATCGTTTTTGATGTTAGTTTTTGATGCCTAAAATTTATCTTTTCAAAGACATTTGACATGAATTTCAGTGCATTAAAAGATTTAATTATTCTAACACCGGTTAAGCTTTCATCAAATGATGACGTTAATAACCCTAATTGATGTTGGCCTTGCTTTGCGGTTCGTTTTAGGCTTTTACCAACAATCGATATGACGAATGCGGAAATCGGCAACAAAAAAAAGGAAACTAAAGTAAGCTCAGGGCTAATGAAAAACAGAGTGAGAACATGAATTAAAATGGAAATTGGATCTCTAAAAATTAATTCTAGGGCGCATACCACGGCGTTTTCAACTTCACCAACATCGTGACCCATTCTTGTCAATAAATCACCTTTTCGCTGATCTGAATGAAAAGATAATGGCAATCGAATTGACTTTTCGTAAATTTTATCACGAATGTCTTTAACAACTCTCGCTCGTAAATCCGATTGAAACCAAATTGCGAAATAACGGGACAGGTTTTTTAAAAAAAAGGCACAAAAAACCATAATACATACGATGAGTAACGCCATTTTTGGATCAGAATTTACAAGGCGACCCATTTCATAATTATAGCGATCGGTTAAATAAGTTGGCAGATCACCTATGCTTCCATTAAAATGAGGAGAAACTATTTTTTTTATTGCGTTGTCAGGATTGAATATTAACTGCAGAAAGGGAATAAATAAAACTAAAGACAGGAGGTTAAATAGCGTAAAAAGTAAGTTTCCAATTATGGTAAGTATTGCAAGCAGACGATATTTAAACGCAAATCCAAAAATCTGTGAAAAGGCTTTCATATTTAATATAACTTAACTGAACTGGAATTATCCAAAGAAAAAACTTGTTCCGCACAAAGATAACCAATGATTTAGTTATCTCAATACCTTTGAAACCCGATTATTAATTACATTTGAATAAAACTTGTTTCATTGAAAAACAGTGTTTCGGTTGTCATTCCAAATTATAATGGAGAAAACATCATTGTGCAAACGATTAGCTTCGCCATTGAAGCGTTAAAAACAAGCCATTTAAGTAGCTTTGAAATTATTGTAAGCGATGATGCTTCTACGGATCAATCAATTTCAGTAATCAAAGAATCTTTCGAAGAAGTTATTATTGTTGAATCAGAAATAAATACAGGATTTTCAGGAAATGTAAACAGAGGGGTCAAAATAGCGACAAAAGAATTAATCTTAATACTAAACTCAGACCTTCACTTAGAAAAAGACTATTTCAATTCGCTATTACCAATGTTTGAAAACAAAAGAGTTTTTGGTGTTATGGGCTCCATCAAGGATCCGCTTACATTTGACTTTCAAGATGGGGCAAAATTACCAATCCTTAAATTTAACGTATTCATTTCGAGTAATAAAAATAGGTTTTCAAAATCTAAAATATTACCAACTTTTTTTCTTTCCGGGGCAAATGCGCTTGTTCGAAGGGATTATTTTCTTCAACTGGATGGATTTTGTGAGCTTTTTAATCCATATTACTCTGAAGATGTGGATTTGGGAATAAGGGCTTGGAGAATGGGTTGGGAGTTATACTTTCAGCCAAAAGCTATTTGCTATCACGATATTTCAACGACAATTAAAAAGATTTCAAAAGAGAAAGTTGCGAAAACAGCAAAAAGAAATAAATACATTTTACATTCTTTACATTTACCCAGATTTTGGTTGATTTTTTATGATCTAAATCTTATTTTGATTACTCTATTCCGAATGATCTCGGGGGAGCAACTGTATTTTCAAGCCTTAAAAAGCTATTTCGGCTTAAAAAAAGAAATTAGAAAGGAGCGGTTTAAATTTTTTAATCTTAACGAAAAACAGAAAAAGCTTAGTCTAACTGAGGTTATCAATAAAATCAAATCTCTGGACTTACATTAGTCAATTCTTATTTCTTACCTTTGCGTTATGGGATCAATCCGTCAAAATAAAATTGAATCAGTTATCCAAATTGAGCTTTCAACTTTCTTTCAAAAGCATGCTGCTGACGTTTGTCTGGGATCTATGGTTACGGTAACTGTTGTTCGGGTAACACAAGACCTCTCTTTAGCAAGGTGCTATCTCAGTTTCTTTTTAGGTCCTGAAAAACAAAATGTGCTAGATAATATCAAGTCAAACTATGGGCGAATTCGAGGAGAAATTGGAAAACGCCTAAAAAATATGCACAAAATCCCGGAACTTACTTTTTTCATTGATGACTCGCAAGATTACGCCGAAAAAATAAATCAATTACTTAAAAAGTAAACCAAATTAATGTTCCTTTTTACATAGCGCTTAGGTATCTTCGCTCAACCAGAAAAAAGAGCATTGTTACGCTAATAAGTCGAATTTCAATTGTTGGCGTTGCCGTCATAACTACCGCTCTGGTTATCATTCTATCTGCGTTTAACGGGATGGAGAAAATGATTCAAAACATATACAGCGAATTTGACTCAGACATTACAATAACTCTTAAAAAAGGTAAGACATTCAATGAGAGCGAAGTAAATTGGGTGAATCTAACAAAAATAGATGGTATAAAATCGTATTCGAGAGCTATTGAAGAAATTGTTGTACTCAGGCATGAAAAAAAATGGGTTAACGCAACACTTGTTGGCGTTGAAAAAAACTTCTTGGAAACAATACAACTCAATAAAAAAAACGCAACAGGTGACTATATACATTTAATAAATGGTGAGGGCGTGATTTATAATTCCCTAAATGGTAATGGTCTCGGTTTAATAGGTGCTGGATTAATGCAAAAACTAAACCTGATAATAGGAAATCCGAAAGAACGAGAATCCATTTTAATCTATGCGCCCAAGCGAAATGTTAAAATTCGACCAGGTAAAACCCCATTCTACACAGATAGAATGATTTTGTCCGGATCAATTAATTACAATAGAGAAGTTAACGACGAAAAAGTAGTTTGGCCACTTGAAAATGTTCGTGATTTGCTAAGATATGAAAATGAACTGACCCATATCCATGTCGATGTAGACCAAAATTCGGGATTTAGCAACGATGATATAAAAGAAAAAATCAGCTCGGTTTTGGGATCTAATTTCAAAATCAAAACCAATTATGAGAAGAATGAATTAATTTATCTAACAAGTAAATCCGAAAGATTAGTGGTTGTCGTCATTTTAATATTCATATTCATTTTGGCTTCTTTCAATCTTGTCGCATCCCTAACCATGTTATATCTGGAAAAAAAAGAAAATATGGTTACACTCAAAAGCATTGGCTTAACAGATAAAAGTATCTTTAACATTTTTCTTTTGAAAGGACTTCTCATCTCTGGCTTAGGAATGATGCTGGGATTGATTTTGGGATATCTAATTTGTTTCTTTCAATTACAATTTAAACTAATTTTAATACCCGGTCCAAATGTTGCATTTCCTGTTTCTTTTTCATGGGCAGATTTTTTTCTCATCCTTACCTCTTTATCTGGATTAAGTTTTCTATTTAGCTATTTTCCCGTTCGCGTTTTAATAATAAATTCAAGAAATTAATTATTATCCAATAATTTAATTCTTTGTTCTAAATAAAAAATAAAAAGTAGTATATTTGCGCCCAAATTAAAAAGGCTTAAAATGTCATCAGTTAAAGGAAAAATCTCGCAAGTTATCGGTCCAGTAGTGGACGTTCGTTTTGAAAGAGGAACGACTCTTCCAAATATTTTTGATGCTCTTGAAGTATACAAGGCAGATGGAACTCGTGTCGTTCTCGAAGTTCAGTCACACGTTGGGGAAAACGCGATACGCGCAATCTCAATGGACTCAACAGATGGTTTTACAAGGGGTATGGAGGTTGTTTCAACAGGAACATCCATAAAAATGCCAACTGGTGATAAAATTAAAGGTCGTTTATTTAACGTAGTTGGTGAAGCTATTGACGGAATTAATAAAGTTGACAATGCCAACGGATTACCAATCCATAGAGAAGCTCCGAAATTTGACCAATTATCGACGGCGACAGAAATATTGTTTACTGGAATTAAAGTTATTGACTTGATTGAACCATACGCAAAAGGTGGAAAAATCGGTCTTTTCGGTGGTGCTGGTGTTGGAAAAACGGTACTAATTCAGGAATTAATTAACAATATCGCGAAAGGCCACGGTGGTTTGTCTGTTTTTGCAGGTGTTGGTGAAAGAACGCGTGAAGGAAACGACTTGCTTCGTGAGATGTTAGAGTCAGGAATTATCAAATACGGTAAAGACTTTATGCATTCAATGGAAGAAGGTGGATGGGATCTAACGAAGATTGACCTTGAAGAAATGAAAGAGTCGAAAGCAACGTTTGTATTCGGTCAGATGAATGAGCCTCCTGGTGCACGTGCACGAGTGGCGCTTTCAGGCTTGACGTTAGCTGAATATTTCCGCGATGGTGAAGGAGATGGACAAGGAAAAGACATTCTTTTCTTCGTTGACAACATTTTCCGATTTACTCAGGCGGGTTCTGAGGTATCAGCTTTACTAGGACGTATGCCATCGGCAGTAGGATATCAACCAACTCTAGCGACAGAAATGGGGGCTATGCAAGAACGCATTACCTCAACAAAAAGTGGTTCGATTACTTCAGTGCAAGCGGTTTACGTACCTGCGGATGACTTAACGGATCCAGCTCCAGCCAATACATTTGCTCACTTGGATGCGACAACGGTACTTTCTAGAAAAATCGCTGAATTAGGTATTTATCCTGCGGTAGACCCGCTTGATTCAACATCTCGAATTTTAACTCCTGAAATCGTGGGTGAAGAACATTATAACTGTGCTCAACGAGTTAAAGTTACGCTTCAGCGTTACAAAGAACTTCAAGATATCATTGCAATTCTAGGTATGGACGAATTATCTGAAGAAGATAAATTAGTTGTTCATAGAGCAAGACGTGTTCAACGTTTCCTATCTCAACCATTCCATGTTGCAGAGCAATTTACTGGTATTCCTGGTGTTTTAGTTGACATTCAAGAGACAATTAAAGCATTCAATGATATTCTTGATGGTAAATATGATAAATATCCCGAGGCTGCATTCAATTTGAAAGGTGGTATCGACGATGTTATCGCTGCAGGAGAAAAAATGATTGCTGAAGCCTAATCAATAAAGAATGAAATTAGAAGTAATTACACCTGAGGCTAATCTTTTTACAGGTGAGGCTGTCTCAGTTTCACTTCCTGGAGTTGATGGTTTTTTTCAGGTGTTAAATAATCACGCGCCAATAATATCAACCTTGAAAGCTGGAGAAATGAAAGTAGAACTCGCAAACAGCGTGAATCACGGAACTTTATCTTCTGCGGTAAAATTAGAAGGCCAAAAAACACTACGAATTGCAATAAAGGGTGGTGTTGCTGAATTATTCAATAACAAACTAATCGTTTTAGCTGAATAATAATGCAATTCACTATGAATTAGGGGATCTGGGTTTCCAAATCCCTTTTTTTATGTTAATTAACGGTTGAAATTAGTTGTAAACACAAGATTCTTTCATTAATTTCGTTTTAGAAAATCAGATGTCGAACTTAGCGGAGGCTGTAGATAAAAATAAAATCCCAAAACATGTTGCCGTCATCATGGATGGTAATGGCAGATGGGCAAAAGAGCGAGGGCAAATTCGGCTCGAAGGTCACGCAATGGGTGTTGACTCTGTTCGTGCAACATTAAAGGCTGCTCGCGAACTCGGTGTTTCTTATCTCACGTTATATGCATTTTCGACTGAAAATTGGAATCGTCCAAAAGAGGAAGTTGATGGTTTAATGGATTTATTGGTTCAATCGATTACCAATGAAATTGATGAGCTAAATGAAAATGGTGTTCGTTTGCTAGCAATTGGTGACATTGATGGTCTTCCAGAAAAATGTTCAAACAGTCTGAATAATGCTATAAACGAAACAGCCAAAAACAAGCAAATTTCATTGATTTTGGCGCTTAATTATAGTTCTAAATGGGAACTGAATAAAGCTATTCGATTGATTGCATCCGACACTCGATCTAATAAAATTCAATTGGAAGAAATAACGGATGAATTAATTGCAAGCTACCTTGCAACAAAAGACATTCCTGATCCAGAACTTCTTATACGCACAAGTGGTGAACACCGAATAAGTAATTTTCTTCTCTGGCAAATCGCATATACTGAATTTTATTTTACTGATGTGCATTGGCCTGACTTTAGAAGAGAGCACTTTATTCAGGCAATTCTAGATTATCAAGGTCGGGAGCGTCGTTTTGGGAAAGTATCTGAACAATTAATTGCTGATTGATGAAGAAAATCCTTGTTTTCGTTATTATCTGCTTGACTTTTTTTGCTCAAGGACAAAACGAACCAACAACCCTTGGAGGCATTGACTTTTCTTATCAAAATCCAAAACAATACGAAATCGGACCGATACGCGTGGAGGGGGCAGAAAACTTCGACCATCAAGCCATAAAACTAATTGCCGGTTTAAGACAAGGGCAAAAAATCACCCTTCCTGGCGAACAAATCAATAAAGCAATTAAAAATCTTTGGGCAGAGGGATTGTTTGCAAATATTTCAATTTATGCCGAAAAAGAAGTTGCAGGAATTGTTTATCTAGTTATTGAACTAACAACACGGCCGAAATTGTCAAAATTCAAGTTTAAAGGCGTCACAAAACGAGATGCGGATAAAATACGAGAAGAAATCTCCTTGTTTGCAGGTAAAACTATTTCAGAAAACCTTGTTTTTCAAACCAAAAGTAAAATCAAAGGTTATTATCGCGATAAAGGATTCTTTAATGTAAAAGTGAATATTTCTCAAGTTAAAGACACGTTAATCAATAATTCTGAAATTTTCCTGATTGACATTTCAAAGGGGCAGCGAATTGGCATTAAGGAAATAGCTATTTCTGGCAACAATGAAGTACCTACATGGAAATTGAAATTAGCGATGAAAGACACGAAACAAAAGTCCATTTTGCGCATTTTCAAGCGTTCAAAATATACTGAGTCAAGCTATCAAACGGATAAATTAGCTCTACTTGGGAAATTCAACGCTGTTGGTTTAAGGGATGCTGCAATCGTTCGAGACACAGTTTACGCATTGGATGACAAAAACTTGAAAATTGAAATTAAAATTGACGAGGGAAATAAATACTATTTCGGTGATGTAGAGTGGATTGGAAACTCAAAATACCGTTCAAGTTTTTTAGACACCGTTTTAGGAATTAAAAAAGGTGACATATACAACAAAACCCTTTTTGATGCACGCCTTTATGGAAATGGTGATGGGCGAGACATTAGCGCGCTATACATGGATAAAGGATACCTCTTTTTTCAAGTCATTCCAGTAGAAACAAATGTAAATAATAATCAAATTAACCATCAAATTCGCATCATCGAAGGAAAAGAGGCTCGAATTGGCTCCATTACAATAAAAGGAAACACTAAAACCAATGATCGAGTAATATTACGAGAAATTAGAACTAAACCAGGTGATTTATTTAGTAAAGAAGCGATCATGCGAACACAGCGCGAATTGGCTCAGCTGGGATTCTTTAACGAACAAGCGTTTCAAGTAAATCCAATGCCTAATCCGGCTAAAGGAACCGTTGACATAGAATATGTTGTAGAAGAAAAATCATCAGACCAAATTGAACTTTCTGGGGGTTACGGAGGTGCTGGACCAGCAACAGGAGCTCGAATTATTGGTACTATTGGTCTAACTTTCAATAATTTTTCGACTAAAAATTTTTTCAAAAAAGAAACTTGGTCACCTTTACCTGGCGGTGATGGACAAAGATTGTCAATCCGTGCGCAGTCTAACGGAAGATTTTACCAAGGATATAATTTTTCGTTTACGGAACCTTGGCTTGGTGGTAAAAAACCAAATTCTCTTTCTGTTTGGCTTTCTAATACATCAGTTTCAACGAATGGATATTTGCGCACTAACGACAAATACAATGGTGTTTCAATAACTGGGGTTGGGGTTGGTTTAGGCCGAAGAAAAAAATGGCCCGATGATTATTTCACAGCATACTACGACTTAAGCTATCAGTACTATGACGTTGTTAATTACGCCTTTTTCCCATTGTTTCCTAAGGGCTATGCAAATGATATCGCATTAAAATATGTACTGCAACGTAGCTCTGTTAGCGCCCCAATTTTCCCACAAAGCGGCTCTAATTTTACATTCACAGCCAAGGCAACGTTGCCTTATTCTTACTTTAAACCAGAGGCTGATTATGCCTCAATGAGCGAGAAAGATCGATACAAGTTTTTGGAATACTATCGATTTAAATTTACTGGTGAGTGGTTCGTGCCATTATCCCCTGATAAAAAATTAATTTTGATGCCTCGCTTTGGATTTGGTTATATCGGTTCATACAATAAGGGAAGAGGAATAACACCTTTTGATCGATATGTCATGGGAGGAAGCGGCTTGACAGGAGCTCAACAATTTGGTGGACGAGAAATTATTGCCTTGCGTGGGTATGAAGACCAACAGGTTTCCTCCAATGGTGGTGACCCAATTGTAGCTAAATACACTTTGGAATTGCGTTACCCAATTTCCCTAAATCCATCTGCGACATTCTTTGCACTCACATTTTTGGAAGCCGGAAATACTTACCCATCTTTTGATAAATTCAATCCATTTAATGTAAAAAGAGCAGCTGGAGTTGGAATTCGAGTATTTCTGCCAATGTTCGGTATGTTAGGTCTTGATTACGGATTGGGCTTCGATCATTTGGATAATTGGTCAACAGGGTTCGGAAAAGCTTCTGATCAATCTATTGATTCAAAAGGGTTTTACCCCAAACTTAGTTTTACAATCGGAATGAACTTAGGAGAATTGTAATAAATTATATGGCAATAATTACTTATCTTCGCCGTTCTTTAACGAATAAATTCGAATTATGTTAAAGTATTTGTTTATTTGTATGTTGTTTTTTGGCATGCACTTTGCTAAAGCACAAACATACGCTTTTATAGATTCTGATTATATTCTAAAAAATGTTCCTGAATATGCAGAGGCTAAAGAAAAGTTAGACAAAATGGCCGAACGTTGGACGAAAGAGATTGAAGAGCGTTATTCAGTTGTTAAAACAAAAAAAGACAACTACCAACGAGAAGAAGTTCTTCTTCCTAAAGAGGAAAAAGAAAAAAGAAAACAAGAAATTGAAAAATTAGAAAAAGAGGCTGTTGAATTACAAACAATGCATTTTGGATCAAGCGGAGATTATTTTCAAAAAAGACAAGAACTAATTAAGCCAATCCAAGATCGAGTATATACAGCTATGAAAAAACTAGCAAAAAAAGAAGGTTACTCTTTTGTTTTTGATAAAGCAAACCAAAGTAACTTAATCTATGCTGATAAAGAGTACGACATAAGTGATGCTGTGCTTGAAGAAATGGGAATAAGTAAATAAATAAAAATAGATATAAAATGAAACAAATTTTAATTTCCTTTGCTCTTGTAATTTCAACAATTGGTTTATCGCAAACCAAAATTGGTCATGTTAATTCACAGAAATTATTAGACACGCTGCCTTCTCGTAAACTAGCGATAAAAAAATTAGAAGAACGACAAAAAGAAGGAATGGCAGAATTGGAGGAAATGCAAAAATCATTTGAACAAGCATATAGAAAACATCAAGAAACCAAAAAGGACAAAACACCAATGCTTATTGAGATAGACGAATCAAACTTGATGAAAAAGCAACAAGCAATTGAAATGAGACAGCAATCACTTGAGCAAGAAATTCAAGCATACAATGAAGATTTAAATAAACCTATTTTGGAGCGAATCCAAAAGTCAATTGAAATCGTCGCGGACCGTAAAAAATTAAATTATGTGATGGACGAGTCGGTTACACTTTACTTTAAAGGTGGAATTGATTGCACCGCAGAGGTTATGGTAGAAATGCTTCGCCTTGATGCGGAAGCTCTAAAAAAATAAGATTTAACATTAAGTTGAAAAAGGCAATTTTAGGATTGCCTTTTTTTATTTAGTTTTACCCCATGTTGCAAACTGCTCCAATTGGCGTTTTTGATTCAGGTTATGGCGGGTTGACCGTTCTTTCTGAAATAAGAAAAATTCTTCCTGAATACGACTTTATTTACCTCGGTGATAATGCACGTGCGCCATACGGAAATCGATCTTATGATGTGGTTTACGATTTCACATTGGAAGCAGTTAATTTGTTATTCTCAAAAGGTGCGCCTTTGGTAATTATTGCATGCAACACCGCCTCTGCAAAAGCCTTGAGAAGCATTCAACAAAACGATTTACCACAGATTTCTTCAGAAAAACGCGTATTGGGCGTAATTCGTCCAAGCACAGAAGAAATAGGAGCGCTAACTAACACAAAACATGTTGGTATTTTAGGAACTACTGGTACAATTCAATCAGGTTCCTATGAAATTGAACTTAAAAAATTTGCTCCTGAAATTACTGTAACCCAACACGCATGCCCTATGTGGGTTCCACTGATAGAGAACAATCGGCACAATTCCAATGCCGGCAAAATGTTTATTGAAGAAGATGTGAAAGCTCTAATGGATAAAGATCCACTGATTGATACCATTGTTCTGGCTTGCACGCATTACCCCGTAATTAAATCACACATTCAAGAGATTTTAGGAAGTAAAGTAAAGGTCGTTGCCCAAGGACCAATAGTAGCAGAAAAGCTCGTTGATTATCTTTCAAGGCATTCAGAAATGGAAAAGAGATTGTCGAAAAATGGAACCATTCGTTATTTCACCACCGAGAATAATTTAGTCTTTAACGAGAAAGCAAGTCAATTTTTGGAAGAAATGATCCATTCCGAACATGTCGAAATCGCAAATTGACTATAATTTCTTTTTATTCAATCTAACAATCACCTGCTCATTTATTGACTTTAATTTCTCGGGTGTATGCGCATAATAGTCAAAGGTTTTTTCAAAGTCTTGTTTTGAAACGTTATGTTTAATAAATACTTTTTGGCACGACTTGTCCAAGGCGGCTTTATAGGTATTTGGAACTCCATATTTCGTTTGATAATAATTTTCCAGCACTAAAATTTCTTCATAAACCTCAACGAATTTATCCTCTTCTATATGAGGATGATTTGAACTAAATGCACTGTCAGAACAATTAGTAAAAATAAAAATCAGCGCAAAAAATAATATCCTCATTAAAACTCACCAAATGATAAACGACTTCCTGACCCACATTCAATGATAGAACCAATTTCAAATGCAATTTTTCCATTGATAAACGTTCGTTCGATACTATTTGAAAAAGTGATGCCTTCAAATGGTGACCAACCGCATTTGTAAAGTAAATTCGATTTATTGACTTGATGGGGTTGATTTGGATTTACCATAACAACATCCGCAAAATAACCCTCTCTTAAAAAACCTCGATTTTGAAGTCTATATAACACAGCTGGAGCATGTGCCATTTTCTCAACGACACGTTCAATTGAAATAATTCCCTCTTTACTTTTTTCAAGCATTGCCAATAGTGCGTGTTGAACAAGAGGTCCGCCAGACGGTGCTTTTGCATACAATTGATTCTTTTCTTCTAACGTATGAGGCGCGTGATCTGTGGCGATAACATCGATTCGATTATCCAAAACCCCTTGCCAAATTTCTGTGCGATCGTTTTCGGTTTTTACCGCGGGATTCCATTTGATAAAATTTCCCTTTGTTTCATAATCTTTATCAGTAAACCAAAGGTGATGGACACAAGCCTCTGCTGTAATGCGTTTTTCCTCCAGTGGAATGTCATTTCTGAATAACTCCACTTCTTTTGCCGTGCTGATATGCAAAATGTGAAGACGCGAATTGTATTTTTTAGCAAGTGATACTGCGTATGATGAGGATTTATAACAAGCTTCTTCACTTCGAATTAGCGGATGAAATTTTGCCGGAAGCTCCTCGCCATATTCTTTAATGTACTTTTGGAAATTTTCTTTAATCATCGGGTCATCTTCACAATGCGTGGTAATAATTGAAGGCGCATAACGAAACACATCCTCTAGTGCTTTAGGATCATCTACCAACATATCACCTGTGGAAGAACCCATAAAGATTTTTACACCACAAATTGTTTCAGGATTGACGCGTTTAATTTCTTCGATATTGAAATTGGTAGAACCGAGATAAAATGAATAATTAGCCAATGAAGTTTGAGATGCGATTGCGTATTTTTCCTCCAATTTTTCAATGGTTACCGCACTTGGGAATGTGTTTGGCATTTCCATGAAAGAAGTAATACCACCAGCAACTGCTGCCCTTGATTCGGATGCAATATTTGCTTTATGAGTTAAGCCAGGCTCTCTGAAATGAACTTGATCATCAATACAGCCGGGAAGGATTAGTTTTCCTTCGGCATCAATCTCTTTGGCGTTAATCGTGTTTTCAATTTGTTTATCAATTCGTTCAATGATTCCATTTCGAATTAAAAGATCCCCTTGAAATGACTTGCCCTCATTAATGATTTGCCCGTTCTTTAAAATATAATTGCTCATAAATTCATTTTTCTCATCTTCCAAACACCAAAAAAAGCTTCCTTGAAAATCCCAGTACTCATTTTTGATTCTCCATGAACACGGTCGATGAAAGTTATTGGAATTTCTTTGACTTTAAAGCCATGTTTAAGCACTGCATACTTCATGCAAATTTGAAAAGCATACCCTTTAAATATCACATTATCAAGATTAATTTTTTTCAACACTTCAGTTCGATAACACTTAAATCCGGCTGTTGTATCCTTGATTCCAATGCATAAAATTAAACGAACGTAAATACTTGCAAAATAGGACATTAAAATCCGATCCAAGGGCCAATTTTTCACCTTCCCTCCTCTGCAGTATCGAGAACCTATTGATAAATCCGATCCTTCCAAACAAGCATTTAATAGCCTGGAAAGATCATTTGGATCATGAGAAAAATCACAATCCATTTCTATTGCGTAATCGTAATTATTGGCGATTGCCCATTTAAAACCATGAATGTAGGCTGTACCCAATCCTAATTTTCCTGTTCGCTGCTCAAGAAAAATTCGACCATTAAATTCAGTCATTAAGGATTTAACTTTTTCCGCTGTTCCGTCGGGTGAGTTGTCGTCAATGACTAAAACATCAAAATTCGAATTCTGCGACATTACCGCGCGAGAAATGGCCTCAACATTTTCGATTTCGTTGTATGTTGGGATAATTACAATTGCTTTAACTGATTTCTGCACGGCAAAACGAAGTTACAGATTATTCAAACACAGGCTTTACAAAAAGTTAATTTTTGCAATTTTTAAGTTAAACAAAAAAACCGCCAGTTTCCCGACGGTTTTTGAATAATCTAATTAAAAATTATTTATTCTTCATCCTCATCATCTCCTGCATCAGCACCTTTAACAGCTCCACGAGCCATTTTAACAGCAACAACAACCGCATTTGCAGGATCCAAGAATTTAACTCCTGGAATATCAATGCTATTCACACGAATTGATTGACCAATACGAAGTTTCGTAATATCTAAGGTGATTGCATCTGGCAAATCTTTTGGTAAACCTACGCACTGCAAGTTTCTGAAAGCCGTCATTAATTTACCCCCAGCCATAACACCACGAGATGAACCAATAATTCGAACAGGTAATTTAACTTTCACTTCTTTACTGTCATTCAACTCCAAAAAGTCAACGTGTTGAATCGTTCCTTTTGTAGGATGTTGTTGCAATTCCTGGATAATACCGCGGGATTTTTTACCCTCAATATCCAATTCGACTTGGAAGACATCTGGAGAATAAACGATTTTCTCAATATCTACTTGCTTTACTGAGAAGTGAGTTTGTTCACCTTGACCGTAAAGCACACAAGGAACTCTTTCTGCGTTTCTGATAGCCGCAGCGTCCTTTTTCCCTACGTTCGCTCGGAGCGAACCGCTCAATTGTGCTGTTTTCATATTATATATTAATTTAAGAGATTACAAAATGAGTACTTATTGATTCGTTCTTAATCAAACGATTGATTACATCCGCAAAAAGTTCAGCGACACTTACCACGCGAATTTTTGGAGAAGTTTGTTTTAACGGAATGGTGTCTGTAACAACAATTTCCGTGATTTTAGAATTATTGATTCGTTCAATTGCCGGACCACTTAAAACCGCATGGGTGCAAAATGCACGAACGCTTTTGGCTCCTTTTTCAATTAACAAATCAGCAGCTGTAGTTAATGTTCCAGCCGTATCACACATATCGTCTACTACAATAACATCTTTTCCCGCAACATCGCCAATGACGGTCATTTCTGCAATTTCATTTGCTTTTTTGCGATGTTTATGACATAACGCAAGTCCACAATTAAGATTCTTGGCATACGAGTTTGCGCGCTTGGCTCCACCAACATCTGGCGCGGCCATAATTAAGTTGTCCTTATCTAACTTGTCAATTTCTTTCAGAAAAAGTTTTGACGCGTAAAGATGATCCACAGGCACTTCAAAAAATCCTTGAATTTGATCTGCATGTAAATCCATTGTGATGACACGATCAACACCTGCCGCCATTAACATATTAGCGATTAATTTTGCTCCAATCGCTACCCTTGGTTTATCCTTTCGGTCTTGGCGTGCAAATCCGAAATAAGGAATAACTGCAATAATTTTTCTTGCAGAGGCTCTTTTGGCTGCATCCACGAGTAACAATAATTCAAAAATGTTTTCTGTTGGAGGCATAGTAGACTGAACAATAAAAACATCTTGTCCACGAACTGTTTCCTCAAAAGAAGGTTGAAATTCGCCGTCACTAAAAACAGATACTTTAGCATCGCCTAATGGAATGCCATAACTAGCAGCAATCTTAGTAGCTAAATCCATTGAAGCTCGTCCGGCAAAAATCTTTACACCCACTTTTTAAATTTAAGAGGTGCAAAATTAGGGATTTTTAAGGAATTTCAAAACAAATCTTCCACTAAGGTTTTAGAGAAATAAAATAACGCAATCAAAATCAAATTAAACTAACTTTGCTCCTCATGAAAAAAAAGAGTAAATATTTTCTTCTTAAACGACTTTTGCATTTTGCTAAGCCCTACAAAACCTACTTTTTCGTTTCAGTTGCTTGTATTCTATTTTTATCATTTCTTGGCCCTTTTAGACCATATTTCATTGGTCAACTAGTAGATAAATATATTGTTAAGGATCAAAATCAACAAGCATTGTTGGTTGGTTCATTAATTGTTGTAGGAATTTTGGTTTCAGAAGGGCTTCTGCAGTTATTGTCGTCCTATTTTTCGAACCTTCTAGCACAATCCGTCATTCGGGATTTACGGGTTAAAATTTTCAAGCATCTTCTGTCCTTCCGAATGCAATATTTCGATAAAAATCCAGTCGGTTCAATGGTTACACGAGTTGTTTCGGATTTGGAAGCCATAACAGAAGTTTTTTCTGCCGGTATTATGGACATTTCAGGTGATTTGATTTCCTTGATCATTATCCTATCCATTATGTTTTCTGTGAATTGGCAACTTTCATTAATGACTTTGATTCCAATTCCTTTATTGGTGATTGCAACACGCTTATTTGCTAAAGCGATGCGCGAGTCCTTTCAACAGGAGCGTTCTGCCGTTAATCAATTGAATTCGTTTGTTCAAGAACGGTTAACAGGAATGACAGTTGTGCAGTTATTCAATCGCCAAGATGCCGAGTTTTCTAATTTTCAGGAAATAAATAAAGTGCACAGACAGGCTCACGTTAACGCGGTATGGGCAACATCCATTTTCTTTCCTGTTGTCGAATTGTTAAGTTCCCTCTCGATTGCGTTTTTACTCGTATGGGGAGCGTTGAATGTTCAAGGAAAAACGAGTGTAGAAATCAAAACAATGTACGGCGAAATCATTGCTTTTACCCTTTGGATTAATCAACTTTATCGTCCGATTCGGCAACTGGCTGATAAATTCAACATTCTTCAACGAGGAACTGTTCGAGCAGAACGAATTTTTGAGGTATTGGATCAAGAAGAAAATGTTCAAGATACCGGGAATAATATGAATGTCGATTTCAATCAGGACATCAAACTTGATAGCGTTTCTTTTTCTTACGATGGCGAAAATGATGTGCTAAAAAACATTAATTTAATCATTCCAAAAGGAAAAACCATCGCATTTGTAGGTGCTACAGGAGCAGGAAAATCAACGATTGTCAATTTGCTGGGACGCTTTTACGAGTTTCAAAAAGGAACGATTCATATTGGAACTTTTGATATTAAAGACATTGAATTAACGTATTTAAGGGCAAACATTGCTATTGTACTGCAAGACGTTTTTCTATTTTCAGATACCGTTTACAAAAATATTACTCTTAGCAACGATTCCATTTCAATGGATCAGGTTGTTGAGGCATCAAAAGCAGTAGGTGCCCATGAATTTATTATGAAGTTACCAGATAATTACAATTACCAAATTGGCGAACGAGGAGGGGTTTTATCTGTTGGTCAACGGCAACTTCTTGCATTCATACGCGCTTATGTTTACAACCCTCACATATTGATTTTGGACGAAGCGACCTCAAGTATTGACCACGAATCAGAACTTTTAATTCAACAAGCAACTTCAAAATTAACACAAGGGAGAACGTCAATTGTAATTGCACACAGACTTTCAACCATTCAAAATGCTGATCAAATAGTACTGCTGGAAAAAGGAGAAATAAAGGAAGTTGGAAGTCATCACGAATTAATAAATAAAGGTGGTCAATATAAAAAACTTCACGAAAAACAATTCTTTAATTTAGAAGGAAATGAAACGATTTAAAATTGGCGGCGTTCCAGAACATTTCAATCTGCCTTGGCGATTAGCAATTGAAGAGGGGAAATTTAGAGAACTAGACGTTGAATTGCATTGGTCAGATATGACAGGCGGAACCGGTCAAATGATAAAAGGATTGCAAACAGGCTCCATTGATATTGCTGTTCTGCTAACTGAAGGCATCACTAAATCCATTTTAGAAGGATTGGATGCAAAAATTTTAACAGTTTACGTTACAACACCTT